>ENA-UOUJ01000303-UOUJ01000303.1-activated-sludge-metagenome-genome-assembly--contig:-NODE-303-length-37472-cov-10.083171_pt1 | contig 37472 bp, 36 predicted proteins | sample MGYA00249839_ERZ747224 | MGnify/ENA primary metagenome ERZ747224 (study PRJEB28782, sample SAMN03220277) | activated sludge metagenome | biome: wastewater; feature: sewage sludge; material... | reverse complement strand
AGCACATTGGGGATGCCGATGCCGGTCTTCAATTCAATGCCGAACTTGAAGTAAGGCAGGAACATGTCCACACCGCCACCGACTTCGGCGCTGTAGTCGTATTTGGAAAGCTTCACCACGATGTCCTCGTCCAGCGCATTGTCCACGTCCTTCTTACTGGCCATGTCTATGCCGAACTTGCCTCCGCCGATGAGGTACACGGCGAAATTGTTGATGCGGTCACTGCGGAATTTCAGCAACAAGGGGAATTCCAGGTAGGTGCTTTCGATGGGTTTTTGGAAGTTCGCCGTCTTTCCGTCGGGCTTGCGGAAGCTGTACTTCAGGATGCGGTCCTCGAAGGCCAGCGTGGGCAGGAAGCGCAGGCTGAGGTTGTCGGTCATGTTCAGCGAGGCCACAATGCCCAGGTTGAATCCGGGCTGTTTCACATGGTCCAGCACCAGGAGGGAATCCGCGAAGGGTGCGTCAGGGTTGAGCCGCAGGTGGAAGTCGGCCGTGTTGTAGCTGAGCAGGAAACCGAAGTGGAAGCGGTGCAGGTCGAAGTTGGGCAAGTTCTCCACCTTCACTCCGCCGCGTTGCGCATGGGCGGTGCCCATGGTGGCGACCAGCAGGAAACTAGCGAGGAGGGCCTTTGGACTTGGGCAGCGCATCGGGTGAACGAACGAAAGTAGCGGCCAATTCGTGCGCGGGCTCATTTTCTGGCTTGGTACAAGGTGGCCACGCCGAAGGTGAGCTTGCGCGATTGCACCTCGTTCAAACCGCAGTTGCGCAGGATTTCCTCGAATTCCGCGCCCTGCGGAAAGGCGTCAACGCTGGCGGGCAGATACGCGTAGGCCGCGTCATCCTTGCTTACCATGCGCCCGATCAGCGGCATCACGCGGTGGAAGTAGAAGCGGAAGAGCTGCTTGAAGGGAGTAAGTTGCGGCTTGCTGAACTCCAGCACGAAGAGCCTTCCGCCTGGGCGGAGCACGCGGGCCATGCCGCGTATGCCGCCGTGCAGGTCTTCGAAGTTGCGCACGCCGAATGCAATGGTGATGGCATCGAAGGTGCCGTCCGGAAAGGGAAGATCGGCGGCATCGGCCTGCACCAATTGGATGCGGTCCGCCAATCCGGCCTGGGCCATTTTGGTGCGCCCGTGCGCCAGCATGCCCGCGGAGATGTCGGCACCGGTGACGTGCTTGGCCACCTTGCTGCCCATGATGGCCAGGTCGGCGGTGCCGGTGGCCACATCGAGCAGCTTGTCCACCGGTTCGAGGCCCACGGCACGGATCACTTTGCGGCGCCAGTTCTGGTCGGTTCCCAGGGAAAGGAAGCGGTTGAGCAGGTCGTATTTGGGAGAGATCCGGTCGAACATGTGTTCCACCTGGTCGCGCTTGGAGCCTTCGGCCGCGTATGGCTTCACGGTCGTGCTCATCCGTTGCCGAGGTCAAGGCGTTCGGCCTCGGCCAGCAGGGCCGCAGGTTCCACGGGCACCACGCCCACATGCTCGCAGACCAGCCCGCCGGCCAGGTTGGCCCAGGCGGCGATCTGTGGCAGGGGCAGCCCCAAGGCTAAGCACAGCGAGGCCACGGAGATCACCGTATCACCTGCGCCGCTAACATCGGAGATCTTTCTGCGGTGGGCCGGCAGGATCGTTTCGGAACCGTTGCCATGGGCATACATGCCATGTTCGCTCAGGGTGATCAGCGAGGCTTTGTTCGCCAGTTGCGCTTCGAGCATCTGCACGGCGCCGCGCAGCAGGTCCATGTTGCCGGGAGGCAAATCCACCTTCAGCCCTTCGCGCAATTCCTTCAGGTTGGGCTTGAAGAGGTCCACTTCGCGGTAATCGAAGAAATGCCGCCGCTTGGGGTCCACGGAAACAGGGATGCCTAAGCGGTGTGCTTCGGCGATCAGGCCGGCGATCACACCAGGCGAGAGGGCGCCCTTGTCGTAGTCCTCGAAGATGAGCACGGCCGGGGCGGTGTTGCGCAGCAGCTCGATGCAATGGCGGAGAAAGGCTTCCTGTACGGGGCCTGGCAGGTCGTGGTCGGCTTCCTCGTCCACGCGCACCACGTGCTGGCTGCCGCTGATCACGCGGGTTTTCACGGTGGTGGGTCGGTCTTGCACGGGGAAGAGCCCGCCGGGCGCAAGGCCTTGTTCGGCGAAGATCCGTTGGAGGTCGGCGGCATGGTTGTCACGCCCGGTGATGCCTGCCACCACGGCGGTGGCGCCCAAGGCGCGGAGGTTGAGCGCCACGTTGGCAGCACCGCCAAGGCGTGCACTGCGCCGGGTCACCTGCACAACCGGCACGGGCGCTTCCGGACTGATGCGGTCCACGCGGCCCCAGAGGTAGGCGTCCACCATCACATCGCCTACCACCATGGCGGTAGTGTTTCCGAACCGTTGGAGGATCTCCTTGGGTTGCATGGCCTTGATCAATTGCTTGCCAGTGCGGCCACGGCCTTGGCAATTCGGTTGATGGCCTCGGTGAGCAGGGCATCTCCGGTGGCATAGCTCAGCCGCAGGGTGTTGGGTGCCCCGAAGGCATCGCCTTCCACCAGGCTGACGCCGGCATTTTCCAGCAGGTGCATGGAAAGGTCGGCGCTGGTGCGCAGGTTGCCCACTAAGCTGCTGCTCACGTCGGGCAGCACATAGAAGGCGCCCTGGGGCTTGTTGCAGCGCCAGCCGGGTACTTGGGCCAGGCCGTTGAGCACCAGGTCGCGTCGCCGCAGGAAATCGGTGCGCAGGCCGGCGATCAGCGCGGGGTCGGCCTCTACGCAGGCTTTGGCCACGCGCAGGGCAATGCCGTTGGCTCCGCTCGTGAATTGGCCCTGCACTTTGTTGGCGGCCTGCACCACCCACTTGGGGGCACCGATGTAGCCGATGCGCCAGCCGGTGAGGGCGAAGGCCTTGGAGATGCCGTTGACGGTGATGGTGCGTTCCAGCATGCCGGGCAAGGTGCCGATGGAGCGATGCGTGCCGCTGAAGACGATGTGTTCGTAGATCTCGTCGCTGATCACCATCAAGCCGGGCCATTTCAGCACCACGGCAGCGAGTTCTTCCAGCTCCGCTTGGGTGAGCACCGAGCCGCTGGGGTTGGTGGGCGAACTGTAGAGCAACACGCGGGTGCGGGGGGTAATGGCTTCGGCGATGCGCGCGATGGGCGGCTTGTAGTCCTCCTCCAAGGTGCTGTGCACGATCACCGGGGTGCCACCGGCAAAGTGCACCTGCTCGGCATAGCTCACCCAGAACGGCGCCGGGATCACCACCTCGTCGCCGGGGCCTACCAGGGAGAGGATCACGTTCATGATGGCCTGCTTGGCGCCGGTGCTCACCATCACTTGCTCAGCGGCGTACTCCAAGCCGTTGTCGCGCTTGAATTTGGTGCTGATGGCGGCGCGTAGGTCCATGTATCCCATCACGGGCGGATACTTGTTCCACTTGTTTTCGGCAATGGCCTTTTGCGCGGCTTCCATGGCGAAGGCGGGCGGGTCCTGGTCGGGCTCGCCGAGGCTCAGGTCCACGATGTCGTGGCCGGCAGCGCGCATTTCACGGCTGCGTTGCGCCATGCGCAAGGTGGCCGATTCGGACATGGAACTGACGACGGGGGATAGGTGCATAATGGGTTGTTCGGATGCTTGGAAGTCGCGAAATTAGCCCTTGCCAGGGATGCCGCCTTGTGCCGGGCAGCCCGTGATCCGCACTTAGTCCCGATCTTCGCGGGCAAATCACAGTGCATGTCCGGCGATCAATTCTTCCAAGTGCTGTTGGCCCTGCTCCCTTCGGTGGTGGTGTTCCTCACGGCCTTTTACCTGCTGCGCCAGTTCCTCGGATCGCGTTCGCGGCAGCAGAACGTGGAATTGTTGGCTGATGCCAAGCGGGAGGACCGCAAGCACACCTTGCCGCTTCGCTTGCAGGCGTACGAGCGCCTGATCCTCTTCCTGGAGCGCATTTCGCCCGGTGCCTTGGTGTTCCGAGTGCACAAGGCCAACATGACCTCCCGCTCGCTGCATGCCGAGCTGTTGGCCACCGTGCGTGAGGAGTTTGAGCATAACGTCACCCAGCAGATCTATGTCAGCGAACGTGCATGGGAGCAGGTGAAGATGGCCAAGGAGGAAACGGCCCGCATCATCAACATCGCGGCCGAAGGCCTTCCCGAGGGGGCCAATGGCACGGCCCTCAGCCAGCGGGTGTTTGAAACGGCCGGCCGGTTGACGCACCTGCCCACCCAGCAGGCCATCGGCGTGCTAAAAGAGGAAGTGCGCAGGTTGTTCTGAGGTCCCGAACGGGTGCTAATACCCGGAATATGCAGCAGGATTTCTACTACGGCCCGAAATCACTGCGGCAGCGTACGCTTCGCCGGTTTTCCCCTCGGCACAATAGCTTGTGCTATTCCTTCTCGGTGAAACCCGCGCTGCCATTGTGATTTCGACCCTCGCAACGGACCCTGCTGCATAATCCGGGTAATACCAATGGGACATTCAATTCCGGCCAAAAATGCGTAGCTGTTTTTTCGTAGGGCGATCCGCGACGGGCGTTGCGTAGCGGTGCCTACGGAAGGCATGGCACGGAGAAGCCACGCGGAAAAAGAGCAAGCAGATCGGCTGATATTGGATCACTGGCGTCCGGGACAACATCCCAACACCAGCTGCGACACCCTCCGGGGTCGGCGCGCACACGGGCCTGTTAGTCTATAAGCTTTGACCCCTCCGGGGTCAGGCCCCTTTGTTGACGCTGGGTTCTTGACCCCGGAGGGGTCGCAGCTTGTAGCATTTGCCCACCACATGGTATTCGACCCCGGAGGGTGTCGCAGCCGGTGTTCCTGACACGGGGAGCTTCGTTGCACGCCCCATCCATTTCCATACAGGGCAGGGCGTTCCGACCTATGCCGATGCTTATCCCGGACGTCAATGGATATTGGATATCCAATTGGTATAAAGCCCGGTGCCCGGCTTACGCGCTGCGCCGGTACTGCTTGAGCAGTTCATCCGCTGCATCGAACGGGCTGATCAGGCCCTCATTGACGCGCTCTTCCATGGCCGGCAGCATGCGGCGCACCCGTTCATCCCGGAAGAAACCGTCGATCAACGCCTCTTCGATGGCGCTGCGCATCCACCACCGGGCCTGTCCCTGGCGCCGCAGGTCCCGGTGCCCGCTTCCGGTGTCGCGCGCGATGATGCCTTCCAGCGCATCCGCCAGCCTGGAAATCCCCATGCCGGTGGTGGCCGAGCAGAGCACCACCTCGGGCCGGTGCCCGCTTTCCCTGGGCGGCAGCAAGGCGATGGCCTGGCGCAGGTCCATGGAGGCGCGTTGATTGCGCTGCTCGTTGTCGCCGTCGGTTTTGTTGATGGCGATCAGATCGGCCACCTCCATGATGCCGCGCTTGATCCCTTGCAGGCTGTCGCCCGTGCCGCCGATGGCCAGCAGCAGGTTGAGGTCGGTCAGTTGATCCACGGCGGCTTCGCTTTGGCCCACGCCCACGGTTTCGATCAGGATGCGGTCGTACCCGGCGGCTTCGCACAGGATCATGGCTTCGCGCGTGCGGCGGGCCACACCGCCCAAGGTTCCGCCGCTGGGGGTGGGGCGGATAAAGGCGTGTTCCTCGCCGGCCAGCCGTTCCATGCGGGTCTTGTCCCCCAGGATGCTGCCTCCCCCACGGGTGCTGCTGGGGTCCACGGCCAGCACGGCCACGCGCCGGCCCTGCCCGATCAAATGGCTGCCCAGGGCATCGATCAAGGTGCTTTTGCCCACGCCGGGGATGCCGGTGATGCCGATACGAGCGGAGCTGCCGGGATTTTGCAGTGTGGCACGTATCAATGCGGTGGCGGCATCGCGGTCGGCGGAGCGGGTGCTTTCCACCAGGGTGATGGCCCTTGCCAACGCGACGCGATCGCCGTGGCGAATGTCCCGCAGCAGGCTCTCGTGCGCCATGCCGCTCATGACCCGCCGCGGTATTGGTTCACCCACTGGCTATTGCCCATGTCGTGCAGCAGATGGAAAACTTCCGCACCGATGATCAATCCGGTGGTGTATTGCAGGCCGTAGCAATTGAGCATTTCCATTTGCCGTGGGCTGGGGGACAGAGGTTTCTCGCTCCAGCCTTTGGCCGCCCGTTGGCCCGCGTCCAATTTTTGCGGGTATTCCCAGTACCGCAATTTCCACAGGTCGTCCAAGGTGGAGCAATCGGTGAGGAAGCCCATGGCCGCGCTGTCGGGCGGCAGGGTGCACGCCTCGACCCTAAACTTGCGAAAGAGGTCTTCGGCATCGGGATTGGCGGGGCTGAACGCGCGGCCTTGGGCTTGGCGGATGAAGTTGGCCCGTGTCAAAGGCCGGCTCTCCAGCACCTGTCCTTCCTTCACCTTCACCAAGAAGAGGCAGAAAAGCTGGCCGTCCGTGGAAGGGGAGAGGCTGAGCGCGAATTCCATGCGGGGCATCACTTGGCCTGCGGCGGCATGGCCCAAGCTAAAAATGATCAGTAGCAACAGGGTCCGCATGGCGATGAAGGGAGCGTTTTGGGGGCTATGCCGGCAACGATTGTGCAATGCCTAGTGGCCGCGCGCCCGGGAGGTTGCGAAGTTAGACGGGAACCCGTGGCCTGGTGCGGCGGGCATGGTGGATGGAACTGCCTCATCGATCCCGGTCTGCAGCGGTTTTGGAGTAGAGCAGGGCGTGCTTCCAAGGCCCGCCCAAGGCAGCATCCGCCGGCACCTCCCCTTGGAAGACGAACCCGTTCCGTTCCAGCACGTGGATGGAGGCGGCGTTTTCGGGCGTTACCTGGGCTTCGGCCGTTTGCAGCCCGATCTGTGCAAAGCCATGGGCCACCACGGCAGCCACGGCTTCGGTGGCCAAGCCTTGGCCCCACAGGTCGGGGTGCAGGGCATAGCCAAGCTCGGCGGCCCGGCGTTCGCGCATGATGCGCCAAAAGCCGATATAGCCCGCCACACCCTCCGTGCCACGCACGGTGATGCCCCACAGGATGGCCTCGCCCACCGATGCCGCTTGGTGGAATTCGCTGATCATCCCCGAGGCTTCTTCCTGCTGGCTGAACAGCGGCTTGGGAATGAAGCGCATCAAGGCGGGATCCGACCGCAGGCGGAGCACGGCGGGTGCGTCCGCGTCCTCCAGCTCCCGCAGCAACAGCCGCTGCGTGGCGATGCGTGGGATGGGCAGGAACACCGGGCGCATGCGGGCTGCAAGGTACGCGGTGGGCAGCGCGGGGCAGGGGCGTGCGGCACGCGTGTTGCGTAGCTTGGCGGCATGATGATCCGATCGTTGCGGTGCCTGTGTGCCGTGCTGGGGGCCGCATGGTTGGCTGGTGCCGCCCCGGTGATGGCCACCGAATACGTGGTGCCGGCCAAAGGAGATGTGGGCGTATGGTTCTCCCGCTTGCCCAAGGACGCTACTTCGGTGGTGTTCTCCGCTGCGGACAGCTACCACAGCGAGGGCGATATCCTGCTTCCGCCCCGAACCATGCTGGTGATCGACGGCCGGGGCTGCAAGCTGACCTTGGGCCCCAACTCCAACGGGTTCACCAATGCCGAAGTGGCCGACATGAAGCAGGCCATGCTGATGGCGACCTACCGGTACGTGATCAAGGATTTCGCGGACATCAGAGGGGGGCGCAAGGCCATCGACATCAAGAGCTCGTTCGGCAGCGTGATGGACAACCTGAACCTGTCCGGCCAGACCGAGGCGGCCATCGATCTGCGCTTTTGCCTCTTGGCCCGCCTGCGGAACATACGGGTGACCCATCCCCGGAACAAGGGCATCGTGCTGCGCCAGGGCGATTGGAAGGGGGCCACGGGCATCAACAGCCAGTGCAACAGCAGCGTGCTGGAGCAATGCCGCGTGTACTGCCACAAGACCACCACGGCCGCCTTCACCATTCTCAACAGCAACGGGGTGCGCATGACGGACTGTGTGTCGGAGGGCGAAGCGGCGGACTACGATCTTTTTCTGAGCGCCACCATGGACGGCGACGAAAGCCGGCCGGCGTCCAACCCGGTGGTGAAGTCGTTCATGCTCTCCGGCTTCCATGTGGAGCATCAGGTGCGCAAGGCCTCCATCTATGTGAACATGCCGGTAAAGGCCGTGGTGAACTTGGAGAACGTGTACTGGAACGCGCCCATTTCCGAGGCGCCGGTGCTGCTGTACACCATGGGTCAGGTGAACCTCACCGACATCGGGTGGTGGAACAAGGCATTTTGGATCGGCACGCGGATCAATGCGCCGAGGATCACCATTGCGGGGGCACCAAGCGAGATGGAACTGGACGGCCGGAAAGTGGCCGGGAACCGGGCCGGCTTTATGCGCATGGTGGACCCGCTGCGGGGCAATTCCATCCTGCAATTGCCCTATGTGCAGGTGCAGCGCAAGTCGATGTGAGCGCGCGGTCAGCCGTGGTATACGCGCGACGCCGTGATCAGGCCATGGCGGACTTCCAGCACCTCGCCCACGCGCAGGTCATCCTCGCCATCCACGTGGCGGACGTATTCCATGAATACCGCCTCCCCATCGGCGATCAGGTTGATCAGTTCATAATGCAGGGAGGGCAGCCGTTGGAATGCATCGGCCCACCAATCCCGCAGGGCTTCCTTGCCCTGGACCAGGCCATGGGTTTCAGGTCTTCGGGCCAGCAGTTTGGGGCTGAAATGCCGCGCATTGCCGTGGTACAATGCAAGCAAGGCGTCCAGGTCGTGCGCATTGAAGGCCGCGATCCAGGTGCGTGCCAGCTGAAGAAGAGCGGTTCCTGCCATCGGCGCAAAGGAACGATCTACAGCCAAGCCCGGAACACCATGGCCGGAATACCGCGGTGCACGGTGTTTTTCTCGAAGGCCATGCCGTTGTGCCTGGCCACGGCCTGGCTCTTTTGGTTGTCGTGGTCAATGAGCGAGATCACCGAAGGGGCCAGTTGGTGTTCGCGGGCGAAGGCCAAGCACGCCTTCGCGGCTTCGGTGGCATAGCCTTGGCCCCATGCCGAAGGCAACAGGTGGTAGCCGATCTCCAGTTCCGCGATGCCGTCCACTTCCTGCGTCAACAGGCCCACCAAGCCCAATGGTTTGTTGGTGGCGCGATCGCTGATCACGTTCAGGCAGGAGCCATCGCGCGCGATGCGGTCCAACGAACGCTGTATGAAGCCTGTGCAGTCCGCCATACTTCCCAAGGTGAAGGGCATGAAGCGGATGGCTTCGGCGTTGTTCATGTATTCCATCCACCAGGTGTGGTCCTCCAATACCGGATGGCGGAAGATGAGGCGGGCGGTGGTGGTGCCAGCCATGGAAGGTATGGGGAGGATGATGGGCATTGCAAGTTCCGGGTGGGGACAGGCCAGAGGCCTTAGGATGTTTGCGCACTCGCGAAAAACGCGAGCGCGGGCTTGGGGGGTGATGGACATGGTTCGTTCTGGAAAGAGACAGGCCAGAGGCCTATGCGTGGTACGCACTCGCGAAAAACGCGAGCGCGGGCTATGGGGAGGATAGGGAGAGTGATGGACATGGTTCGTTCTGGAAAAAGACAGGCCAGAGGCCCTTATTCTTGGCACGCACTCGCGAAATGCGCGAGCGCGGGCTTTGGGGTTTTTCAAACCGTTACGCACTAGCGGAAAGCTCGGGCGCTGGCGCGGGGTTTCGGGTGTCTACGGCACATATCAGGGACATCCATGATCCGAGGACCTTCTCGGTGGCTCGCCGTTTCGGTCGGGTTTCTGCCTCTCCCTGATCTAACGGTTGGAGTCGGCATCATGGGCACCAAGGATCTTATGATTGGTCCGGGAAGTCCAACTCGCCCAACACATCGTGCAAAGGCTTGCGGATGGAAAGGACATCAAATTTGGGTGAAGCTCCGGCCGCTTTCAATTGTTCCAAATTCTTTCCGCATCCATCGTCGGAGGTGAGGAAATGGGAAATCTCCGGTGTGGTGTCGGCTTGGGCGAACAGCTTGGTGTCGTTGGTGATGACGACGCGCTCGCCCGGAGCAGCAGGATGACCGCGGAAAGCCGCACGGAATGCACCGGCCCTTATGGCGTGATCCACGTTGAACGGCAGCATCCGCATGTATTTCAGCGGCAATTGATCGATCGTGCCGCCCACGCAGAATTCCGCCACCGAGATCGTGGACAGGTACATTGGTGTTTCGTGGTCCACGAAGTATTTGAAGTAGCTGTCTGCGTTCCGGAAAAGCGGATCAGCTTCGTTCAGAAACCTCAGGAAAAAGCTGGTGTCCAACAGCACGCCCTTAAGCATCGGTTCCACGGATCTCGTTCAACCAGGCATCGGGGTCAATGCCCTTGATCCAGGGTGCAGCTTTCTTCCTGAGCTGGTTCAAGTAGTCCTTGTCGAACCGGGCTTGGTGATCGATCAATTCCAGGAATTGGACGGAGTTCCGGTCCACTTCCCCCGTGGACATGTTCTGTTTTCCCAAAACGCGCAGGCCATACTGCTTATAGATGATGCTCTCCTTCAGTTCAGCAATGGTCTTCCTCGGTGTTTGAACGATGAAAACGCCTTGCTTGGGCACCGCAACATGGATGTTCGCCTTTTCTTTTCCGCCGGCATCGACCACTTCTCCGTACAAATAAAGCTCCACCTCCATCCAAACATCATCCGTCCGCTTGAACGAAGTCTCTCGGTTGATCACCAATGTGCCGCTGTCCGGAAGACTGGATGACAAGGTGAAGTTCCAACCTCTCTTTATGGCATCCAGCTGCATGGCCTCAATGGCCGCAGCGGTCCTAACTTCGAGGAAGTCGATGCTCTGCTGTTGCTGTACCTGGCCGAGCACGGCATTAAACGCGATCACGGTCTGCATGGCCGTGGTGAAAATGTTCAGTACGGAACCCTCTTCGTTCCGATATCCGATCAGGGGCCTGTCCCTTCGTTCAACCGGGAACAGCAGGTCTTCCACACGTGTGAGCAGTTCCTTTAGGTCACGGACATCGAACGAATCAGGGGTGAGCCGCACAGCTTCAGTCCCACCCTCAATTTTGATTTTTATGGTACCCGTCTTCTCCACGGATCAAAAATAGCGGGTAAACATTCGCCGGGACGGGTGCGGGTGCAAGCTGCATTCACTCCCGCACCATCCCCAACACCTTTTCCACCACATCCTCCACGGCGGGCTTGCTGAAGTAGTCGCCATCGGTACCGTACGCCGGGCGGTGCGGCTTTGCCGTGAGCGTGGCTGGGGCTTCATCCAGCCAGCGGTAGCCGTTTTGCTCTTGGAGGACCTGCTGCAGGATGTAGGCACTGGCGCCACCGGGCACATCCTCGTCCACCACTAACAGGCGACTGGTCTTTTGCAGGCTTTCCACGATGCGGTGCTCGCGGTCGAAGGGGAGGAGGGTGCGCGCATCGATCAGCTCCACGCTGATGCCAAGCTCGGCCAGGCGGTCTGCGGCGTGCTGGCACACGGTGAAGGTGCTGCCATAGCTCACCAGCGTGAGGTCACTGCCTTCGCGCACCACTTCGGGGATGCCGATGGGCACGGTGAATTCGCCGAGGTTGGCCGGCAGGCGTTCCTTGCTGCGGTATCCGTTGAGGCATTCGATCACCAAGGCGGGGTCGTCGCTTTGGAGGAGCGTGTTGTACATGCCGGCGGCCTGCTGCATGTTGCGCGGCACGCACACCACCATGCCACGCAGGCTGTTGATGATGGTTCCCATGGGGCTGCCACTGTGCCACACGCCTTCCAGCCGATGGCCGCGGGTACGCACGATCAGGGGGCATTTTTGGCCGCCCTTGGTGCGCCAAAGCACGGTGGCCAGGTCGTCGCTCATGCCCTGCAGGCCAAAGAGCAGGTAGTCCAAGTATTGGATCTCCGCCACGGGGCGCAACCCGCGCAAGGCCAAGCCGATGCCCTGGCCGATGATGGTGGCTTCGCGGATGCCGGCATCGCTGATGCGCAGTTCGCCGAAGCGGGCCTGCAGGCCCTCCAAGCCTTGGTTCACGTCGCCGATCTTGCCGGTATCCTCGCCGAAGGTGAGCAGCAGCGGTTCCTTTTCGAAGAGCGCCGCAAAGTTGTCGCGGATGATGATGCGGCCGTCCACTTCCTCATCCCCCTCGTACTGCACGGGCACTTCGTTCACGTTCAGGCAGCTCTTTGCGCTTTGGCTGTACAAGTGGCTGCCATACCGTTCGGCATTGTCGGCCAGGGCCTGTTCCACCCAGTCCTTGAGTTCGCCGGCATCCGTGCCTTCGGCTTGTGCGGCGGCGAGGGCGCGCCGTGCGCAGGAAAGCACGTCTCGGCGCTCGGGGTTGATGGTGTTTCGCAGCTCGCCGGCCAGTTGTTGGGCTAGGTCCGACCGTATCCCGTCGAGCAGGCGGAGCACTTCCTTGCGCTCGGCCTCGATGGGGCCCGTAAAGGCGGCCCATGCCGCTTTTTGCGCGGCTTTTGCATCCGCCTTGGCCTGTGCCTGGAGGACGTCCAGCTCATCGGCGGTGGCGATGGGATTGCCGCCCGGCTTGAAGGCCAGGATGAATTCGCGGAAGCGTACGATGCAGTCGGCGGTCTTGTACCACTCCAGCAGTTCCTTGCTCTTGTAGCGTTCGTGGCTGCCGCTGGTGCTGTGGCCCTGTGGCTGGGTGAGCTCTTCCACATGCACCACGCAGGGTACCTGTTCCTCGCGACAGCGGGCGATGGCCTGCTCGTAGGTCTTGTTCAGCGCGGCGTAATCCCAGCCCTTCACCTTGTACAAGCGCAGGCCGTTGGTGCCTTCCTGCTTTTCGAATCCCTTGAGCAAGGTGCTGATGCTGCCCTTGGTGGTCTGGTGCTCCTTGCTCACGCTGATGCCCCATCCGTCGTCCCACACGCTCACGGCCATGGGTACCTGCAGGACGCCCGCTGCATTGATGGCTTCCCAGAACAATCCTTCACTGGTGCTGGCGTCGCCAATGGTACCGAAGGCCACCTCGTTGCCATGGTCGCTCAAATGGGCGTGGCTGTGCAGGGCCTGGTTGTTGCGGAAGAGCTTGCTGGCCTGCGCCAGGCCCAGCAGGCGCGGCATCTGGCCGGCGGTGGGCGACATGTCCGGGCTGGAATTGTACTGTGCCATCAGGTCTTTCCAGTTGCCATTGGCGTCTATGCTGCGCGTGGCGTAGTGGCCGTTCATTTGGCGCCCGGCGCTGGAGGGTTCGGCCTGTACGTCGGCATGGGCATAAAGCTGTGCGAACCATTGTTGCACGGTGAGCTCGCCGATGGCGAACATGAAGGTTTGGTCGCGGTAGTAGCCGCTGCGCCAATCGCCATGGCGGAACTGTTTGGCCATGCACACCTGTGCCAGTTCCTTGCCGTCGCCGAAGATGCCGAACTTGGCTTTCCCGTTGAGCACCTCCTTGCGGCCCAGCAGGCTGGCTTCACGGCTGAGGCATACCAAGGCGTAGTCCTTCAGGATCTCGTTCTTGAGCTCGCCGATGGTGATGGGTTCGTCCGTGCGTGTGGTGTGTGAAGCGGGCATAAGCGGATTGGAATGCGTTACGTTGCGAAGGTAGGGTGAAGCTCGGGATCGGTTGCCGGCAAGGTGCCTGGAGCGCAATGGGGAGAGCTTAGGCCGGGGCCGGGCGCACGCATGCACGGTAGCGCCCCGAACATGGCGGAAGAGTGACGATCCCGAAAAGATTTTTCCACATGAAGCGGAAAAGATGGAACTTCGCGGCGGGAAAAATGCCCGGAACAACCATCGTAACATCCAAACTATGTGCAACACAATGAAGATCACCAAGACCCTGATGATGCCCGTGGGCATCGCCTTTTTGCTGGCCTCCTGCGGGGGTGGCGCCACCAGCCCGGCACCTGCCGAGGCCACCACGCCCTCAGCCCCTGCCGCACCGGCGGAAACGGCTGCGCCGGCCACCGTGGAATATCCCGCTGATTTCATCAAGGCCAGCGACATCACCTTGGGCGACCAGATCGACCAGGGCATGATCACCGAGGCGAAGAAGATCTTCGATGCCAAGTGCCACGTGTGCCATGGACTGACCGAGGAGAAGGTGGTGGGTCCCGGTTGGAAGGGCGTGATGAAGGAGCGCACCCCCGAGTGGATCATGAACATGATGCTGCACACCCAGTGGATGGTGGAAAACGACCCTGCCGCGCAGCAACTGGTGGAGGAAACCGGCACGGTGATGCCCGACCAGGAGCTCACCAAGGACCAGGCCCGCGCCATGCTGGAGCTGATCCGTTCGCTCTAAGTGGACTTGTTGCCCTGAGGCCATGAAAAAGGGGCTGCCCGATGGGGCGGCCCCTTCTTTTTTCGCCCCATGGCCAGGCCGAACTTGGTTTCTTGCGGCGGGTAGCGGCGTTGATGCTGGCGGAGGCTTGTTAGGCGCGCGCCAAAGCCACGGCCTTCCTGCGTGTTTGGCGCGAGTGCACCATCAGAATGAAGATGCCCAATGGCAGCGGGACCGACACGAGCAGCATGATCCAATAGTAGCCCGGCATCATGCCGAAACCGAACCAGAACATGGCGCCCTGCACGAAGAGCACCGCCTCGTGCAGCAGGAAGCCGGTGGTGAAGATGGACAGACCGGCCCGGGCCACGAACGAGGTGCTGACAAACCAGCCTTTGAGCAAGGCCATGGCGAAGAGCATCATGGTGATGCCGCCCAAGGTGCTCAGGTGGATGAACCCCACGGTGAAGTTGCGCACCGTAAAGGCCATGAGGGCCAGTTCGGGGATGGCCACGGCCGCCTGCATCACCACCTTCAGGCCCATGGCCACCAGCGCGTAGGTCACGCAGCGCCACGCCCACAGCGGGGCCTTGTCGTGCAGCATGCGTTGCGCCCCCAGGATGGCCTTGGCCGTGCGCCAGCCCGCCCAGAATTGAAGGATCACCCCGATGGAGTTGGTGGCGTACACGAACCAGTGCTTTTCGCTCCAGGCAATGGCCAGCGCGAACGTGAGCACCACCGAGGCCACCCACAAGCGGATGGTGAACCGGTCCATCACGTGGCGGGCGCCATGGGTTTCCGCCCAGCGGCTCCACAAGGCCAGGGCCCCGAACCAGAACCAGCCGTTGAGCTGGAAGTGCAGGTAGAACTGGATGGACCAGTAGTAGAGCTCGGTACCGAAACCGCCCGAGGATACGATCAGGCCCATGCCCCATGTTCCCAACGTGGAGACCACCATGGAGATCACGGCCAGACGGGCCAACAGACGGCTGCCGTTTGCGCGCCAACTGTCCGTGGCCTTCCAAACCTGGAAGCAGAGCACGTAGCTCACCAGCATGTGCAACACGGAGACCGTAATGGTGAACGCGCCGTAGCTCTGCACCGGGAAACCCACCAACATGCCGGTAACGGCCACTTGGGCCACCAGCAGCAACGCAAAGCTGAAACGGGACGGACCCTTGCCCGTTTGATCGCGCAGCAGGAAGACCACCATGGCAATGAAGGCCCAGCCCAGCATGGCCACGTGCGAGTGGGCGTTCAGCAGGGCCTTGAAGCGGAAGAAGGGAATTTCCCAGATATACATGGACCGCAACACGCACCCGATGATACCGGCGATCCCAAGGTTGATCAGGGCGATGTTGAACCAGCGGTGCATCCAGGGCCAAAGGTCAGGATAAACCGCTTATGGGGCGGGCTGATCAATCTCACCCGGCAGCCTGACCATGGTCAAACCTATCTTCGCCACGGCAACGAATTTTGAACCCGAAAAACAAGGACTATCGATGAAGACGAGAACGCTCCGCATGAACATGCTCAAAGGATTGGGACTTTCCACGGCAGTAGCCCTGATGGTGGCGTGCGGCGGAGGTGAAGGCACCGACCAGGCCGCTGGTACGAACACCGCGCCCGAGGCCGCCGCACCTGCAGCGCCCAATGCCGACCTGATCACCGCCGACCAAGTGAAGTTTGCCGAAACCATTGACCAGGGGAAGGTGGCCAAAGGAAAGGAGATCTACGAAGTGAAGTGCCAAGCCTGCCATACCCTGGGCTCCAACCGCGTGGTGGGGCCAGGCTGGAAGGGGATCCTGGACCAGCGGAAGCCGGAGTGGATCATGAACATGATCCTGCACACGGACGCCATGCTGGAAACCGACCCCGAGGCGCAAGCCATGCTGGAGGAATGCTTGGTGCGCATGCCCAACCAAAACCTGACCAAGGACGAAGCACTGGACGTGCTCGAGTTCATGCGTACGCTGTAAGCTTCGGCCCAGACCCAAGAACAGAACCAACAACCAACCAACCACCTTCTCAATGAAAAGGACCACCGTGATCACCGCGTTGCCCCTGCTTTTAGCTGCCGGCATCGCACTTCCCTTGGCCCAAGGCTGCAAGCCGGCCAACACCAAGAGCGCCGTTACCGGCGATGCGGCCTCGAAGGTCTACGTGCCACCGGGGAAGTATGATGAATTCTACAACTTCGTTAGCGGCGGGTTCAACGGCCAAATGTCCGTGTACGGACTTCCGAGCGGACGCATGCTGCGCAACATCCCGGTGTTTTCCGTAGATCCTGAGAAGGGTTGGGGGTATAGCGAGGAGACCAAGCCCATGCTGATGACCACCCACGGCTTCATCCCTTGGGACGACTCCCACCACGTGGAGCCTTCCATGACCAACGGCGTGGCCGACGGCCAGTGGATGTTCATCAACGGAAACAACACGCCGCGCATCGCCTTGATCGACCTGACGACCTTCCGCACCAAGACGATCATCGAGATCCCCAACAGCGCGGGCAACCACAGTTCGCCCTTCACCACCCCCAACAGCGAGTACGTGGTGGCCGGCACCCGCTTCAGCCTGCCCATGGGCGGGGATGCCCAGCGCGATGTGCCCATCAATACCTACAAGGAGAACTTCAAGGGCAACGTCACCTTCATCCATCCGGACCGCGAGACGGGAAAGATGAGCATCGCCTTCCAGATCACCGCGCCGGGGGTGGACTTCGACCTGAGCCACTCGGGCAAGGGCCCCAGCGACGGATGGTTCTTCTTCAGCTGCTACAACACCGAGCAGGCCTATGAACTGCTGGAGGTGAACGCCAGCCAGCGGGACAAGGACTTCATCATGGCCGTGAACTGGAAAAAGGCCGAACAGTACGCCAAGGAAGGCAAGGGCAAGATGGTGCCCGGCAAGCACTTCATGAACCACTACAGCGACGAGACCCACATGGCCACCAGCGAGGTGGTGGAGCAGGTGCTGCAATTGGACCACAAGGAGCTCAAGGACCTGCTTTACTTCATGCCCTGCCCCAAGAGCCCCCACGGCTGCGACGTGGACCCCACCGGGCAATACATCGTGGGCAGCGGCAAGCTGGCCGCACTGATCCCCGTCTTCTCCTTCGACAAGATGATCAAAGCCATCGAAGCCAAGGATTTCGAGGGTGAATTCGACGGCATCCCCGTGCTGAAGTACGAAAGCGTGCTGCACGGCGAAGTGAAGAAGCCCGGCCTGGGACCCCTGCACACGGAGTTCGACAACAACGGCTTCGCCTACAGCTCCATGTTCGTGAGCAGCGAGATCGTGAAGTGGAACGTGCAAACCTTGGAAGTGGTGGACCGCGTGCCCACCTACTACTCCATCGGCCACCTCTGCGTGCCCGGCGGCGACGGTGCCAAGCCTTGGGGTAAGTACGTGATCGCCTACAACAAGATCACCAAGGACCGCTACCTGCCCACCGGCCCCGAACTGTCGCAATCCGCCCAGCTCTTCAGCATCGACGGCCCGAAGATGGAACTGTTGCTGGACTACCCCACCATCGGCGAACCCCACTATGCCCAAGCCATTCCGGCGGAGCTGATCAAGGACAAGTCCGTGAAACTGTTCAAGATCGAGGACAACAAGCACCCGTATGTGAGCAAGGGTGAAAAGGAAACCAAGGTGGTGCGCGATGGCAACAAGGTGCACATCTACATGACCTGCATCCGCTCACACTTCGCCCCGGACAACATCGAAGGCGTGAAGATGGGCGACGAGGTGTACTTCCACGTCACCAACCTGGAGCAGGACTGGGACGTTCCGCACGGCTTCGCGGTGAAGGGCGCGGCCAACGCCGAACTGCTCATCATGCCGGGTGAAACACAGACCCTGAAGTGGGTGCCCACCAGCGTAGGCGTGAAGCCCTTCTACTGCACCGACTTCTGCAGCGCCCTCCACCAGGAGATGCAAGGCTACATCCGCGTGTCGCCTGCAGGCAGCAACATTCCCCTGACCTGGAACACCAAATCTGCCGACGCAGGTCTTTGACCACTTGAACAAATGAACGGAACGCACCCGGCCCCCGCATCGGTTTCCGGTGACGAGGGCCGGGTGTTTCGTTCACTACGGCAGGATGTGAATGAAGAACCCCGAAGCGCAAGGGATGCCCACCGGGAAGCCGCACTTGGAACGGTGACATGGCGCACGGCCGGAAGGTGGACAGGGCGGTGACTTTCAGCACGAAACCAACACAAAACACAAAGGATCATCATGGAGCCGGTTATGCGCACCCTTTCGCGGATCATTGTAGCCTTGGCGGCGTTGGCTTTGGGCATATTGCTGGTGCAGCCCATCTGGCGCATTGATCTCTGGGCGCCCCAGTACCCCGAGGGCCTCGTACTGCAGATCTTCCACGACAGCTTCACGGGCAACGTGGAACAGATCAACAACCTGAACCACTACATCGGCATGGCCACCATCCACGACGAGATGTTCCCCGAGTTCGAGATCATGCGGTACGCCATCTTCCTGCTGCTCGCCTGGGGCGTCCTCGCCTCGGCCATCGGCAGGCGCTGGGCCTTGGGCAGCTGGCTGATGGGGCTGGGGGCCTTCGTGATCTGGGCCATGTGGGACATGTACCAGTGGGGTTACCGGTACGGGCACGAGCTGGATCCCCGAGCGGCCATCAAGGTCGAGGGCATGGCCTATCAGCCGCCCCTGCTCGGGCACAAGACCCTGCTTAACTTTGAGGCGTGGTCGATGCCCGATGTGGGAGGCTACGTGCTGTTCGCCAGCATCACCATGGCCGTGCTGGTGTTTGTGTTTGAGTGGAGGAGATCCTCCCGGATGAAGCTGAAAAAACAGTTGAAATGAAGAATTGGATCCTTGCCGCCGCGCTGGTGTTCCTGGCGGGCAGTTGTTCGGTGGGGCAACCGGAGATCAAGTACGGCGCGGACGAATGTGCGCATTGCCGCATGAACGTGATGGATGCCAAATTCGGTGCCGCCATCCAAACCACCAAGGGACGCACGTACGTGTTTGATGCGCCCGAGTGCATGGTGCCTTTCGTGGGGCACAACGGGCACTTGGTGGAGCAGGAAGTAGGCGGTTGGTATGTTTCGGACTTTGCCCACCCGGGCACCCTGATCGATGCGACCAAGGCCTTTTACCTGCACGCCCCAACGCTGAAAAGCCCCATGCGGGGCAACGTGGCCGCGTTCGGCTCCGATAGCGACCGCAAGCAGGCCATGCAGCACTTCCCCGGCGAAGCCATGGATTGGCCGGCCGTGAAAAAGCTCTTCACCGACGAATGAACAAGCTGCGGGCCTGCTGCCGTGTGGCCGCGCTACTGCCGCTGCTATGGGCTGCCGGGCCGCTGGGGGCACGCACGTGGACGGTGGACGCCACCGGCCCCAATAAGCGCATATCGGTAGCCGTGGCCTCGGCAGCGGACGGCGATACCATCCGCGTGCTCGCCGGCACGTACCGCGAGGGCACCATCACCATCGACCGGCGCTTGGCCTTGGTGGGGGTGGGCAGGCCACTGATCGACGGTGGCGAACAAGGCGACGTGGTGGTGATCAACGCCGCGGGCACCACCCTCCGGGGCTTCCGCATCACCGGTACCCTGGTCAGCAACATCAACGACAACGCCGGCATCAAGGTGACCAAGGCCGATAGCGTAAGCATCATCGACAACATTGTGGAGCACTGCTTCTTCGCCATCCATGTGGCCAGCTCGCGCAACACGGTGATCGAGCGCAACCAGGTGCTGGGCGACCCGAAGGCGCCCGAAACCCGAATGGGCAATGGCATCCATTTGTGGCACTGCGCCGGGGCCGAAATCCTGGACAACATATCTCAGGACCACCGCGACGGCATCTACTTCGAGTTTGTGACCGATAGCCACATCCGGCGCAACAAGAGCCTGCGCAACTCGCGGTACGGCCTGCACTTCATGTTCAGCCACCGCGATACGTATTCCGACAATACGTTCAGCGGCAACGGAGCCGGGGTGGCCGTGATGTACAGCAAGGAAGTGGACATGCGCCGCAACAAGTTCATCCGCAACCGGGGAGCCAGCTCGTACGGGTTGCTCCTCAAGGAGATCAATGACGCGGTGATCGACAGCAACCAGTTCAACGACAACACCACGGCCATCCTGCTGGACGGCTGCAACCGGTTGGAAGTGATCGGCAATACCTTCCAAGGCAACGGCTGGGCCCTTCGCCTGTTCTCCAATTCAATGACCTGCCATTTTGAAGCCAACAGCTTCACCGGCAACACCTTCGACCTGAGCACCAACGGCGACCCCAAGTACAACAGCTTCAGCGGTAATTACTGGGACCGCTACCGGGGCTACGACCTGGACCGCAACGGCACGGGCGACGTGCCCTTCCGGCCCTTGAGCCTCTTCGCCCTGGTGAACGAGCGCATGCCCTATGCCGTCGTTCTTTCGCGTAGCCTGCTGACCCAATTGCTCGACCAGGCCGAGCGACTGATCCCCTCCATGACGCCGGAAGGACTGGAGGATGCCAAACCGTTGATGAAATCCCCCCATGGATCGATTGGTCTTTGAACAAGTCGGCAAGCGCTACGGCAAGCTGTGGGCGCTGCGCGACTTCAGTGCACGTTTCATGCCCGGCGAGGCGGTATCCGTGATCGGCCCCAACGGCTCGGGAAAAACCACCATGATCAAGTGCCTGCTGGGGCTGGTGCGGGCCACCACGGGCAGCATCCAGGTCAACGGTCAGCGCGTGGGCTCCGATCCGGCCTACCGCCACCAGGTGGGTTACATGCCGCAGATCACGCGCTTCCCCAACGAACTGAAGATCGGCCAATTGATCGACCTGATGGATGACATCCGACGCAGCGGCACGCCCCGCACCGAAGGCCCCTTGGTCAGGGAACTCGGCGTGGACCGGATGATGGACAAACGCTTAGGCACGCTCTCGGGCGGACAGCGCCAAAAGGTGAGCGCCGTGCTGGCCTTCCGCTATGATCCCGGTGTGCTGATCCTGGACGAGCCCACGGCCGGCCTGGATCCCTTGAGCTCGGAGGCACTGATCGCCGCCGTGCGCAAGATCAAGCAAAACGGCTGCACCGTGCTGATCACCAGCCACCTGATGGAGGAGGTGGAAGCCTTGGCCGACCGGGTGGCCTACCTGCACGAAGGACGGCTCCAATTCCTCCTGGCCCCTGAGGAAATCATTGAGGCTACCGGGCAACAGCGCCTCTCCAAGGCCATCCCCGCAATGCTCACCCACAAACGGACGGCTGATGTTGAAAGTCTATAAATACACCTTGATCGACCTGGCCCGCAACAAGTTTGTGGGCGGATGGTTGTTGCTGTTGCTGGCCATCACCCTGGGCCTGTTCCAGTTGGAAGACCAGCCCGTAAAGGCCATGCTCAGCCTGTCCCAAGTGCTGTTGGCCTTGGTGCCGTTAGTGGCCTCGGTCTTCTCCATCGTGTACCTGTATGACGCCATGGAATTCACGGAACTGTTGGCCGTGCAACCGTTGCACCGGTCGAAGATCCTGGGCGGGCAGGTACTTGCCTTGGCCACGGCATTGGTGCTGGGCGCCTTGGCGGGGGCCGGCATTCCCTTGATGCTCTTCCACCCGGGCGGGGCTTCCCTCACCCTGCTGCTGGCCTGCATCATGCTCACCTTGGTGTTTACCGCCATCGGTGCGCTGATCGCCATCCGCAACCGGGAAAAAGCGCGGGGGGTGGGCCTTGGCCTGGTGGTCTGGTTCCTCTTTGTGCTGGTGTATGATGCGATCCTCCTCTGGGTCATGTTCGCCTTCAGCGATTACCCCATCGAGCCCCTGATCGTGCCGTTGGCCGCATTGGACCCGATCGACCTGGGCCGCATCATGGTGCTGCTGAAGGTGGACCTGGCAGCCATGATGGGATACAGTGGCGCGGTGTACGAGAAGTTCTTCGGCAGCGCGCGCGGCATTCTCCTGGCACTTGCTGCGCTTATGGCCTGGGTGGCCGTGCCTGCAGCGCTGGGCTTCCGGGCGTTCAGCCGCAAGGACTTCTGAGCTCCGCGTACCATGCCGTCGCACCTGCAGGGACGGCAGGTGGTGTTGCACGATTTACCCTGAATCGGAAAGGCAAGCCGCCCCTGTCCGCAGGTGGCCGTTCCTGGCAGCGAATGCATGTACTGATAAGAATCAATGGGAAAGCTGCGAAAGTGCAACTGCCGAACCCCGGCATACGTTGATTTTTGTGATGCACACCAACGTGAACATTCCATCCAAACGATACGCACAACATGAAAACAACGCACATTGCCCCCCTCTTTTTAGTTGCCCTGCTGTGCGCTTGCAGCGAAGGCGCACCAAACACCGATGCCCAAGCCTCGGCTGCTACTTCCCCTTCAGCCCTTACGGGCCAGTCGGGCGTGGTGGATGATGAATCCCAGCGCAACGTGGTGCAGGTGGCCGTAGCCTCGCCCGACCACAGCACCTTGGTTGCTGCCGTGAAAGCCGCCGAACTGGTGGACGCACTTTCAAACGCCGGGCCTTTTACCGTGTACGCGCCCACCAACGCGGCATTTGCATCGTTGCCCGCAGGAACCGTCGATGGGCTGTTGAAGCCGGAAAAGAAGGATGACCTGATCGACATCCTGCAATATCATGTGGCCGTGGGCGTGTACAAACCGGAAAACATGAAGGACGGGCAAGTGCTTGGCATGGTGAACGGTGGAAACACCACGTTTCAAGTGAAGGACGGCCAGGTGACCATCAATGGCGCCAAGGTGCTGGCCACCGTACAGGCAGCGAACGGCCTGGTGTGCGTGATCGACAAGGTGATCCTGCCCACCCCCTGATCGGACCGGAAGGTGCCATTGCCCTTATCCTTGAGGGCATGGTGAAAGACGGCAAAGGCGTCCATCGTGGCGCCTTTGCTGTTCAGGAGATTACCGGCTGGCGCAGTTATCAACATCCTCTGCGGCCATAACAATCGGGGAATGATCGCCTTGGGCGGATCGTTCATAACGCTGTGGATGATCCCCTGTGAAATTGATCCCGATCATGGAATGAATGAAGGAGCTTTGGCCTCCCCGGACCAGACCATTTTACCACCATGCCACAAGCCATCTTATTTGAAGCTCTTTCCCAAATGCCTTCCGCACCTGCCGTGAAGCCGCGCCTGACCCCCGAGGAAGTACTGGCCGCCGCCCTTGAATACTTCCATGACGATGAGCTGGCCGCTACCACTTGGATGAACAAGTACGCCTTGCGCAACGAGCAGGGCGAACTGGTGGAACTGACCCCCGCCGACACGCATTGGCGCATGGCGCGGGAATTCGCCCGCATCGAACGCTCGTACAAGCCACTGCCCGACGACAAGCGGGCGCTGCTGTCCACCTATGGACAGAAGCGCAATCCCTTGGACGAGGAAGGCATTTTCCAGCTCTTCGACGGCTTCCGCGACATCGTGCCCCAAGGCAGCGTAATGGCTTCCCTGGGGGACCACACCCGCTTGGCCTCGCTGAGCAACTGCGTGGTGATCCCCGCACCGGTGGACAGCTACGGCGGCATCTTCCGCAACGACCAGCAACTGGCCCAGCTCTTCAAGCGCCGCTGCGGCGTGGGCTTCGACCTGAGCACCCTGCGGCCCGAAGGCGCCGCCGTGAGCAACGCCGCACGCACCAGCACCGGCGCCGTTTCCTTCATGGAGCGCTTCAGCAACACCACGCGCGAAGTGGCCCAAAAAGGACGCCGCGGCGCCCTGATGCTCACCATGGACATCGCCCACCCCGACGTGGAGCGGTTCATCACCATCAAGCAGGACCTCACCAAGGTGACCGGGGCCAACATCAGTGTGCGCGTGAGCGACGAGTTCCTCAAAGCCGTGGAAGAGGACGGCGACTACACCCATCGCTGGCCCATCGACAGCAAAACCCCCTCGGTGACCAAGACGGTGCGTGCGCGTGAATTGTGGAACACCTTGGTGAAGTGTGCGCACAACACGGCCGAGCCCGGCATCATCTTCTGGGACCGCCAGCACAAGTATTCCACCTCCTCCATTTACCCCGGCTTCGCCAACGAAAGCACCAACCCCTGCGGTGAGATCGCCATGCAGGGCGGGGATAGCTGCCGCTTGATCGCCATCAACTTCTACTCCTTCGTCAAGGACGCCTTCACCGCCAAGGCCAAGTTCGACCATGCCCGCCTGGCCAAGGTCGTCTATGAGGCCCAGCGCCTGATGGACGATCTGGTGGACTTGGAGCTGGAGGCCGTGGAACGCATCCTGCAGAAGATCGACAGCGACCCCGAGCCCGATGCCGTGAAGCGCGTGGAGCGCGAAACCTGGCAGTTGCTGGGTGACACGGGCCGCAAAGGCCGCCGCACCGGCTTGGGCTTCACCGGCCTGGCCGACGCCTTGGCCGCCTTGGGCTTGGCGTACGACAGCCCGGCTGCCGTGGAGGCCGCCGAGCACATCATGCGCACCAAGTGCGAGGCGGAATTCAACAGCAGCATCGACTTGGCCATTGAGCGGGGCGGCTTCCAAGCCTTCGACCCGGCCGTGGAAGCAACCTCCGAGTTCAGCAACATGCTGGCGGGGGAAATGCCGGAACTGCATGCCCGCATGATGAAGCACGGCCGACGCAACATCAGCATCAGCACCGTGGCGCCCACCGGCACCCTCAGCCTGCTCACCCGCACCAGCAGCGGCATTGAGCCGGTGTACATGCTGGGCTACACGCGCCGTCGCAAGCTGGGCCCCAACGCACCCGCTGAAAAGGTCACCTTCACCGATGCCATGGGCGACCAGTGGGAGGAATTCACCGTGCACCACCCCCGCATCACCGATTGGATGAAGGCATCGGGCAAGAAGGACGTGAAGGAAAGCCCCTACTTCAACAGCACCGCGCCCGACATTGATTGGCACCACCGCCTGCGCCTGCAGGCCGCCGTGCAGAAGTATACCACGCACAGCATCAGCAGCACCATCAACCTGCCTTCCACGGTGGAACCGGAACTGGTAGGCAGCATTTACTTCGAGGCTTGGCACATGGGCCTCAAAGGCGTGACCGTATACCGCGACGGGTCGCGCAGCGGTGTGCTGGTGGCCACCGGGGAGAAGAAGAAGGAGGCCGCGGCACCCGCCCATGCCAAGCGCCCAGAGGTGCTGGAGGCCGATGTGATCCGGTTCAACAACGAGACGGAACAGTGGATCGCCGTGGTGGGCCTGTTGGACGGCAAGCCCTACGAGATCTTCACAGGCAAGGCGGACGGCGTGTTCAAGCTGCCCAACTGGGTGAATAAGGGCTGGGTGATCAAACGCAAGGATGCCAAGGCCAAGAAGAACATTTACGATCTCCAATACGCCGACAGCGACGACTACCGGGTGACCATCCAGGGCCTCAGCCGCAGCTTCAACAAGGAGTACTGGAACTACGCCATCCTCATCAGCGGCATGCTTCGCCAAGGCGTTTCCGTGCCCCACGTGGTGGATACCGTGGTGAACCTCAACCTCTATGATGCCACGCTGAACACTTGGAAGAACGGTGTAGCACGTGCCCTTTCACGGTATATTCCTGATGGCACCAGCGCCAGCGGCCGTAGGTGCAATGATTGTGGCGACAGCGAGGGCGTCTACTATGAGGAAGGCTGCCTGAAGTGCAGGAGCTGCGGCAGCAGCAAGTGCGGGTAGGGCAGGAGCACAACAGATGGGGAAGGGCCGCGAAATGCGGCCCTTCCCTTTTCAACGGGATAGGGGAAGAACCGGATGCGGCCCCCTCGGAGGGATCACAGGATGGGCTGCGGAACCAGCTGCGGTCGTACGACCCCTGTTCAGCCGATCGGGAACCGTTCCGTCACGGCCATTCCGTCCGGCATCGCACGCTCTTCAAAAAACACCTCGTCCTTGGCATTCACCAGTAGCACGGTGCTGCAACGGGTGCCGTAGCCAATGGAGGTGCGGATCAGGATGGGCGACGCGGCACGTTCGGCCTCCAAGGGCAGGCCGGTGTTCGGGAGTTGGTTATCCGGCGCCGGGGTATCGTCGGACAGCAGGGTGAACAGTCCTTCGGCCAACTGCTCATCGGGCTGTTGCACCCAGTGGGCGAGCTGGGTCGTGGCCTTCACCACCTTGGGCCAGGGCACGTCCAACAAGTTGTTGCTCAAGCCATGGATGCCCGGGGTGAGGGCGATGTCCTCGCCGTTGATGTTGTTGTGGTAGCGCAGTTGCCCGTGGGTGCCGTAGATCAGGTTGAAACCGGCGTAGTCGTTGGTACTGCCGGGATCGATATCGTGTTCCAGTGCCTCGCGCACCAGTTCCCCGCGTGAGGGTCCTGCGGGGAATTGCATCTGCATCTGCCGGTAGTTCGTGATCGCGGCGAAGCGGCCACGGCGGTTGATGCCCATCCAAGTGCCGCCAGCACGTTTATCGCGGCCTGCGAAAATGCCGGGTGCATCCTTCCACCAATGGGCGGGTTCGGTGGGCCGGTCCATGAACTCGTCGCGGTTGGCGGCCACGATCAGCGGGAAGCGGGGATGGGCCATGTAGGCCAGGGCGATCAGGCACATGCGCCAAAGGTACCCGGGCCCGGGCGGTGGGGTGGCCGGGTGTGACAATGCTCACGCCCTGGATCATTGGGCAGGGCCAATTTTGGACCCGGAACAACAGCAGGCAATTCAACAACGGCCAAAACATGAAGCACGAAGTGGAAGCCCAATGGATGGGGAAAATGCAATTCAACGCACTGGTGGGCGGCCACACGGTGATCATGGACGCCCCGGAGCGGGCTGGTGGCGAGGACTTGGGGTCCATTCCCAAACCCTTTGTGCTTTCGGCCTTGGCAGGCTGCACGGGCATGGATGTGGTGGCGTTGCTCCGCAAGGCCGGTATTCAGTTGGACCACTTGGACGTGGCGGTCAGCGGTGAGCTTACCAAGGCGCCGCCCATTGCATACACCCAGGTTCACGTGATCTACCGGATGCAGGGGGAGGATACCCACGAGGAAGCGGCGCTGAACGTGGTGCAGCGTTCCCAGCAGGAAATATGCGGGGTAAGCCACATGCTGAAGAAGGCCCTGCCGGTGACCTGGGAGGTGGTGTACAACGGGAAGGAGGTCTTCAACAACGCATTGGTGGAGGCGTGAGCGCGCCGGGAGGCACTGGGCAGGGGATGTTCCTGACAAGGGTCAGGTTTTAGCCCTTGCCCCGTGCCCACCTTTGGTGTTGCAATGGTGGAACAGCGCAAGCCGGTACATGGTTCAAAAGTGGTGGCCGTACTGCTGCTGCTCTTTGGCCTGCTCACCTTGTTCAAGGGCGGATCGGTGCTGTTTGGCATCGGTGGTGCACGGGAACAAGCGGGTGCCGTGGTACTGCTGGTGCTTTGGATGAACCTGCTTGCGGCCGTGCTCTACCTGGTTGCGGCGGTAGGCTTGTTCAGCATGCACCCATGGGCGGACAAACCCCTGTTGGCAGCCATCGCGTTGCTGCTGATCGCGGCCATCGGCTTCTTCCTCCACGTGCAGGGGGGCGGTGCCTACGAACAGCGCACCATGATCGCTTTGCCCTTCCGCTTCGGAATTACCGTACTGCTGTACTTCGCGGCACGTTACTTCGTGAAACAGCCCCAATAACGGATATCCCCTCTTCAACCACTTACCTCCCTTCCCATGCATACCCGATCTTTTTTCTTCACCCTGGTCTCGGCATTGCTGCTTGGTGCCTGCGGGCCTGCAGCAACGGAACAGGACCATGCGGAACAGGCCAGCGAACAGGAAGTGGCCGGGGAAGTGCACGACCACGGCAGCGAAGCACAAGCCGTGCAGTTGGACAACGGCAACACGTGGGCGGCAAATACCGAGACCACCGAGGGCATCGCAGCCATGCAGGCCCTGCTGGCGGGGTTCGACCCCGCCACCGGTGATGCCCCCGTGCTGCATGAGGAACTCGAGGCGGAATTCAAGGAGATCTTTGCCAAGTGCACCATGACGGGCGAAGCGCACAACCAATTGCACAACTACCTGATCCCCGTGCACAAGATGCTGGACGGGATGGGGAATGAGCCTTCGGAGGCCCAACGCGATGAACTGGCCAATTACTTGGCCACTTACGGAAACTACTTCCATTGAACACGCCGGAGGAACATTCGGCCACCGGGTGGCGAAACACAAGACTGACGCGGGTCAATTGATCACCCTGCGGATGCCGGTACGTTTGTTCAACCAGCCGGTACCGTGAACGGCGGATCACCATCCAGGAAAATCAAACCGGGGTACCCGGATCAACGGAACAAGTAAAAAACCATGACGACCATCCGTGCGGAGGTGGAAGCACCTTCGACCAACCTTGCCGGATACGAGCTGGTGGAGGACATCCACCGCCTGAAGAAGGAACGAAATGCCGTGATCTTGGCGCACTATTACCAGCAGCCGGAGATCCAGGAACTGGCCGACTTCGTGGGGGACAGCCTGGCTTTGGCCAAGGCTGCGGACAAAACCGGCGCGGACACCATCCTGTTCTGCGGCGTGCACTTCATGGCCGAAACGGCCAAGATCCTCAACCCCGCGCGCAAGGTGCTGCTGCCGGACCTCAACGCAGGCTGTTCCTTGGCGGATAGCGCGCCGCCGGAGAAATTCCGCGCCTTCCTGGAACAGCACCCCGACCACGTGGTGGTGAGCTACATCAATTGCAGCGCCGAGGTGAAGGCCATGAGCGACATCATTTGCACCAGCAGCAATGCCGTGCGGGTGGTGCAGAGCATTCCGGCGGACCGCAAGGTGATCTTCGCGCCGGACAAGCACTTGGGCGCCTACGTGCAGCGCGTCACCGGCCGCGAATTGGTACTGTGGGACGGTGTGTGCGAAGTGCACGTGGACATCAGCATCGACAAGCTGAAGTTCCTCATGGGCAAGCACCCGGATGCGAAGCTGATCGCCCACCCCGAGTGCCCGCAACACATCTTGGACGAGGCGGACCATGTGGGCAGTACTTCATCCCTGCTCAATTTCGTGAAGACCGATCCGGGGGCCAAGTTCATCGTGGCCACCGAAGGCGGCATCCTGCACAAGATGCGCGAGGCCGTGCCGGACAAGACCCTGATCGCCGCGCCTGCCAATGCCGAAAATTCGTGCGCGTGTGCCGAGTGCCCCTACATGAAGCTGAACACCTTGGAGAAGATGCATGCCGCGCTGCTCCACGGCCAGCCGGAGATCATCCTTGAGGAACGGGTGCGGGCACTGGCGGAACGCTCGCTTCGGCGCATGATGGACCTCGGATGAACCGGCCCTTGGAGGTGGTGGTGGTGGGCAGTGGCGTGGCCGGAATGGCCTTCGCACTGCGCCTGTACGCCCTGGCAGGGCAGCGCGGCGCGCACATCGCCATGCTCTCCAAGGCCGTGCCGGAACAGAGCAACTCCCATGCGGCACAAGGTGGTGTGGCTGCAGTGATCCATCCGGCTGATTCCTGGCAGCAGCACCGCGACGACACCTTGGCCGTAGGAGCGGGCCGTTGCGACCCGGCCGTGGTGGAGCGCGTGGTGAGGGAGGGCCCCGCCTGCATCCGTGAGCTGCTGGAACAAGGTGCCCGCTTCGATACCGACGGCCAGGGGCAGCTTGAAGCAGCACGTGAAGGAGGCCACCGCAGGGCACGCGTGGTGCACAAGGGGGACAGCACCGGGGCCGAGCTGGTCCGCGTGCTGCTCGAGCAAGTGAAGCGCACGCCCGGCATCCAGCTGGACACCACCCACCTGGTGATGGACCTGTTGACCGATGGGGAAGGGGAAAGCCGCCGCTGCTGCGGCGTGCGCACCTTGGACCTGGCCAAGGGAACCATAAGCCTCTTGCACGCCGATGCGGTGGTGCTGGCCACCGGTGGTGCCGGGCGGATCTACCGCCACACCACCAACCCGCCCGGTGCCACCGGCGGGGGCGTGGCCATGGCCATCCGGGCGGGAGTGCCCTTGCGCGACATGGCCTTTGTGCAATTCCACCCCACGGCGCTGTATGCCCCGGACCGGCCGTCCACCTTCCTGATCAGCGAGGCCGTGCGTGGGGCCGGCGCGGTGTTGCTGCGCCACGACGGAAGCCGCCTGATGGAGGGCAAGCATCCCATGGCCGACCTGGCCCCGCGCAACATCGTGGCCCGCGCGATCCATGCCGAAATGCAGGCGGCCAAAGTGCCCCATGTGTGGTTGGACACCACCCGCATCGGGCCGGAACGGTTCCAGCGGGAATTTCCCATGATCCTCGAGCACTGCCGCAGCATCGGCATGGATCCCCTGCATGCACCACTGCCGGTAATGCCCGCCGCCCATTACCTCTGCGGCGGCATACGCACCGACGGCGATGGACGTACCGAACTCCCAGGCCTCTATGCGCTGGGCGAGTGCGCCGGCAGCGGCCTGCACGGGGCCGATCGCCTGGCAAGCAACTCCCTGCTGGAGGCCTTGGTGATCCCCAGGTATGCGGCTGCCCATGTGGCCCTGTTGCCAGCCACCGGCGAATTGCCGCCCTCCGCCCCTGAAAAGGACCGGTACCGGATCACCGCCCCCTCAACGGAAACAACCACCCTCCGAGATCGGCTCCGCACCTTGATGATGGAGCAGGTGGGCATCGTGCGGGATGATGCCGGGCTGCATCTCGCAAGCCACGAGCTGCGGAAGCTGGAATTGGCCACCTGTGCGGTTTGGGATGGCGGTGAACGCTCCTTGGAACTCTTCGAATTGCGGAACATGGTGCGGGTGGCCCAAGCCATTTGCGCCCAAGCCATTGCCGAACCGGTGAGCGTAGGGGCCCACTATAATCGCGACCACCGCGCGCAAAGCCGGATGAGGTCGGCGGATGTGGGGTGAAGAACCCGGGCGCCGGGAAGGCGCGCAGCCATCCATTACCACGCAGCCTTGGAAGGGTAGTGCGTTTCCTGATGAAGGTCAGTTAAGATGGGAGGGGTGGTGCCGTCTTTTGCATGAATCATGAACCGGCGGGGCCTGCAAGCTTCCGCTGTCGCCCCCCATGCACCAAACCCTATCTGCGCCGCTGCCCGTCCACAGTTTCCACATACCGGTGATGGGCCTCGGCTACACCATCGACACCCCCGTAAAAGTGGCCCACTTTGGCATCAGCTCGGTGATCTCCATCATCGAGGATGAACTGGTGGAGCGCATGCGCGAATACCACAGCAAGCTGGCAGGGGAGCCGTACACGGAGATCCCCAAAAAGGAGATCGATCACCGCGCCCAGCGCATTACCGCCTATCTCAACTTGGTGCAACGCATCGTGGAGCGGAATGTGGCAACCCTGCGTGCACAGCCGTTTACCGAAGGTTCAGACAGTTCGAAGTATTTCTTGATGCTCGCCGACGGGTCGCCGCTGCGAGACGAGTACCTGCGGATGATGAACATGGAGACCGGGCCGGAACGCACCGCCTTGGACGCCAAGTTGCACGCATCCATCACCCCGGGCGCCATCGATGTGAACATCATGGCCAAGATCGACCGCACCACCTATGCCAAGGACGGCGTGACGCCTTTGCCGGCGGAGTATGCCGAGGGCATGGCCGCCTTCCGGGGATTTGCGCTCAGCAACCTGCATTCATCCATTGTCCTCAGTGCGGGCTACAACCCGCGCATCTACAGCTACATCGCCACCTTCCCGGATTTCTTCCCGGATGCCGAAGGCCGGTGCCACAAGAAGATCATCCTCAAGGTGAGCGACCTCCGCTCGGCCGCCATCCAGGGGAAGATCCTTGCCAAGAAGGGGATCCCGGTGTCCGAGTTCCGCATCGAATCCGGATTGAACTGCGGCGGCCACGCCTTTGCCACCGACGGTATCCTCATGGGCCCGATCCTGCAGGAATTCATGGAGCGCCGCGAGGCCCTCAACGAGGAGTTGCATACCCTGTGCAATGCGGCACTGGCCGGTGCGGGGCGTCCCGTGGTCAAAGAAATGCACCGGCCGCGCATCACCGTGCAGGGAGGCATCGGCACCACCGAGGAGGATCGCTTCCTGCGCAACCACTACCACGTGGACGGTACCGGCTGGGGAAGCCCTTTCCTCCTGGTGCCCGAGGCCACCAATGTGGATGAGCACACCTTGGAGCAATTGTCCAAGGCCAAACCGGACGATTACTACCTGAGCTGGGCCTCGCCCTTGGGCATCCCGTTCCACAACTTCAGGCCCAGTACCTCGGAGGCGCAGCGCAAAGCCCGCATCGCCAAAAACAGGCCGGGAAGTGCCTGCTACAAGAAATTCCTCTCCAACAACACCGAATTCACGGACATCCCCATCTGTACCGCCTCGCGCCAGTACCAGCACCTCAAGCTCAAGCAGCTCAAGGAACAGCACCTCGATCCGGAAACCTATGCCAAGGAGGCGGCCCGCATCACCGAAAAGGATTGCCTGTGCGAAGGGCTGGGCGCAAGTGCCCTGCTCAAAGATGGTATGACCCCGGCGCACAAACTGGAGGCCGTGGCCATTTGCCCGGGGCCCAACCTGGCCAACTTCTCCCGCATCGTGCCGTTGCGCACCATGGTGGACCACATATACGGACGCACCTCGTTGCTGAACACCAATGATCGGCCGCACATGTTCGTCAACGAACTCAAGCTCTACGTGGACTACCTGCACCGGGAGTTCGAGCACGTGAAGCACGCTGCCACGGAAAAGCAACGGCGGTACATCGAAACCTTCAAGGCCAACCTGCTGGAAGGGATCAAATACTATGAAAACCTGGCCCCCGAGTTGCAGCGGCAGGCGCGGGTGCGCATCGAACGGTTCACCGACGACCTGCGCAGGCATGCCCAGGAGGTGGGAGCCATGCTTCTGCCCGCACCGCTGACCGCATAACACCGCCCTCCTTCATTTATCAACCTGCACAAGCACATTAACCGCTTTCAACAATGCCGATCCAACGCGAACCCTGGGCCGAACCCTACAAGATCAAAATGGTGGAGCCCATCACCATGACCACCCGCCAGCAGCGGGAAGCCGCCTTGAAGGAGGCTGGCTACAACACCTTTCTGCTCCACTCGGACGATGTGTACATCGACCTGCTCACCGACAGCGGCACCAGCGCCATGAGCGACCGCCAGTGGGCGGGCATGATGCTCGGCGACGAAGCTTACGCGGGCAGCCGCAACTTCTACCACCTGGAGGAAGCCGTGCAGAAATACTACGGCTACAAGCACCTCATCCCCACGCACCAAGGGCGCGGCGCGGAGAACCTCATCTCGCGCATCCTCATCAAACCCGGCGACGTGGTGCCCGGCAACATGTACTTCACCACCACCCGCGCGCACCAGGAACTCGCCGGCGGAAGTTTCGCCGACATCATCGTGGACGAGGCCCACGACGCCAAGAGCACGTTCCCCTTCAAGGGCAACGTGGACCTGAAGAAGCTGCAGGCCCTGATCGACAAGCACGGCGCGAAGAAGATCCCCTACGTCAGCATTGCCACCACGGTGAACATGGCTGGCGGCCAACCCATCTCCCTGCAGAACCTCAAGGACCTGCGTGCGCTCACCAAGAAGCATGGGATCCGCATCATCCACGACATGACGCGGGTGGCGGAGAACGCTTACATGATCAAACAGTTGGAGAAGGGGCAGGAGAACCGGAACGTGGCGGATATCGTGCTGGAGATCTGCTCCCTCACCGACGGCGCCACCATGAGCGCCAAGAAGGACGCGCTGGTGAACATCGGTGGTTTCCTGGCCACCAACGAATGGGACGTCTTCGAGGAGGCCCGCAACCAAGTGGTGCTGTATGAGGGATTGCACACCTACGGCGGCTTGGCCGGGCGCGACATGGAGGCCATGGCCATCGGCATCGGCGAATCCGTGGGCGAAGACCATATCCGGGCGCGGGTGGGGCAGGTGCTCTACCTCGGCAACAAGCTCATCGAGGCGGGCATCCCCATCGTGCTGCCCATCGGAACGCACGGCGTGTTCTTGGACGCCAAGGCCTTCCTGCCGCATGTCCCCCAAACGGCCTATCCCGCCCAAGCCCTGGCCGCCGAACTCTACCTGGATTCGGGTGTCCGCACCATGGAGCGGGGTGTAGTGAGCGCTGGCCGCAACAAGGAGACCGGCGAGGACTACATGCCCGAGCTGGAACTGGTGCGCCTCACCGTGCCGCGCCGCGTGTACACACAGGCCCACATGGACGTGGTGGCAGCCTCCGTGCTGCGCGTTTATGAGAACCATAAGAACATCACCGGCCTGAAGATGGTGTACGAGCCCAAGTATCTGCGCTTCTTCCAGGCGCGTTTTGAGAAGATCTGAACATGCAGTTTCAAACCATCATTGAGCCGTTCCGCATCAAGAGCGTGGAACCCATCGGCCTGAGCACCGAGGAGGAACGTGTGCGGTTCCTGAAGGAAGCACATTACAACCCGTTCCTGCTGCGCTCCAAGGACGTGATCATCGACTTCATGACCGACAGCGGCACCAGCGCCATGAGCGCCCACCAATGGGCCGGGGTAATGGAGGGCGATGAGGCCTATGCCGGTTCGCGTTCCTGGGAGCGCATGCAGCAAGCCGTGCAGGAGCTTACCGGCATGGAGCATATACTGCCCACCCACCAAGGGCGTGCCGGGGAGCGCATCGTCTACGGCCATCTCGGGGGACCCGGAAAGGTGTTCATCAGCAACACGCACTTCGATACCACGCGCGCCAACATCGAGTTCACCGGCGCCACCGCCATCGACATCCCGATCAAGGAGAACGAGGACACCGCGCTACTGCACCCCTTCAAGGGCAACATGGACACGGCGGCCTTGGAGCGCCTGCTGAAGGAACACAAGGGCAACGTGGGCGCGGTGATCCTCACGGTGACCAACAACAGCGGCGGTGGCCAGCCCGTGAGCATGGCCAATGCCAAGGAGATCTCTTCCATCTGCAGGCACCATGGCGTGCTGCTGATGCTGGATTGCTGCCGCATAGCGGAGAACAGCTACTTCGTGAAGCACCGCGAACAGGGCATGGAGAACCTGTCCTACCGCGAGATCGCGCAGCGCATGTTCGCCCTCACCGATGGGGCCGTGATGAGCGCCAAGAAGGACGCCTTCGCGAACATCGGCGGATTCATTGCATTCAAGGACGCTGCCTTGGCCGAGGCGTGCACCAACCTGCTCATCATCACCGAAGGCTTTTCCACTTACGGTGGTTTGGCCGGGCGCGACATGGAGGCCATCGCCATTGGCCTGCAGGAGGTCTTCGACCCGCACTACCTCCAATACCGGATCAAGAGCACCGCTTTCCTGGGTGACCGCCTGACGGAGCTGGGCGTGCCCCTGATGCTGCCCATCGGCGGGCATGCCGTATACATCGACGCAAAGAAGCTGTACCCGCACATCCCTCCGGCACAATACCCGGGCCAGGCACTGGTGTGCGAACTGTACCGCATCGGCGGCATCCGCAGCGTGGAGATCGGATCGGTGATGTTCGGCACCTATGCCGAGGACGGCTCGCTGAAACCCGCCCGCATGGAACTGGTGCGCTTGGCCATTCCACGCCGGGTGTACACGCAAAGCCACATCGAATACGTGGCCGAGGCCTTCGGAGAGGTGATGCGGCGCAAGGACAAGGCCAGGGGCTTGAAGATCATGAAGGAACCCAAATTCCTTCGTCACTTTACGGCCCACTTCGAAACCCTGTGAAGACCATGGCGCAATCCGTGCGCGTCACCAAGCGGTTCCACTTTGAGATGGCCCATGCCCTGCGCTGCCACGACGGGCTGTGCGCCAACATCCACGGCCATTCCTATGTGCTGGACGTCACGATGGCCGGCACGCCGCGATACGAACCGGGGCATCCCAAGGACGGCATGGTGATCGATTTCTCCGAGTTGAAGAAGCTGGTGAACACCGCCGTGGTGGACCGGTACGACCATGCGCTGCTGCTGCATGAAAGTGACCGTGCCCAAGCCTCCACGGGCCATGAGCTGTTCGGCCGCACCGTGTTCACGCCGTGGCAGCCCAGTTGCGAGAACGTGCTGCTGGACATCGTGGAAAGACTGCAGGCCGCGCTACAGGGAAGTGCCGTACTGCAAGCCGTGCGCCTGCAGGAAACCGCCTCCAGTTGGGCGGAGTGGGAACGCCCCGCTGCGCCTTAGAACGGACTGGCCAAGGCCGTGTCGGTAAGGAACACGGGATCGGTGAACGTGTGCAGGAATGCCACGAGGTCGGCTTTTTGCTGCGGGCTGAGGTTGAGGCCTGTTTCCTTGCCGGGCTTGGTCATGATCGGGTCCAGGCTGGCGCTGTGCTTCACGCCCGAGTTGTAATGTTCCACCACCTCCTCCAAGGTGGCGAAGCGCCCGTCGTGCATGTAGGGTGCGGTAAGTGCGATGTTGCGCAACGAAGGGGTTTTGAAGGCGCCGAGATCGGCGGTTTGTCCCGTTACCAGGAAGCGCCCCTGGTCTGCCCCGGTGAAGGTGGAATCCAATCCGATGTTGTGGAAGTCGTGGTCCGTGGTAAGTGGCAAGCCGTGGCAATGGAAACAGTCGCCGGTTTCGGTGAGGTACAGCATCATGCCGTTTTGCTCGGACGGCGTTAGGGCAGCCTCATTGCGCAGGTACTGGTCCAGGCGGCTGTTGGACGAGATCATGCTGCGGAACCATTGGGCCAGGGCCTTATTCACCGCACCCTGCGTGATGGTGGTGCTGCCAAATGCATTGCTGAACAATTGCGGGTAATGCGGGTCGTTCTGCAGGATGTTCATATCGGCCGCGAAGAAGTCCTCCACCTCGAACCGCATGATGTCCTCCAAGGTGCCTTGCACCTCGCCCTTCCACAGGAAGTTGCTGCTCCATGCCAAGTTCGCATGGGGCAGCACTTGCAGGAAGCCAGGTGGCGATCCGGGCACGGAGAAGCCCAGGGCTTGGGAGTGGCAGCTGCTGCAGGATCGGCCGGCCATGGGGCCGTTTGCGGAAAGCAACGTGTCATAGTAGAGCCGGCGCCCCAAGGCGATCCCTTCGCGGGTGGTGGGATTGTCGGCCGGCACATCCATGATGGGGAAGTACCAAGGCACCGGAAGGTTGATCGGGGTCGGGCCGGGTACGCCGGGGGGAACGGGGTCCACCGCATCTTTCTTGCACGAGGCTGCCAGCAGCAGCGCAACGGCTCCGGTAAGCAGGGTTAGCTGGTGTTTCATGGCTGGTATTCCATGGTGAACGCGTTCGCGCAATTGTCCCGGAGCTGCCCCATCAGGGCCATGCTGCCCATGGAGTAGTTGCCTGAATTGAGGTCGTAGGTATGGGGAGTACGAAACACCTCGTTCAAGTTGAAGGTGAGCTTCAAGGTGCCTCCGTTGCCCGTGGTGGTGAAGGAACCGGGCATGATGCACACGGGCAGGAATTCATTCTTGCCCACATGCATGGCAAATCCCGTGGGAAC
>ENA-UOUJ01000302-UOUJ01000302.1-activated-sludge-metagenome-genome-assembly--contig:-NODE-302-length-37625-cov-4.489699_pt1 | contig 37625 bp, 34 predicted proteins | sample MGYA00249839_ERZ747224 | MGnify/ENA primary metagenome ERZ747224 (study PRJEB28782, sample SAMN03220277) | activated sludge metagenome | biome: wastewater; feature: sewage sludge; material... | reverse complement strand
TCTTTTCGAGAGTCTTCGCAATACAAAGTGGTCAAAGCGTGCAATCCAAGGATTTGCAGAAAAGTATTCCACGCTCTCTGGAGTGAAAATCAACTGTCACTTACTAAGACACACCTTCTGCTCCCGCCTTGCAAGCGGCACAGTCACCGCTCCCGGACTTTCTGAAGCAGCCAGGGCGACACTTATGGGGCACTCGAAATCATCAACCAGCGTCCTTCAGGCGCGATACACGACAGTTGCCCTCGAGGGAATCAAACCTCAGGCCATTGCACTTCTGGACAGCTTCGAGAACTGAACTAGGTTCCACGGGGAACCCACTAATCCGAAAAGGAACATTAGATATGACCTTAAAAAGAAAGCCTCTTACTTTTGAAGATTTTAAGCCGGGCGAGCGAGTCAGCCTCATAGCTCCTAATGGAGAGAAGAATGATTTCGTCATTGATCGCGTTGCGACGAAGGACGGCCTTCTTCTTAAGAGTGGCACCAAACACATTCGCGCAGAAGTAGACACCATAACCATTTACCCGAACCTCGTGATCGGGGCATTCAATCTCTCGCCTGGGGATTTGGTAAAACTCATCGGTCCCACAGGTCAAAAGATGACACTCAAAGTAAGTCTACTAATCGACAAAAAGGCATTGATTCTCGTTCCACCGTATAGACCAAAAAAACTCGGGTTTTTCGACAAGTTCAGGATTTTCACGAGTAAGTAGTCAGTTCTGACGAAATCACCACAAAGAGGGATAAAAGCAAAAGCAATTGCTCAGCAAATGATGGCAATCAGGACGCTCAAATAAGAACCTTTTGTATTCGCCTTCCCTCGCTTCCGACAATTATACGCCCGCACCAGATTTTCGCTCGCGGATATAAGATCGAATCTTTTCCTCGGAGCTGAGATCATAACTATCGAAAGAATGCTCAATAGCCTCATTCATCGATTTTTCGAGCGCGCCCGGGATACGAATTAGCTCAGAATAAACTCTAACACAGTCTCTCATATTTTCTTTGAGGGTCAGCAATACACAATAATTCTCTACAGAAACACCGCCTAGCTCATTCAAAAAAAACGCCCTATCCTTTTCCCGGTCCGGCTCAGCGGACTCACCTTTCTGATTCTGCTGCAGAGGGTTTACCTTCACCCGCGACAATGGATCGGCCCAATAGAAAATGAATATCGCGATAGCCAAAACGGACATCCCAATATACTTCATATCACGGTCCTTTCTTTTCACTCGCGGCATCTCGCTGCTTTTGTGCCTCCATCGCCGACTCTTCACGATAGCGTTCTAATCCTTCCGAGTAGTAATGGGGCCGAAAATCTCTCGGGTAGGCATCGACCAGCTGTTCAACTGGCTCCGTCCAATCTAAAGGTTTTTGAAACGAACCGTATTCGACATATGCAGGAGCATCGCTTTCAGCCTCAGAAACCGCCAACACCTCGCCGGTATTGGAATCGACAATGCTTAAAAATTGCTTGCAGCGATCGACCACCTCATAACGGCTGAACACCGGCTTGGCTTTGTAACACTGCTTATGGCCAACGACGATGGCTCCGACGCCGTACAATTTCCCCCACTGCGACCACTTCTCTTTATCAGCATAGCGATCTTGTTCGGTGCGTATCGTGCGCTCCTGCTCCGACTTGATGGCTTTGAATGCAGCAGAGCGATCTACCACAGTGAAAGTCCCATTTTTGATAAGTGCAGTCTGCACAGCGACATAATCGGACGACGACAAACTATCGGCATCGATAAGAACCCGCATATTCTTATCCGTCCATTTAGTACGTTTCTCTGAGGTTGAGCAACCGCTCAAAATCAACAGAGAACTAACGAAAAATCCCAACATGATTTTAGTAAGCATAGTCTTTTGTTCCTTTCGGAATGCTAAATCCTCCGATGCTAGTAAAAGAGGCTTCTTGCACAAAGCAGTCACGAAGCTTTCCCGTGAAGCCCTTCCCGGGCCTTATTGGACACCAGATTACGGCGGCGACCTCAGTATTCCCACCTATCGTCCACTGGGCTAAAAAGCGTCCAACTTGCGTCGGGTCCTTCACGACTGGAACTCTATCTCCAAAAGGGATAACTTCATCAAAATGAACATTTCTAGGCTTTTTTCCTTTTGCGAAGGCATTGAGCTGAAGCGGAGCGACGACTTCCTTGGACTTGAACCAGACATCGGCCGGGATGAGAGCGGATGCCATCCTATAATCAACAATCTTTCCATCTCTTACAGCTGCTGTATATGTTCTCGCTTCCAGAGACTTTCCCGCCATATTGTCCGAGAAGTAGATGCATGAGCAATATCCCAGGTATTTTTCTTTGCACCGACTCTGCTGTCCGGAGGTACACGTATGAGGCGTAATTTCCTCGCTAAGACCGCGCTCCTTTAGGGCTACCTTTACCTGATCTGGAGTTTTACCAATGATATTGGACGCCAGCATATTCCACACAAGATTTTCTTTGGCAGAGCTTTTCCCGTCAGCAAAAGACATCAACCCATAGCCGAATACGGCAAACCAGATAAAAATAGCCCTCATTTCTTTGCTCCTTTTTGAATAACACGTTCAATTTTGACCTTGAGAAAACCATCGAAGATTTCTTCCGTAAGAAGCCCGTTTAAATGCTCGACTTGAGACTCATTTCCGGTCAGGAGGTAATCAATCGAGCATTGGAAATAGGCAGCCAGTCTGGGAATATAGGTAACAGATGGCTCGCGCTCACCATCTAGGAATCCTTGAAAAGTACTCTGAGGAATTTCCATCTCCCGAGAGGCAGTCCGTGCGCTGACGCCTTTTCTTTTCATCAGAGCTTTCAGCATTTCATGTAGAATCACAGGCTTTTCAGTCATACACCTACTAAACGGTCTAATACAAAAAGATCTCAAGTCTCGAACGCTATCAGGTTCGGATGACCCATTTAGCGTTAGATTACCGCTCGAAAAAGAAACAGGGAACCCGCCATTGATACCAATAGCGGGCGTCAACAAAAAATCGAAAGACCCGAACGCAATTCGGCTCACAAAAATGCCCAGCACTGGAGACGATGAAATTTCAATTTTCCCTATTTTTTAATTAACCATGCATTCACATCTCTGAAATAGGCGTCACGCAAGATGCCGATAAGCGATACCGGAGGGTCCGAAACCATCAAGTTAGGAATGTACGCCTCAACTCTTTCGAACTTTTTATTCTTTCGGTTCAGTATTGCCCGCGCATTATGGTAGGAATGCGCGAAAGCCAGGACTCTCAAATTCTCAATTTTGAGATCCATTTTTTTACTCGCCGAGAATTTAACAGCGAATGGATTTAGAAACTGGGTCTTTCCGAAAGGATCAACTAAGCCAAGCTTCAGAAAATCCCCATAACATGAAATCATTGGCGCATACTTAAAGTTGCCTATTTGTATCTCAAACTTTGTTCTATCAACGGGCTGTAGCTCATCTTTTTCCTTTAATTTCTTGTACAATTCGCGATCCTTCCATCTCTCCATGTCAACGTCGTAACAAGTGACGCGATGAGGGCTTCTACCCAAAGAGAATCCAGAGCAGACTGCCCTCCTATACCTAATTCGAGAATCTCGAAAGCGGCTGACCCTTTGCTTACCAGCGAACCTGATTGTCTGAAAAAAGAGATCCACAGGAAGTAGCCGAGATGGGCAAAGCAGCGCGCAGTCCATTCTTTTGACAATATTCTCTTTAAGCCCCTCTCTCCCAAGAACGCCCGACAAAAAGTCCCAGTATTCGCCGCCGGAAGAAAAATGAGATGGATTCGTTTCAATTTTAAAGAAAAAGGAACTGTTGCGAAAAGTTGGCCCCTCAAAAATATTTATCTTTGTGTGACCTAAATCGAAGCTTAGAGCCAAACCGTAAGCTTTACTATTAAATCTATAAGGTCTAACAGTTGAAGCTACTAAGCGAATGAATCCCTTATCCACGTGATTTGTTAAGATATTGAGCTTATCAATCGAGCCATTGAGTTGATGAGACTCAATGGCTTGTAATACTGATGAGTTGAAGTGTCGCAAGTTTCGGTATGATATAGTCATTTTGAGGTTCTCCATATCCCCTTAAATCTCCACACTCGACGCAATCTTTTTGATCTCCTTCAGCAGTTCCGAAATTTGATCTTTCATCTGATCCCTAATTTTCGTTTTTTTAATTCTTGATGAAATCTCCCGAATATCGTCACGAACACGCTTAAGTCGGGATCTAATGCCTTCCGGGTTTTTGGCATCGTCAGTGTCTTTTAAGGTGACCTCCAGTTTCATCAGTTTCGAGCCTTTACGATCCGCATCAGGTTCGGCCTTAAACTTAGTTTTTTTCGAAGTGCCTCCAGAATCATCCACTTCTTCGGATGTGGACTTTCGGTCTTCCAGAACTGATTCAATTTCATCCAAATTTTTACAATCTTCGAATCGAGCCTCATTCGCCTTCGCATACGCCAAATCCCGAACAGTGATATCCATATTTTCTGCGACAATCAGATCAGCAAGAGCCGTATTTTTCATAGTTGAGAGAATTTTGAGATGAGAAATCGGAAATGCCGCCACGTTGCCGCCTTCGATTTCATCGCGGAATCGTCTTCCGACTTTTGCCAGCCGCTGAGCTTCGCTGGGCGTCCACTTTGCTGCCGCATACATTTCGAGTACACGAGCGTGCTTTCTTGCCTTGGCGTCATCGATAAGGTCTGCAAGATGAATACAGATTTTGAGATCGTTTTTTAACCCCCGCTCTCGGAGCTTAAGAATCTCAGTTACTTTGGTGTCAATCTCTCCGTCCGTCAGCTGGGATTTCTCGCTCTTCTTATTATTCTTTCTCTTTTGTTTCATACTTTGGTCCTTATTTTTTTGGCCGCTCGGAATTGAACTGCCTGGACCTTTTTCCCAACATAAGCTTAGGGGAATCTAGGAGGAGATCTTGACCTTTACAGATGTTGATTGGGCTATCCTGATAGAAATCAAAACCTTTATTGAAGACTGGGATCCGTCTCAAGAAGATCCAGTCATTGAGATTGATCGTATTCTTCTCAAGAGTATTCGTAATTCAGAAAAATTTTCCGTGAAAGGCCCATTGTCGAACTCAGAGAAGGATTTTCTAGGTGACTGCCTGGGTTGCTTCTCCTTTCTCGCCTATGCGCCTCGCGGAGATGAAAGCAGTGACGAGCCTTTTAGTATAGACATCACCAGATATCTAGGAAGTGTCGGGAGAACTCTTAGACGGCTAATCGAAAGCGCTTTGTCTCAAGCATTTTTACCCACGAACTTTCCAGTATCGAGGCTAGAATACCGTAGTCTTCACGACCCCCTAGAAGGGACCCATTTCATCGTCAAATTTGAAAGATATGCGGAAAATCTTAATAGCTACAAACAAGCTGCAAAAATCTTAGTAAATGCGCTGAAAGAAGCTTCTTCCAAGCACGAAAATGCAAATTACGGAACCTCGATACTGCATAAGATCGAACATGAGTTCCCTCATTTCCAGAATTTTCGATCTAGGATTTCCTTTATTTCAGCGGATAGGCAAACCATCCAGGAGACCACTCGAATTGCCCAAGCCATACAAACAAGCCATATCGTTTTAATAGGTTTTAATGAGAGCCACATAGATCCTAAACTTTTAATCAATGGCTCAATTCAAGATTTAACAACTCAAAATTTTCGAAGCAGCTACGATGCCATATTTATTCTGAATATAATTCTTAGGAAAATCGCAGGTAACGAAAACGAACTATGCTCGGACGATGTGCCAAGTAAATACAAGTATCAAGAGGACAATCTCTCACAAGTAGTATCTCGCCTTAGAGGCGGATTACGTCGCCTTGGCCTTGAGGGATTTGAGCTTCAGAACCTGAACAAGAAGAAAGGCACTCAAACTCGATACAGAATCCGCTGTCCCTACCCCATCCTTTGGGTTACCTAGAATCCCCTAAGAATCATAGCTCAGTTTTATACGTAGGAGATGCGTATGAAACAAAATAAGTATTTCACTTCTGAAGTCACACACTGTACCGATATATTCAGCTCTTTGAAAACTGAATCGTGTGAGTGGCTTAGCACAAGGGAAGCCGCAGAACATCTGCGAATTTGCGAATATACCCTTCGGAATATTGTCTCGATGGGAAAAATTCCTTACTACAAATTTGGCAGACGTCTTCGTTTTCTCAAGTCTGAGCTGAATCAATACCTCCTAATGAATCGAAAAGGAGGTCTCTAATGGGGATCAAATATTTGGAGAATACAGAGTCTTTTGAAGTGCTGGCTTCGAAGCGTCATCCCGTGACCAGGCAGGCAAAAACCCTGAAACGTCGATGCAACGACAAGGGAGAACCGATCAAATCGAGAGCCGAAGCCCAACGGATTTTCAACGCAATGATGATCGAAATAAATGACTCTTTCAAAGTTGCTCAGAAATCTCCAAGGACACTTTACCGAGATGTTCTTCCCAAATTTTACGATGTTTTAGAACTAAGCGACTTCTCTCGTAAGACTGTCGAAAACTACCGACTTTGCCTTAATGCTCACACCTTATCCCTTTGGGGGCATCGAGAGATCGATAGCATCCGCAGCGAAGAAGTTCGCCATCTTATAAAATCTACGCTTTCAGAGCGTAGCCCCTCACAGCAAAAAAATGTTCTGAAGTTCATTCGGAAGTTTTTTCAGTTTGCCGTTGAAGAGGGGTACCTAGCAAAATCGCCTGTTCCGCTCATGCAGTTTAGAATGGGAGACAAAATCAAGAAGGTCTTGACCGAAACCCAGCTCCGATACTTTCTTGATAAGGCAAAAGAATTTCAAAGCCCCTGGTATCCAGTATGGGTCACGGCGGTTTACACGGGGCTTAGGAATGGCGAGCTATTTGCCCTTACTTGGGACAAGGTTGATCTTGAAAATCGAAAGATTGTCGTTTCGTCAGCCTGGAACAGCAAAGATGGATTTAAGGATCTCACCAAATCGGGAGTAGACCGTGTTGCTGAAATCGCACCTCCACTGTTGGCAATGCTGAAAGAACTGAAACTGAAGTCAGATGATACCAACTTTGTCTTACCTCGTCCTGAAGGGTGGATAGAGGGCAGGCAAGCGGAATTTCTTCGATACTTCCTGATCGGCATTTCTCTTCCTCCTGTACGATTCCATGACCTTAGAGCATCGTGGGCGACCGTCATGCTCGCTAGAGGAATTCCCCCAGTTAAGGTCATGGCGATGGGAGGCTGGAAAGATTTGAAGACGATGATGATCTACGTTCGGAAGTCTGGAATTGATATCCAAGGAATCACCGACGGGCTCATTCTTCACAATACAAGCCGCGAGCTAGCTGCTGTCTTGGAACTTCGAAAGTCTGATCTGTCGTGATTTGTCGTGATTGACCCGATGCGCCAGATCGTGACACAAGTAAATTTAAGGCGTTACAGAGAAAGTACAGGGGCTATTAGAACCCCATCCAATTTTCCTTCCGAAAAATTTAGCATCGAAAAAAACAAAATGAAGTCAGGCACCTGCCTGATTTGAATAGAGAAAACGCGATCGAAGCGTATTTCACGTTATTTCGGATTATTTCCGATCTTGGTGACCTTTTGGTGACACGTTGGTGACACGAAAAATCGCCCTTTTAGAAGTCCATTCGGCTCAGCTTTCAAGGCTGAGCACCCAAAGTTCCTTGAACTTTTCACCGCCATTTCTGGCGAAACCGATCACAACCTTTATTACTTTTTTAGGAGGTCTTTATGATCCCAAAACAACTTATCCAAGCCGCCGTTGCCGTAGCTCTTATCGCAGCCGCTTCAGGCCAGATTCCCAAATTCATCCAAACCATACGAGTCGCACAATATCAGATCCTCAAAGAGTCGCAGGCTTCTAAGTGGGGCCACGCGATGCTCTTGCCAGTTCGCAAGTGAGGTCTTCGCGATCTGATTTCAGTTTCCAAGTCCCTTGAACCTTGGGTGCTAGTCGCTCCAGTCTATACCTTGAAGGAAACAGTCATTCCGATTTTTTACCCAAGGTTGGATCGAAGATCTTCCATGCGGCTTCAAGGTCGCCCTTCTTAAGAAGTATAATAACCTTTTTCATTCGTTCTGAATCGAAGCCATTTACTTCATCGCTGACCAACAGTTGCTTTAAAAGGCCTTGTTTTTCATACCAATCAAGTTTGAACTTATGTTTTCTGAGGTAAGCTTTTTGTGAAAGCATACCGGCGTGCTCCCAGAAAACTTGTTTATCACCCACACGAACCATAAAATCTACCCAGCGCTTTGACTTTCCATCCCTACTTTTGAGTTCAAAATTGTATTCGTACTCAAGGCCATGTGAATCCATAAGATTGGCAATGATACATTCAGATTTTGAAATTACCTGTAGCCCTTTAGCCGTTATGTGTTGCGTATAAAGGTTGGGATGCCAGTCATCACCGTGCAGAGGCCTTGTTCTTCTTGAACCAATATCTGAATTAGATGGAGAAAGACTCTTCTTCATCAGCTCAATGTCTCCACGAAGGAACAGTACAATTCTACTGGTGCTCCGAGTGAGAGCCGTATAAATTAACTCCCGAGACACAAGCCAACTTGCATCAAGTGGAAGAACCATAAATACGACTTCAAATTCACTCCCTTGTGCTTTGTGAATTGTTGTTGCGTAGCCTAGTTCAAAAATTTCAGAAGCCATTTTTGCAGCAACATTTAAGGTAACATTTTCTCCAACTTCAGGAAACTTCACCATTGCACGCTTCGGAAAAACTTTGTCGCCCCTGACCTCACGCGAATAGAGTTTTATTACCTGACCAAACTGGCCATTGGCGAGATCCACACGAACCTTGCCTTCTTTCGTTTCGTGATTATATCCGCTGTAAAACGTCATGTTTTTGTTAATCATGATCTTGTCTTGAATAGTAAATCCAGAGACATTATTTAGGCCGCGCTTATTGAGAAATCCTCCACGCAAAATCGATTGAATGTGAATGTTTGTGTCATCAGTTCCCAATCCTTCTAATTTTCTAAATGGCGATAGTATTTGGAAGCGCTCAAGGTTAGAGCTTTGCCCCGGCCCAATACCCATCCAATCATTAAATGCGTAGTAAATTCTATCTTCATCAAAATCATCATAGTGATTTTTGAGTTCTTTTTTTAGCTCGGATGTTAGCTTTTCAAGAAGGTCATTCGGCTCATCAAAAAATACTACCCGCAGATCTATCTCTTCTCGCTTGGGATTAAAAACATCACTTACAATGTCACTAATGTCACCAAGTGGGGCATCTCTGAAAGCACTTGCAAGCTCGATACATTGGGAGTTCTCAGATAATTGACGGACGTTTCGCGACAAAAATCCTATCTGCTCACATTCAATTTCACTAGTTGGATTTAGCGCACTCAGAATGTCGACGAACAATCTACCTGGCCCAATCGGAGGTAACTGATAGGGATCGCCCACAAAAATTATTCTTTTTAGCCGTTTCCAATTGATTGAACGGAGTAGCGAAGCAAAGAGCTGTAAATCCAGCATCGAAGCTTCGTCGATAACAAGATTTGTAACTTCTTGGACACTTCCACCTGATCTCTTCGGAAGATAAGTCTTTGGCCAGAGCCACTCATTATCCATTAGAAATCTATGAACCGTCATGGCTTCGCGCCCGGTTTTTCGTCTCAGAATTTGCACCGCGCGTCCCGTGAAAGCTAATTGCACAACTTCTTCGCTGTCACTATCTGCAATTGTATCAATAAGAGCCCGAAGCGTGCTGGTCTTGCCTGTTCCTGCGCCTCCACAGATGGCGCTAATCTTAGAATGATATGCCTTAGAACAGGCATTAGCTTGATCCGCAATTACCTCAGAGACATCTACTCCCGATGGAGGTTGAAAATTAAGCTTTGAACTCCAGTATTTTTCTGTTCGTTCGGTAACTTTAGAAAGTTTGAATTGTCCTTCAAAGCTTGAAAGAAATTTTGCAATCAATTGCTCATCTTGCTCCAAATCATTTAATGCATATCCATCAACATTGGACAAATATGAGATCTTTTTCCTCCATGGCTCTCGACAGCTCTTCAGGCGAAACGCATCAATCGCCAACGGATGGTTACTTGTAGATAGGTTATTCATCCGTTCAATCAGGATGCTCTCTGGTGTCCACGTGTGCCCTTTGCTTGCCTCCTCTCGCAGAATACCAAAAGCAATAGCACGCAAACGATCAGAGTCCTCTGGTTCAAATAATGCCTCGTACCCAACATTCGGTGCTGGACACAAACCTTGATCAATTAAGGCAAAAGGGATGGTATCGCCATCAAGCAACATTTCCTCAGTGAGAACATATGGATTTTCCAAAACCACTTCAGCTTTAGAAATCAGACCGTGCTGCTCTCTCTTACTAGGGTTCTGATCGAGAATGATATTTAGTTGATCTTTTGACAGCATAAATCGCGAAAATGAATTTAGCAGACTATTTCTGAAGTCATCGCTGGGAAGAGCTTTCCATTTTTCAATAGCTGTTTTGAATTTCCGTTTTTGATCACTGGGAGCCGGCACAATTTCATTTAGTATTGCTTTTAATTCATCTATTGGTCGCTTTCCGTTTTCCTCAAGCGGCTTAAGTACGTCTCTATAAAAGTTGGTACCCTGAGGGTGCCCAAGCCATTCGAGAATACTTCCTAGACCTGGATAAGAACCTCTATCTTCCCAACACTCAGAGATTGCTGAATTTAACCAGTTTAGATTCGCATCAACGTTTATATCTGCTGCGAATGGACTGTCTTTCAGTTTCAAGAACGAATTTTTAAGTATGTCGAGAAAAACAATGGCCGTTGATGCTTCGAATTTTCTAGTTACAAAGCGAAAACCGTCATTTAGGGATGACGGAACCTCTGGCAAAATATTTTCAAGGTCGGATTTTTTTAATTTGCCAGATTTTATCAATCGATAAAGACCAGCCAATGGAAAAATTGCTGCACTTTGAGTAGCGTAGTGCTTAATCCATCTAACCCAAACCTGATTGCCCACCTCACTATTGGCCATTCGGTCGGACAAGCCTTCCCATTCTATAGGATCGCCGATCTCCTTTAACTTCGTAGCGCCTACTAGGAGAAACTTCTGATTTTCCTCGTTGAACGGGTTGTCAAATTTCATGTAGAAAAAAACGATTGATTCTCCGCTGATTAATTCCTTGTCGCCAAAAAACCCTTCGATATTCTCCAGGCGATCATCGTATGGAAGCCAGCTCTTCGCATCTTCATCATTCATTTCCTTATTGGCTACTTCTAAATACGGCCAGGTCCCAGTTGTTGACGGCTCAACGATATCCATTGTCACAGCAGTTTCTCGAACTAAAAAGTCGGGAGGAATGTGTCTATGTTGCAATGTTTTATCAGCAAATGTGTTGATCCATTGTGAACAAGGCGGGATGTAAACCTTTGGGTCATATTCCTTTCCAGCGAACTGACTTTCAATCGAAGCGTCTTTATACTTGCGAAGCATTTCACCCGAACAAGACTGAGCTCCTGTGCAATAAACATTTCCTTTGGGATCATCACATATACGTCCGTCCCAACCTCTGTCGTGCCATGGAAGTCTGATTGTTAAATGCCTAGCCATTTATGCTCCTTTTGCGGCGGACCGTATTAAGCCACGCAATAGAATTCCAAAAAGGATTTAGATGAACAACTCCACTCCTTCGGTGACGGAACTGAAAATGAGGAAATTGAGTAGCTTGGGATTTGTTCAACTTGCTAATCGCTTTGAGCAACAAAAAGACATTCATTCTTGAAACTCATGCTTTCGATGCCATAAAAGATACTTTCGATGATCATCCAATATCCCGTAACATTTCATTTTGTGAGATACGCTTAAGATACTGAGCTCTTTTGCTCCAACCTTACTTGAAATTAGTATTGCACCATCATCGTCAAAAGAAACAAATCCTCGATCAAAAAGGGCATCTATATGTGGCGCAAGCAAAAGCCCATTAAAGACATCCAGCCGTTCTGCATCGGAATCACATTTTGCCCAAGGCTTGATGTGGCTTGCTTTCAATAATTGTTGAATCGAGAGACCTGTAACAGCACACTTTCCATCCCAGAAATCAATAAGACGCTCACGAAATATATCTTGGCCAACTCGTTGGATAACTGTTCGTTCGATCTCCGTGCTTTGAGGCATAGAATGGGTTGCCTTTTTGAACTCATTAAGAGGTTCATTGGGGAGAGAACGAGAGAGTTGGAACGTTCTTTTCAAAAATAGGTACAACGAACTAAGATCTTGGATTTCAATAGCAGCCACGGCACCTTTTGGTAATATTGACGTCAGAGGTACATTTGATGAGCTTACACTTTGCGCTACAGCGCTATCCGAAACCGCTAAAATCAATATGTCGTTAACCGAGCCGGTCATCCAAATTTTTAACGGACAATGGGAACTTGAGAATGCTAACCATGCATCTTGACCATCTAGTTGGATATCAAAACCATTATCTTGTGCTGCCTTTTCTAACAGAGTCATGGTCACTTGATCTTTAAGCACTATACACCTCTTATTTCCGTTCTCGGTCCGGCATATACAGGGAGACTATCCCAAGCATTGAGAATCAATTTTCGAGTGCGAAACTCTTGGTAAATCCTTATTTCTTCACGCTTAAGGGCACCGAATGTTTCAAACTCACATGAATCCCCCAAGACATCGGATGGATCTAACAAAAATCGGAACTGATCCCTGGTTATGCCGAAAAGATCGCGCGCCACGAGGACTTCAATTTCAGCGGTTATAATTTCACGCATGTCCGGCTGATCCAGAGGTGAAAAAGTATTTGGATCTAACTCCATCAACCGTATTGCTTCATCACGAAAGTCATCCATGCTTGGACCAACTGCGGATAACCTAAGTACTCGAATCGCAATTTCTTTTTCCAGGGCAGATCCCATGAATCTTCTGGGCAACGGTAGACTGTCCATAACGGTCAAGGACATCGTTAATGAGATCTTCTTTCGAGCGAGAAAATCCATGGTCAGTGAATTTGCAACGCCAAGCCAAAGCAAAAGTATTCTAGGATCAAACGGTTCAAATGTTAGGGTTGGGATTTTGTGACCACAAATTACGTTGGGTGGAATGAGCGCAGCAACTAAACTTCGAGAGTTAGTTGGGCTCGCAACATCACAGAACCCTATTCTATAGTTTTGCCAACGATCTCCCACTTTTTCGGGTATTGAAGTGATAGGAATACGCCATTGAGGTACAATTTCCTTTTCAGGCGAGCCAAATTTAAGCTCCTTCCAGACTGCCTTTCTAGCGCGCCCCGAAACATAGGCTTTTGCCCTATAGTCGTAAGCCTCTACCATTCTACCTTCGTAAAGTGGTAAGCCGTCAGGGTCGTTACCAAACTCTTCGCGGTCATTGCCCATATCCATTTCTCTCATATAGTGTCTTGTTGGCAAATTTGGATCACTGTCTCCAAATTTGGGGAGACGTGCATACAGCTTCTTGACAATCTCAATATCATCTACGTGGGCAATTTCTGCTATCGCCATTGCCTCTGGGCTAAACTCCTCAACAAGTGCGACTGGATAACTCATAGTCTTACGTGCATTTAGATCATTTAGTTTCGCCTGGCTGTTGATGCCAAATTTTGCCTCGAAGGATTCAGTTCTGTCGCCGTGGTAGGTTACATAAAGACAAAACTTTGTACTCTTATGTATACCAGGAAACCAAATGCCGTTTTTATTTTCAAATCCAGCAATTAAACGCAAACTTGCTTTCTCGAAAAGATGTTTTCGAAGCGCAGCCGCGTTCGCCCCGTTGTAGAGATTTTCAGGTACAAATTGCGCCGTTACACCATTGGGATTTGTAATTTTAAGAGCAAGTTCAACAAACATTCGATAGACATTGAAATCTCCTTTCCCAAGATTTCCCTCCGCAAAAAGCGTATATCGACCGCTCTCCTTCATAAATCGAGCTGATGTATAAAGGTCCCGGCAATACTTTTCCCAACTTCTACTAATCACGGAATCTTGACGTAGTTCTGCTATTCTTTGATCTTGTTCGGCCTTTGGTAGTTCTCGAATCTCTGGTGCAAATGGTGCGAACCACTCCTTTGCATCGGGACTCATCGTATCCCAAGGGGGATTGCCTAAAACTACATCGAAGCCACCTTTTGCAAACACCTGTGGAAAGTGAAGTCGCCAATGAAATAGCTTTTTTTCTCCCGATAATTTTTTAACGGCAGTAACGACCGGAAGACGAGGGAGAACTCCTCTGAGGGCCCTAAATAAGTCACCAGTCGTTGGGATGAGACCCAACATAGAATTATCCTTAGTTTCCAAAAAAGCGGCGCAATACATGTCAGCAGCTAGTGCCAATGCTCCATTGCTTGCCACTGATCGAAAGTTTTCATGTGCGATCTTCTTTGCCTCAACAGCTGCAGGAGTATCATCGGACATTTCTTCAATATTTTTTAGAATGGTCGTCAAATTGAAATTATCTTTATCAAACAAAGTAGGCTCAGGATTCGAATTACTACTTTTAAGTGCACGTAACGCTCTTGAGTTCTCCGTTATCAGCGTTTTACAGATGCCTGGTTCGTCGCCATCGAGCGCTTTAAAGGCTTCATTTGATATGCCTTGATTCAAGATTTCAAAGTCAGTAATCCCTAAAAGGGCGTCCCCGCAAACTAGATGGTGATCGATAAAAGTTAAGGGTTGATCTGGCGACATTGCTTCCAACCATAGTGCGATACGAGCAAGCTCCAGTGCCATAGGATTTCTATCAACGCCATAGACACAGTGACTTATCACCGATCTTAGAGCACTTCGATATTCTTTTAAAGTTGGTGTACCTTGTGTTTGGATTCGCGCCAAACGCACAGCTATTCTACGAGCGGCTCCCAAGAGGAAATGAGCACTGCCACAAGCAGGATCTAAGACTGAAATCTCTAGAATAGCCTTAGCAGCCGTGTCTTTTGCTTCCGCAATTCTTTTGTCTAATAAGGGCTCAAGTGAGTTATCTAAAAGCGTTTGCACAAGCTCGTCTTTGGTATAGTAACTACCGGAACCTTTCCGCGCAGCGCTTTTGCTTGCTGAATCAAATGAAAATGAATGAGGATTTACACTGACCAATGGATTTAGCTCCAATAGACTTTCGTAGACACTTCCAAGCTCTTCAGGACCCATGTCACGCCAGTTGACTCGAACAACACCGGTATCAATCTTCAGCCAATACAGTTTTAAAACTGCCTGTAGAAAAAATCCGTTATCAATGCGCGACTTGTTTAGTATCGGCGTTTGAGATGAATCGAAAAGTCCGCCCAAAGCTGGTAAACCAAGCCGAGATTCGCCTTGGCCCAAACCCTTAAATACAATCTTTAACGAATCCCATAAATCAGAAAACCTATCGTAAGTAGTGCGCCGGATAGACTTCTCTCGCAGTCGTTTTACACCATAACCATTGAGATAAAGATTTCTAACTTGTTCGCTCGTCCCCTCTGGATGAATTAAATCTCTTTCTTCAATTGTGATCAGGAATATCAGCCGATAAACAACACGCAAAAGCTCCTGAAAATAGTGTTGTGTCGTTAACCTTCCGGATTGAAGAGCTAAACGCAACTCGTTGTTATCGGTATTAGCTAGAAATCCCTGTCCCAAAAGTTCAATTGCTTCTTCAACCCCAATCCTGAGTTGGTCTCTAGCCCTTGTCCCGACAGCGCGGCCGGCCTCTTTCCATTTTTCGAGAATACAATCCGAGACACTTTCTTCTGGAGTTTCAAATCTTGATCTGTGGCAGAGAAGCCAAAATACCGCAAAGTCAGCATAGATTTGTTCGTCAAAGATTCGCCTTAGTTCAACAGAGATCCATGCTGGCTTTGTTAAACTTGAGTTGTCGCGAACAATTCGGAGCGATTCGCCGTCACAGACAATTCCCCAAAGTACATTATCCGATGCGTTCAGGTATTCTTGGAGAAGACCGAACGCAGTTCGCCTTTTTTGATCTTCGCCAAATCGCTCAGACAATTTATCAAGTGATTCTTGTGGTGAGCTTATCACGATTGGGACTTTGTTATTACAGGCAGCCGCTCTAATAGGATAAATCCGCTCACTAACAGTGACTGGTTCCGTTGCCTTTAAGTCATCGAAGCCTAAGCATTGCTTGAATAAATCATTCACAAACTTTTCTGTTTGAGCTCTCGTATCAGTAAGTCCTGCCGTCTTCGCCTGATATTCCTGCCATAATGCTTCAGAGATTCGCCAATATCTCCCAATTTCATCTCTTAGGGTAAGGCCCTTGGGAATACCATAATCAGATCCAGACTGAGCTATAGCTTGAAGTTGGGCAATTTTACTGAGCCATTCAGGAGAAAGAAGGCCTCCTTCAATCGAAATTGCCTCAGATCCAACAAGAAGATTGGGAATGCGTTTTACTTTTGCCACATTAACCTTCCACGTCCGGTAAAATGACAAACACTCCGATAACGTCAACTGGGTGCAATGACGTTACTGAGTATCGACCTCTAGCTCCCGCTGCTTCACGCACTCTTCTGTGATCAGTTAACAATTCTTGTGAACGTATGTCGGCATGCCTGTTTAGCGCAGGAAGAAGAGAGTTCAATGAATCAAGTGCTTCCGCGATTGATCGGTCAGAGAGTACTTGTGGAGGAGTTTTTTCCGCCTTGCTGTTCAACAATTTCAAAATTTCAGAACCGTGAGCCAAGTCTGTCGTCGACTTACCAGTCCATGCAATACTGCTAGCTTCTTCAACGAGTAACGCCCTCGTCTTATCACCGGCTTGCGAGACCAATTGGTGGCGCAATCTTAACAACACAACAGTAGTCTTTACTTTGACATCCTTTGAAATCCAGCAAGCAACGCGACCTAAAATGGCAGGATCACCGTTGGTGCCTCCTTCAGTAAATTTACCAAGTGTCTGCTCTAGAAGTGAGTCTGATAAAACATGGATGAGTGGATGACTTCTGCCAATGGTTTTGTATTTGGCTCTAGGAGGGTAATTGAAATCAATAAGCTCAGTCCCAGATAGCCCCTCTTGCTCCATCCGCTCTTTGAGATAAGGCGCGAGCCCTGATAATGGAGCCTTAAATCCGAACCGAAGCGCTTCTGGCGCAGCACCAAGACGTGCCAGCGCTCGCAACGTGAATCGCTTCACATCCTCCGCTCCACCAATTGCAGAAAGTGTCTTTTGCCATTCTGGTAATACCTCATCTGGCTTCATCTTTTTCTGGGAAAAGATTGTACGATTGCTTTTTGCACTATCTGCGGCATTCTTCCAAACTGTATCAATTGCCTTCCCCTCTGGGTAAGCCTCTAAATCGAACGATAATTGACCATTACTTCGATCTCTCAAGAGAACTGCCTTCATCAATGCTTGTGTCAATTTATGGTTGTCATCTGGAAGTGGAACTGAAATACCCAATTCTTTACGTATGCTTTCGGCCTTTCTAAGAATAACTTGTAGGACGGCACCATCAACAGGATTATTTTCGCCATACAAGAGAAGAGCTCTTACCACTGGAGTGGGTTGACCAAATCGATCTACACGCCCTTCTCTTTGCTCGTGTCTTGTTGGATTCCATGACAAATCATAGTGAATAACAGCATCGAATAACTGCTGTAGATTGATCCCCTCCGAAAGGCAGTCAGTAGCTATAAGAAGACGTTGTTCGCCATCAGCCATTTCTTCTACTTTTGCCTTGCGTTCTTCTGCGCCAAGCTCACCAGTAATAACCTCAACCAATACGCCATTAAATTCCTTCGCCAAGTGCTCCTTCAAGTAATGTGCGGTCGCAATGTACCGACAAAACACAACCGGATTAAACCTTTCTTCAATTAGATCCTTTAATTGTTCCTTGAGTAATTTCAATTTTGGATCACCCTTTTGACCTGAGAGTGTCTCAGCTTCGGCGATCAAAGCCATAACCCGCTCGTCTGAATTCACGATGACATTAGGTTCAAGGTCATCGGCAACGAGATGATCCGCGTCCCCATCGAAGACCTGATCTTCAAACTTTTCCTCAGACTGTTCTGATTCGGGGTCCAATAAGCTCCTAGTTCTCAATGCTTTAATTGCAGCATATGGACTAGAAGATGCACATCGTAGCAAAGCAAGAGTGCCCCAAAAATTTAGTCTCTTTTTTCGTTCATCCGATCCGGCTGATGCGACTATCTCTGCACAATAGTCCAATACATGCTCGATGAATTCTTGCCACTTCCCAGACAAAGTATAAGTAACCTCAGCAGTTTCTCGAGTGGGAAACACGCTGCCATCCTGCCACTCTTCAATGTCTGGTCGGCGTCGTTGTACAAAATGTTTACTGAGTTTATCGCGAAGCTTTTCTCTTTCAGATCCTTGTGCATCAGATAGCTTTTCAAATCCAGAATCTAATAGACCTAGCAAGCGATAAAAAGCCTGCTCATCACCACTATGAGGGGTTGCAGTAAGCAAAACTAAGTGTCGATTCGAATCCTGCGAAAGTCCCTTCAGTAACTCATATCTTTGGTGTCGACCATTGGCGCCCATAGTGCATGTATGTGCTTCGTCGACTATAACGAACTCGGGACACGCCCTCAGAAACTCGTTTCGACGTCTATCGCTCTTGATATAATCAAGACTTACAACAGTGAAGTTATGAGCTGAAAATATACTTTCACCCATTGGCAAACCACGTTCGAGCCGAGCTGCACTTGATGCCGTTACTGGGACGGCTCGAATATGAAACCTACCTTCAAGTTCCGAAATCCATTGATCTACTAGATGAGGAGAACACAAAACTGTGAATCGTTGAATCTCACCTCTGTCCAAAAGCTCGCGAGCTACTAAGCAGGCCTCTATTGTCTTACCGACACCAACGTCATCAGCAATCAGCAATCGAACTGTATCAAGCTTTAATGCCATCAGTAGTGGCACTAACTGGTATGCACGCGGCTCTACGGCTATTTGTCCAAAACTTCGAAAAGGTCCTGCACCTCTTCGAAGTGAAAGAAGTAATGCATCTCTAAGCAGGCAGGCAGTTTCCTGGCTGCCAACTTGACGAGGATTTGGTGAGGGAAACTGAGCAGGAACAACAGGTTCTGCTTCTAATGGCAAAAATATGACTGTTTGATCTTCCTCAGATCCACTAAGTGGTCTTACGCGAATCGTTTCTGAATCAAGAGATGACAGAACCATCCACTCACGACCGCGTGCTTTAACTAATGATCCCGGGGAAAATTGCAAATTACTCAAACTTAGTTTCTCCCTAATGCGCTTGCGAGTTCCTTGAACTTAATATCCCAATCTGAGCCAGTTGAACTGAACTCAATAACTTTAAATCCCTTGTCCTCGAGCTCTTTAAGCAATGAGTTAGGTAGCGGAGCGAAAATTGCCAATACATAGTGAGTTCGCCAAATTGTTGAAATCTCCTGCTCGCCAATTTTGATTGGAGTCAAATCAGGCACTGGCAAAGACAACCTCTTCAATTCAACGCCCCAATTGTTATCAACATTTACATCCTGATCACGACCAGCAACGGGTTCATTGATAACAGCAAGGTTATCCACTGTAGATGAAGACAATTTTAAAAGTATCTTCTTCGCTAGACTATCTCGTCGATCTAAGTATTCATGATCTGTTTGATTGAAATACGACATTAGACATTTGTAGCAACTTGCCACACATGGCGAATGCTCTTTAGTATCTTCTAGTTTATCAGGCCCATCAGGCAAACGCTCATCGCCTATATGAAAGTGCATAATCCTGAGTGCCTCTCGAGCTACCTTTGCTAGACTTTCAGGATCAGAAACAAGACGAGTTAAAACACCAGCCCCTCCTTCTGCCGCTTCATATAGGAGAAACCCTGTTCTGGCGTCACTCGAAGGCATAGGTTCCGCAAGAATTTCACCTTCCTCCAATTGGAATACCTCTTCAATCCCTCGCAAAATCCCGTGCTGTATAGTTGGAATAGTCGAGGCGGTAGGTGTGCTGTCGAGAATAGGTCGCATGAGGAGCGCATTTTTTCGATCCTCTACTGCTGGGACAATCCATTGTCTCGGATTGGCCATGGGGTCCCGTGCATCTTGGTCCTCGTCTTCGTTTTTTGCCCAATATCCTGATATTGGATCAATTCTAAAACCAAATTGAGTTCTATTTCGTCTTCGTCTTAAACCCTTATTTATTCTCGTTATTCGTGCTGCGGGTCCGTATGAGAGCTGTGCGATTTTTTCCTTATCAACTGCAGCCTCACCTCGTCGAACATCGATAACTCCATCTCGGATCGACCATTCATAGATTGTCTGAAGTTCAAAACCCTGACGTCTTCTTTCTTCGTCATTGGCTGTGATACGTTCAACTTGTCGAGTTGCTACATTTTCAACTCGATATATTTCTCTGACAATTTCAGCATCGTTCAGTGGAGTATTACAGGAATGGCAGTTTGACACCGACTCAACGAAGTGACCAGCTCCACAGGCTTTACAAATCCGCACCGACTTTGTAGGCAATCTCACTTCCGCAGTTGCGCCTTCCCGATGTCCAACAGAAATCATCACTCGCTCAACCTGAAAGCATCGCCCTTCATGATAAACCAGACTTCGCGGACCAAACTCCGAGAGCGCAAGAAAACGTGGACGCTGGAGAAATGTTTGTCTTCCACCGCCCTCAGTAGATGATGGGATATAGGCCATCAATGGCAGTCGTGGAAAATTATATCCAGGGAGATAGCTTTCCGTTGCAAGATAGCGATAGGTGTAGAAATCACTTGCCGTCTGCGCCTCGTTGCCTTTTTTTAGGAGATCTAACTGTTCCTCTGCTTGTCGGGCTCGTCTTTTTGCCGCATCCCGTTCACGCTGCGGAAGGGCATGATTATCAACAATTTTCCTAGCCTCATCACGTTGTAGTTCCGCAGCAGAAAACAGTTCGCGCCATCGCCTAAATGCCGCCTCAAATCGAAAAAATGCACCTCTCGCAACATCTTCAGCATATCTCTTTCCACCTGGGAACCAAGGCGCCTTTGAAGAAGTTAACTCATCCTTAAGGTATCCCAGCACACCAATAATTCGCTTTTCAGCTTCAGATGTTACTGCCGTCTGAGTCATTGCTAGTTTTATTTCTTCTCTCACTAATCTTTCACTCGAGTTCAGGACTAGGATTTCTGAAATTGATGGGTTGAGCGGTTGATTAGTGCAAGCCAACCACACTGCCTGCAGATGACTATCCACGAGATCTCTATTGGCGAGGTCAAGCAGTGGAGGATTAACTTCACCATGGACCATTGCCTTTGGATCTTTGAAAAAATACTGATCATGCGGACTGAGGGCAGCACAGTAAGTAATCACGAGAGCGGCTTGTCCACTACGTCCGGCCCGCCCACTGCGCTGAGCATAATTTGCGGGAGTTGGTGGAATGTTTCTCAAGTACACTGCGTTTAGTGCAGAAATATCGACTCCAAGTTCCATGGTGGGAGAACAGAACATTATTGGAAGAAATCGTTTTGATTCACCAAGTTCCTTTAATCGACCTTCTTCGGCTTCAAGAGCCTCAATTTCTTTTGGCGTATATCTGAAGCGCATTTCGCGCACTTTACGCTTGTCACTTTCTACCTGTGCTGTATGTTCGCGCGCTTCAAATCCGAAAAGTGCATGATTGGGATTCCTTAATGTCATCGCTAGATTTGTATAAAAATCCGCAAAAAACTTATTCTCCTTTGATCTGTCTGCTGCAACTCCATCTCCTTTTAGAAATCTGATGCACGCCCCATTCAGCTTCCAGCCAAGAGCTCCATCAAAACTTGTGGCTTCTTCTGAGATAAGTCCATGCTCGCTTGCAGCCTCCAGAAGGCATTCTACCAACGCATTGTATTCGTCACGTCTAATAGAACGCGCTTGTGAATTACTCCAGGTGCTCGTTGATTTCAAAATCCGGCCAAGAGAGCTCGTAATACCAGCGCGAACGATGAGATCTTCATCTCTTAAAGAATTATCCCGCCGCGCAGGAGGGTTCAACATTAGCCACCTTGATCTTCTCGGACTTTCTTCAAGAGCAAATCCCCAGGGAGATCTCAGCCTGCTAGTGGAGCGATCTTTGATCTGCTCTAAATAAGTGCCCTCGAGAACTTGACTCTTGATGGCCATACCCCTTCGCAAATGATCTAAGATTTCTTGAAAAACATTCTCGCGAACAGTAGGGCTTGCATCTCTTAAAATCGGTGGCGCGTTTCGGTACAGATCCTCATCGCCTGCAAGTTCTTTGATGCCCTGATATTCAACCTTTAGAAGTCCAAGTTGCTCAAGATTAGGGTTCGTATATCTCCAACCCTTGCGTTGATCAAACCACACCCTGTAAGCCAGAACCTCTCGCAAGGTTTTTTCAGCTTCTTGAAAATTGAAACCACGAAGAGCTGGTTCCAATAGCCACTCAGACTTCACAGCAATATCAAGTCTATCAAATCCAAGAGCCCTTTGCTGGGCCAAACCCAACTCTTCGCTACCTAGACCGATTGATCCGGCATTCTCCAATGCGCCGAGAAATCCGGCTCGTATCAAACTCACATAAATGAAATCATTGAAATGCCCGGCTTGAAGAGCAGCATCCTGTCTATTATCAGAAAATCCTAGCAACTTCCTTTTGTCTAAACTTAATCCGGAGTTGCTCTTGTGCATCCATCGGAGCGCACTACTAACCAAGACGGTTGTTGCCGAACTTCTTCCTTCTGACGAAAGGGAGGCAAGTCTTGTTCTATCTCGCGCAGCACCCAAGGGCGCAGCCTTACAACGAAGGCAGAACTTAAATTTTCCATTGATAAACCATACCTGGTTTCCGCTGCCAATAGCACCATTTGGGGAAACAGCGAATTGCTGAGGTCTTTGGCGCCTATAAGAAGCTCTTAGTCGTTGATCGCCATTGTTGTCATTTTCGAGCCAATGCTCCGGGTAGTCTTCGATTTGATCGGAGAACTCAAAATCTTGGTCTGAAGGCTGAAGCATTACGAACCCATATTGATCCTGAGTTTCGTCGATATCTCCATCACCTTCATCGTTGTCATTATTTGTTAATGCAATATCCTCAATGTCTCTTGCTACAAAGTGAGGTGATCCTTCAATCTCTGTCTTTCGAACAGGATGGTACTCCTGTCCGCAATCTCGGCAAAAGTGCGTTGAATACAATCTGACATCATTCGTTCCGGGTAGGAATTGCTGTGGCTCAATAGTGACCCTGCGACGTCCAATTCCCTCAAGCGTTGAATAAGCATTTCCTGCACCCGAGATAAACTGATGTAGCTTAAAGGCAAAGAAAGGCTTATCACTGCCTGAACCACATCGAGCAGTTTCGGGCAAATTTGAAAGTAAAAGCAGATCGAGAAGTAATTTTCTGCACCGATCTTTAGGGCGGTTCGCCTGTATTGTTAAGCGATCAACCGCTTCAGATAAGGTCAGTGGCCTCGCTCGCACCCAAACCCCATCTGGAGCCACCATTCCAAGATTTGTCTCCACCCATATTGCCAAGGGATGTTTGGCCAGATCAGCGTTGCTGCATTTTGGATTTAACTCTGAGTCTAGTGCTGATCCCAATTGTGGAATAATTGATTCGGCAGTCAACTCAGGGTTTGTAGCCCGAAGCAAGGTTTCCGTAATAACACAGTTCTCGCTAATGATTGTCGCAAAGAGTTTCGAGGCTGTTTTCGCCACAACCTGATTTTTAGATTCTCTAGTACCTTCGCTGACCATTGTCGCTGAAGTGCCAATACATTGAATAGTATCAGAAAGCCTCTCACGAACCCGCCGAACAAGAAGAGCTACGTCAGCCCCCTGTCTACCTCGATATGTATGAAGCTCATCTAAAACCAAGAACTTTAGGCCCTGGCAATTTTCGATGACCTTTTTGTCTAATGAATCTTGTCTCGTCATGAGGAGTTCAAGCATCATAAAGTTAGTCAGCAAGATATCAGGCGGATTCTCCGAAACTGATTTACGCTCTTCTTCTCCCTCTTGCCCGGTATAACGAGCTATTCTAATTGCATTTGATGACCCAGAATTCCCTACGTACTTGTTGATCTCCTCCAACTGACTATTTGCGAGAGCGTTCATTGGATAAATGATAATGGCTCTGGTTTTCGCTTTCTTGTCTTTTTCTTTTTGCTGAAGAATCGCGTTTACTAACGGAATAAAAAAACAAAGCGACTTTCCCGACCCAGTGCCCGTTGTGACAACATAGCTTTCGCCCTGCGCCGCTAAAGCAACAGCTTGTTCTTGGTGCTTGTAAAGATCGAGAGGCCTGTTATTTATAGCAAAAATCTTTTCGCAAAGAGGGTGAAGCACCTTTTTTGCCACTAGGTCACCGACCGATGTTGTTACTTTGTAATTTGGATTTACCTGGATGAGTGGCTCTGGCCAAAACTGATTCTGACAATAAATAGCATCAACTTGGCTTTTGATATCGGTCGCGTAAATTTTGGTAAATGAAGTTGCGAAGTATTTATACTCGCTTACGACAGAATCTCTCAAATTGAAAACATCCATGAAATTCGAAGGATTGCTCATTTTGATTTCTCCTCGACTGTCGCGCGTGACTCATATGTACCATCACTATCGTCAGCAAGCTCACCACGCCGAACGGACTCATCGACCTCTCGCTGTGAAAACCTCCAGAGTCTACCGACTTTGTGTGCGGGAATTTTTCCACGCTCAATCCAGCGATAGATCGACTCCTTAGATACCTTCAAATGATGGGCAACCTCTTCAACCGAAAGCCATCGATCAACCGATTCCAAATCAGCACCTCATGAACAAAAAAATGATTTAGTTCGGATTAGATTGTCCAAGACAACGGGAGACGGCTCAAGACAATTAGTGACGGCAAGGCTTAGGTCTAGCCGTCTGAGGCCATCAATATATCTTTGGAGATTTCAGAATTGATAAGCATGTCGCAAAAATAAAACAAACAAAGGAAATCCCCCACGCCATCTGCACCGACAATTGATTGATAAATGCTGCGGAAACAAAGTAGCTCACCGCAAATATCGCCTCAGTCGAAAAGTTCATCACAGACAATCCCGTCGTTCGCACACGCTCGGGAAACTCCTCGTGCTGGATAGCCTGCACGGCAGGCAGAAAAGCGCCACGCGCTCCAGCCATTGTCCAAACGCCAAACAGTGCAACCCAAACATTCTCAGCAAATACGCAAATCAATGAGCCCAACGCCATACATGCGAGCGAATATGCAATTCTAGGCATGTAAGTAGCTGGGCGGCTCTTAGAAGAGAGGTAGTGATTCACTACATAGCGAAGCAAATATGAGCCAGTCGCCAATACTGAAAACCATCTTGCGTCTCCACCGCCAAGATCTTTGATCCACGGAAGCCATAAGACCCCGAGAATGGTTTCAACCTGGTGAAGAATTCGAATTGGCAGAAGTACTTTGAGCTGAATTGATTGTCGAATCGCTGCCAGCCCCTCACGAATTCGCGAAACAAATTCTTTTCGTGTCGAGTGAAACTCGCGCTCGGGTGGAAGCTCGCGAATCAAAATTGCAACAAACACTGCCGCAAAAAGATAAAAGGCCCCGGCAATCATAAATGAACCACGACCAAACCATTCACTCAAAAAACCAACTGAGACACTGGCGACAACGTAGCTTGCGACAGCGACCTTCTCAGTCATCGAGAAATAGCGATTCGAATTAAACCCATCACCATCTTGATCTTTGTTGATTCCAAAAAGAAGCGCCGACAAAGCGCCAGACACATAGCTTGAACCCAAACCATACAATGCAAATCCACCTAAAACTAGCCATGTCTCTGCCGATCCCAGGCCAAGCACTACCAAAGAAAGAGTCTGCAATACACCACCGATGATTGCAGACTTTCTTGCACCAAAGAGATCAGCCCAAACTCCTGTTGGGATCTCTGCGATTGCAAGGATTGAATACAAAACACCAAAGCCAAGCGAGATCACCTGAAAGCTAACGCCTGCATCATGCAAAACTGGAGAAGCTGCGATAGTAAAAACCATCGCAGCAAATCCCCGAAGTCCAGTGACTACTTGAGCTTTGGCAAGAGCCTTCATTCAGCGGTTTTTCCGTCTGATTGAAGTCTCAGAATTAGAATCTCCGCCTGACGTTCGGCCTCGATGCAAGTTGGATGATTGCTTTCGCCACAAGCATTCATGAAGTCGATCAGCTTCTTAAGCTTGCAAGTTCTCTTTGATCCAATAGCCAAATACTGGCCGTTGTACTCGAAGAAGCACTCTGGTCCTACAGTCGGAGGATTACCCGGATCGTGTCCACCGCCACCATCTGGAGACCTACCCCCATTTGGATCATGACCTCCACCGCCAACAGTTCCTGGTGGAACATCAGCAGCTAGAGCCATCATCAAGCTTGGATTTGAAATGCTCATCATTGCTGTCGGATCATTTCCGCCACCAGCGAATCTGGCAACATTCATAAAGTTCCAAGCTGCAACAGGATTCGTTTCGAACAAGACGCCGACTGGATCATTTCCACCAGCGTAAGACTTCGTTGAAATTCCCAAAGACAGCATGAATGCAATCAGGATCGCAAAGGTCATGTCGTAGAATTTCATGCGACGAAATTTAAGTCCGTCGATGGATTTCTTTTTTGCATTTTCGTTGGCGAACTCTTTTGCTTTCACGCGAATGGCCTTGAACATCTCAAGAAGCTCGTCACTTTGTTCTTTTGAATAGAAAGCATCCATCGAGAAATACGTCTTGTCCTTCCAGAACTCAGACTTTCCGGTGAACTCTTTCATGATCTCAAAAACTTTTGCATCTTTGCGGGCTTCAAGGTCTCCGTCATAACGGTAATGGGAATAGTTGATGTAGTTGTCGGGAAAATTCGAGTAGTACGCACCCTCTGGCGTGATGTGGATCAAACCAACTTTTATAAAGCGATCTAAAATCGACTGCGCTTTCTTTGGCTCTGGCTCGGCAAATTGCCGTTTGATTTCGTTCAGTGTCATAGGCTGAACACGTGTCGCATAGAAAAGTGTGAGCGTGTATTCGTCCACATGAATCTCTTCGATTTGTTCGGGCGAAAGTCGGATGCTGGGCACTTCAGTCGGAACAACTTTCGTCGATTCCGATTTCTGAGAATCGAGTCTCAATTTTGAGACTTCTGCTTTTGGCTTTTGCTTCTCCCCAGAAGCTCGGCCATTCAAACCGTTTTTGTTTCGTTCTAATTCCATGTTACCCCCGTAAATTGGTTATTCTTTCCTTAAAACTCTTTTGTTCTCTGCAAAATGACTGCGCGGCCTTCTATCCCCTTGAGAAAGCTGCGTAAGAGAGCCGACGAGGCCCTCGAGATATTCTTTACGTCCTGGTGTTGTGTCTTTTGCTGCGAAATAAACTTGAGCCTCTAAGGTGTGTAAAATTCTGCGGTAATCATCAAATGGAATTTCTCGAAGTGCTTCGATGACTTTCATTTCCTCCTGATAAACAAATGAATCACTATCAGTAACCAGCATATCCAGAGTGACACCCAATGCTTGAGCGATGCGAACAAGCTCGCTAGCTGTCGCTTCACGCTTTCCATTTTCAATTTTTGAGATCGAAGATCTAGGAAGCTCCGTCTTTTCATCAAGCTCGGCTTGCTTCACATTCCTTGCGATGCGCAAAGAACGAATTCGATCTGCAATAAACTTCGGATCACTCTGCATGAACGAATGAATAGCTAAAACAGCGAATTGATGTCAACAAAAAAGAATTGACGAGGTGTTTGTTTTGCCCGTATACGCCTTGTAAGCATTGCCAGATAAGCTATAAAGGAGGTAATAGCATGAAAAGAAATCAATTAGCTATTTCAGCGAATTATGATCAGAGCAAGACGCGGGACGCTAAAAACAAACTGCTCTCAAAAGCCCTAGATACACTAGCTGACTTACTGGGAATTGAGTTCGGCAGCCTGACGATCCACTTCCATAAAGGAAAGTGGAGCCCAAGGATTGAGATCAAAAAGACTGTCGTACAAGACGTCGAGTAACAGAAAAAGCCTTACCCGATACAAAGGGCGGCATAAGTAAGCCTGGGAGCGACACGACCATCCGAGATGGATGTACTCCCGTGAAGTTGGCAACACGTCGAAACAAGGATCGACACGCGCAACTTCCGAAAGAGGTCCAAATGGACTCCAAAATCATGCACGCTCAGGCTCATGAGCAACAATCAATTATCATTCAAGCTGAATCCCCGTGGCTTCAGCAGAATGGAAAACCAACACCGGATGAATACTTGAAAACTCTGACTCCCGATTGGAGTTCTGAGGTTTGGGAAAGGTATTTGTGTTGGTTTGAAACCCAAACAGGAGCTCGTGCAGAGTCTCTGGTTGATTCCAAAAAGTACGACCGCATTTGCGAGTCCGAAGAGGAATCAATTTTCAGCGCCTTCGCGCAAACCAGTGCCGACGATGAGCTGAAAGCCATCATCAGCAAATTTCTTCTGCGACTCACACCTCAACAGAGACGAGTCATTGAAATGATTTTTTGGGACGGAAGAAGTGAGCGCTACGTTGCCGAGCTTCTTTCGATCAACCAAAAGTCAGTCCATCGGCTTAAGCTACGTGCATTGAGCAAAATCAAGGACTTACTCAAGGGGGGCCTCAGTTCCCGTATTATGAGAGGAGAAACTTCTCCGCTCATAAACGAAGGGGGAACGAATGCAGAACATCTTTCGCTGGCTAAAAGCCGTTTGGCAGAAGCTGGCTAGTAGAGATGAGCAAACACTTGAAGATTGGCACCGCCTTGAGTTTCGAGATCATAAGCCCGCAAAAATTCGGGAGCATCAATGAAATCAGAAAGACTCAAGGCGCCAACTGATCTTCTACCAGAGCGAAATTCTGAGAGACATAAAGACATTCAAAAGCTCCACGAGTTAATGCCGCGACTCGGTGATGACGCGATACTGGCTGTTTACTTCCGTTTCTGGGAACAGCTCTTGATCGAAGACATTGCCAAGATTCTCGGTCGCTCTTGGAAGGATACTGACAAGCTGATTGAAGGCGCCATCAAGCAATTACGTGGTGGCTTTTTGGTGGAACAATTGAACCAGCAGCCCAAGGCTGCTTAGAAAAACGAACAAACATTTAACATAGAGAGGTTTTTCCTATGGAAAAGCAAACAAATGCTATTGCAAAAAACAGTAACGAATCAAGCCAGTACTTCCGCTTTCAAGTCTTTCAGGGATCTAAAGACACAAGCGGCAAAGTCAAAAAATCTAAAAGTGTTGGAATGGCCTATCTCAAAGAAGGTCAAAATATTTTCAGTCTTAGACTGTGGACTTTTTCTTGGGAGAGATACTTCATCCTTCCCCACAAGACCGAGACCTCAAAATATCTCGTGATGACCCGCGAGCCCAATCGAAATCCAAACGCAAAAAACAAATACTTCTGGAACATCGTCGGAAATGGGACTGTTGACTCGCTCAATGGTTTTATTGAGCTGGAGTTCGACCTATTGAGTAAGCCGATATATGTGAGCATTCATCCAGAAGCTTCAGCCCACACCAGTGAGCTTCCAGATCCAGAGTCCATGGGAAATGCTGCTTGATCTCAGATTTTCGAGTCGAAGATCTCACCGAACCTAAAACCCAAAAGAAAAGGAACCTAAGTATGAAAAACTTAAAATATTTGGCCGCGATCTGCTGCATTGCTTTTGTGGCAACACTAATGCCGGAAATTGCTCATGCAAGTCTGGAGTCAAGCCTTGTCGGCATTAAGACAAAACTCACGGGCGTGATTCTACCATTGCTATCTGTGATAGGGATCGCAATCGCAGCGATCTCATTTTTCACGGGAAATCCAAATGCCAAACAGCACATCGTCTATGCGGTACTTGGCTGTATGTTTGGATTTGGTGCTCAGGCAATTGTGGACTTTATCGCTCAAACGGTCCGATAGGAGTCACTAATGGACGACGAACTAATGACAAGCCGTGTGCCGCGAGCATTAGAAATGAAATCAAAACTATTTGGATATGAACTGTCTGATCTGCTTTTGATTTTTATGAATCTCGCTGTCACGAACCTTGTCTTTGGAGCATCCAACGTCCGCTACCTTATGGTCTGGGGAACAACGCTCTTTCTAGCGCTGTTCCTCTTTTTTGCCAAGCGCGGACGCCCAGACAACTACTTGCAACACCTGATTGAGCATTATGTCCGACCAGCTTATTTCGCCGCTGGTCGCAGCGATAGAACCTATCGTCGCTATTTTAAAAAGGATCAGACGAATGAATAAAAACCAGAAAGATACCGCTCTCGCTGAGGAGCTTCCATATTGGGATTTCGTAGACCACCCACTAGCACATGCCATCTTGTTTGATGGCTCTCTTGTCGGAGGTCTTAAGGTCAGTCTCATCGACATCGAGTGTTTCGACGAAAGCAAGACCAATCATCTGACGATGGGCCTGCGTTCCGCTCTAAACTCTGTTTCAGAAAGAACAAGCTTGCAGTTTGTTCTTGGAGTCAGATCGGACTACACGGACACATTGAAAGCACATAAGGATGGCAAAACTCCCGACATTCATTCGCTTGTAGAAAGTATTGCAAGTTTTCGTGAGAAGAAATTGATGTCGGCAATGAGTGACGGCGAACTTTATCGTCCCGAACTTTTCGTCTATGTGCGGGTTCCAGCGGTTCAAGCTAAGTCTGTCAGCATTTTTAACAAGAAAGAACTCTTCTCTGAAAAGTCAGCTGAGGCTTATGAAGAAACTGTCGAAGCACTTGGTCAAAACATCGAAACAATCATTTCAAGTTTTGGGTCACTTGGGCTTTCTTGTCGCGAGCTCAATCGCGAGGAATTGATTCAAAATATCTACTCATTTTTGAATCCAAAGCGATCTGCTGTAGAGCCGACACCATTGGTTAAGACTTTTGACGAATTAGATTTGGAAAAAGATGTTCTGGATGAAGTTGATTGGCTTGCGACACAATCACCTAGAGAGCAACTTGTGTTTGGGGATCTTGTCCTTGGATTTGAACAGTTCACGCTTGATGGATATTACCACCGTGTTGTGACTCTCAAAACACTTCCAGAAGTCACCTATGCTGGAATGATTTCTGAATTTTTAAGATTACCATTTCACTATGACTTAATTCTATCGCTTGATGTCCCTCCACAGGCCGACGAAATGGCGAAGCTTCAACAAAAGCGGAAGATGGCTCACTCAATGGCCGTAACGAGTGGCAACAAAGCGAGTGATCTTGAAAGTGAAACAAAGCTTTCTTCTACCGAAGAATTGATTCGTGAACTCTTGAATACAGGTCAACGTATCTATGCCACTCAAACGAGTGTGATCCTAAGGGCTCCTGCAAACATAGAGGGTACAAAAGTACTGAATCGAAATGTGCGTGAAGTTTTGGCCCGCTTTAGATCGTTACAAGGGGCAGAAGGATTGGAAGAAAGCGTTGGCGCTTGGAAGGTTTTGAAAGGAAATTTGCCTGCGGCTCCGCTTTCGCTTGAGCGCGCGCGGAAAATGAAAACAAATAACTTGGCTGATTTTCTTCCCTTATACGGACCACGAGAGGGAGATTTGGACCCTGTTGTTCTATTTCGCAACAGACTCAACGGACTAGTCAGTTTCAATGCGTTCGACCCAGGACTGCCGAACTACAACTCGCTAGTAACGGGATCTTCAGGAGCTGGAAAAAGTTTTTTGAACAACTGCATTTTACTACAAGAGCTTGCGCGTGGACTTCGTGTCTTTATCATCGACATTGGAGGATCATACAAGAAACTCACTGAAGCACTTGGCGGTCAGTACCTTGAGATCAACTTATCGGATCAATACCGAATCAATCCTTTTGATTTAGCAAATCCTTTTGAAGAACCAAGCAATCAGAAGATTAAGTCGCTGCTCGCCTGCATAGAAAGCATGGTGAGCGAAGATGACAAAGCTAAACTTCCAAAGCTTGATCGAGCCCTGTTAGAGAGAGCCGTCATTGAGCTTTACAAAAGCCGAAGAGCTGAGGGAGAGGTCCCAACGCTCAGTGACCTCGCACGATGCCTTTCGACTTTTGAGGAAGAGTCCATGAGAGCCATTGCAAAAATGCTCTACTTGTGGACTGGGGAACGTCCTTACGGCCGCCTTCTTGATGGTCAAGGAAGTTTGCGCACCGATGCGTCGATTTGTACATTCGATCTCAAAGGTCTCTCTAGTTATCCCGATCTTCAAAGTGTGATGATCCTGATTTTAACAGACTTCATCTTAACCCAGGTTGAAGGAGATCGGACTTCTAAAAAGCGGATTATCCTCGATGAAGCATGGGAGCTTCTAAAGTCAAATGCAGCAGCTTCCTTTATGGAGTATTGCGCGCGAACTTTGAGAAAAACAGGTTCTGGGATCACTTTCATCACTCAAGGTGTTGAGGAGATCGTGGCAAGTCCCATTGGACCTGCCATTCTCAATAACACAGCGACAAAGTTCATCATGCTTCAGCGTGGAGATTCAGAAGTTTTACGAGAAGCACTGAAGCTCAACAACCAAGAGCTGAATCTGATCCACTCGTTGGGTCAAAAGAAAGGCGAATATTCTGAAGGATTCATGATCGAAGGCGATCACCGCCAGGTTGTTCGTATCTATCCAAGTCCGTTTGAGTATTGGCTGTCCACTTCGGATGCTCAGGACAATGCCTATCTTGCGGAATTAAAAGAGTCAGGCCTTGATCTCGTCCAAGCAATTGAGAAGGCAGCTCACCATTACCCAAATGGCGTAGCTCAAGGTCGAAAAAAGAGGTTGCCTAGATGAAGAAACTTAAGCGGTTCCTTGTCATTGTAGTCTTGTGTTTTACGACGGCCATTCCGAAGAACGCCAATGCGTTTTCCTTCGGCGCAGACGTCGCAGTTCTTGCACAGATTCTTGCAAACGCAATTCAGCAGCTCGTGCAGTTGAGGCAGATCCTTTCGACTGGTAGCGATACCTTGGGACTCATGAGAGACATCAACCGAGGGATTCGAGATGGTCTGACTGTTTTGAGAATGATTAACCCCAAATTCAATCCTGGAATTTATGGAAATCTTGAAACCGCAGATCAAGTCCTTCGGATCATTGATGATCTCTATGGTCAGATTCCACAAACGGCAGAACTAAGGCTTCAACAAGCACAAGACCAGTCAGCATCCGAGAGCATTGCCATGAATGGCACACTGTTTCGGTTTGCAGATGAAGCTGATGAGGAAAGTAAGAGGATTTTTGCACACTCACAGAGCGTGAGCCCGCAAGGAGCTGCCAAACTGACCGCACAAAGTATTGCGGTTTTGATTGGTGTAACAACTCAGGTCCTACGCACCAACTCGATGATGCTCAAAGCAATGGGCGAAAATATGGCCTTGCAGAATCGACGAGAGAAATTGCAATCAGCTCAATTTAAGGCTCAGTACGAAGGCTTGTCTCAGGGATTTAGGCAGCTTCCTAACGATACTAAGCTCGAAAATCTAAAAGGAGATTAGCCTATGCCTGATTTCAATGTGATGGGCTCGCTCATGCGAGATCTCCATCAAGAGTTTGTCAGGATGTACTATTTGATGCTTCCGGTTTTTTTCTGCTTGTCGATTGTTGTGACTTGGGTTCGATCAGGAAACGGCGGACTCGATTTTATTGAGGTTCTTAAACGAGCTATGATTTCAACTCTGCTTCTTGCAGCATTTCCAGAAATCAGTCAGGCCATCATTTTTGTGGCGGATGGGATTGCCTTGAGAATTGATTCTATGAACAATCTTGATGCTGTAATCCGAATGGCGCAGGAGAAAAGTGCGAGCTATCCAGAAAGCAGTTCGAGCTTGCTGCTTGGGTTCAATGACCTGGTGATGGCAACTTTGTCATTCCTAAGTTTTTTGATACTCTATATCGCTCGCTACTTGATGGTCGCCATGTATCACTTTTTCTGGGTGTTCTACATGGTCTCAGCTCCGCTGCTCTTGCTCTTCAATTTGTTCTCGGCAACTGGAAATGTAACTGCTAACTTATTTCGAGGAATGATCGAGGTGGCCTGTTGGAAAATAGTTTGGGCCATTCTAGGCGCAATGCTCGCTTCACTTGCGTTTGGTGATGTGTACAAAACCGAAGGTTCATACGTCACCATCATTGTCATGAACTTCGTGATTGCAATTGCGATGCTTGCGACACCTCTATTTGTTAAATCACTTGGAAGCCAAGGAGCTCAGGCCATGTCATCGGGACTTGGACAACAAACCTTTGCTGCAATGGCCGCTGTCCCCACTAAAGGAATGTCGCTAGCTACTAAGGGAAAAGCTGCGTATTCAGGAGCATCATCTTACGTCGGCAAAAAATATGCGAATTACCAAGCTGAGAAGAAACGAAAAATGGACATGTATCGCTACTAAAAAGGATATCTATGAACGAATCATTAAAACTTCGCTTGCGTAAACTTCCGAAAGCTCTTGCGGAGCTTTCTCACTCGAATCAATTTTTGAAAGTCTCAACCTTTTCACTTCTGGCTTTGACCGGACTCATGTTGATGGTTTTATTTTATCAGGTAACTAAAGCACCAATCGTGCTTTCAATGACTCCAGATGGCTCAATCTATAAAGATGCTCCAAAGCCCGATCCGAAAATTGAAGTCGAGCGAGCCGTGCAAGAATATTTGAAGCTTCGCTACAACTGGACACCAAAAACGGTCGCTGCAAGCGTTGAGAGTGCTAGGGCCTTTATACTTCCCTCCACACTGAAGGTTTATGATTCGGCTATGCAAAAGGTAGTTCGATTCTCTTCAGATCGCTTGGTTGCGCAGCGAGTTTACCCAGGAGAAGTTCTGGTCGACTTAAAAAAGGGCCTTGCGACTATTTCTGGCGACCGAATCACAACCATTCAGGGACTTAAAGCTGCCGGAGATTTGAAACTTGAATTGAGCTTTGAATCAGGCCCTCGGACGATAGCGAATCCTTGGGGGATTTACGTTCAAAAAGAGATTGAAAGTCCAAACTAAAAAGACCGGCAAAAACGCCTGCAAACCCTTGCAAAATAAGGATTTTTGATCACTTTTTTTGTTGCTGAACAGCAGATTTTAAGATCTGATTATATGGATAAGAAAAAAGCCAAGACTGGTGTCGCAAACCTGTCTTAGCTTTGATTGTTTGAACAACTCCAAGGGTGGAGTTTCTTCTTTAGTTTTGATCTCTTGATAGAATCAAACCTAAAGTCAGTCTCTCCTCAGGTCAAGACTTGTTTCTTATCAGTCCAGATGAAGGGGGGATTTTGTATGGCTAAAAATGAAAAGACATCTAAAAGTGTCGCTAGTCTTGCATCAAAACTTTTGAAAAATCCGAGCTCGGCAACACCGTCTCAGATAAAAAAAGTAGCAGCAAGTGCACTTACTCAGCGTCCGAATAAAAAGAAATAGTTTTTTGAGTGGCCCTTCTTAAGCGAGGGCCACTTTCTCCGGGGAGAATGTGGTCTGGTATAAAAAAAGAACCATTGTTGGCAATACTCTATGTTTGAGATCACTCTATCAGTTTCGAGAACAGCTAGTCAGATATTTCAATAATGTTGAATACGATTCGTTAACAGATTTACGCGAAAATAGTGAGGCTAGAGATTCTCGCACTCAGATAAATCGAACAGTTAATATAGTTCACGCGATCATATTGCGCTCGGGTGTATCAACCAATCTACGATATACACCGCCCGCCATGATTGGTGGATACATTCAGGATATCGACCTAGTTGCAAATGTTTTCAATCTGTCTAGGTACATGATTGAACCTAATAACTTACTCGATGTCGTTGACCGTTCAATTGGTCAATACGAGAACGACAGACTAGGATCTTTGTTCAGAACTATAAATCCATTCTTCTGGCTTGGGAGATCAATCGACTTCTTGGTAGCGATTCCGTTCCGCCTATTTTCAAAAGTAGGCATCAGCACTAAGAACTTTGAAGAGAGTTCGGCAGGAAAGATATCAAAGTTGGTTCTTTATGTTGTGACACTTGCCGCGAGTTTACTGACAATTCTCCAAATTTTAGGCTACTCAGATTCGTTCAGACTTTTTCTGAAAGACCTAGTCAGCAACTAGAACATTAACCCTTTCGACATTTATTTGAGAAACGAAAACCTTCTTTAATGGAGGACTTTATGTTTCCAAGAATTGTGGTCTCAATTCTACTTTCAATCTGTCCGGCCTGGTCATGGGCACGAGTCCGAACGGTCGAAGTTAAAAAAGACCAAATCGTTACAGTTAAAACAGCACTTGGTGTCGCCACAATCATTCAAGTGCCAGATCGTCCCACCAGCCTTGTGGTTGGAGATCAGACTGCTTTCAAAGTTGAGTATCTTGATCAAGCCATCACGATAAAGCCACTTCATGGACGAGCACGAAGCAATCTGTATATTTATACAGACTATAGACGCTTTAACGTCCAACTGGTGACTACCGTTGAGACATCAGCCGACTACGTGGTCTATCTTGAATCACAAAATGCAAAGCCAGTTACAAAAGCAAATACATCCAAAGGTGGCTGGCGAGCTTACAAGAATGTCTTGAGGAACGACTCACTGACTCTTGAGACGAAACGCGTTTCCAAATCAACTGATGGCGGCTTGCTCGTTGAATTTGAAGTTCGAGGCAGTGGCAACGAAAAGTTCAGACCAGAATGGCTTTGGCTTACACAGAGTGGAAAGCCAAAGCCAATTCAGGGAATAGCCCTGTCATCCCAAGAATTGAAATCTAGCCGACCGATAAAAGGTCTACTTCAGATTCTGGAAAGAGACGTCAATCGAAACGAAGCACTTAGGATTGAACTGAGGAGAAACAAAACTTCATATTTTACGATTCCGAGTGAGGTCGCATGGAAATAACCACAAGAATTACATTCTTTGATCGTATGAAGAATTTGGCGTTCAAAGAAAAATCCTATTTTCTTCCAAGGCGCGAGATCAATTGGGGCTCTCTCGGCAAGTGTGCGGCACTTGCGCTTGGTCTGGGTATCATCGGAATACTTTTGATTCCAGCTCCAAAGGAAACGCCCAACAGCTTTACAGAGCAGGCTCAACCTGGAGAAAGGCCTCACCTTGAAGCGAGTGACCCGACTCAAGAAACCATTCAGCAACTATCCCGAGGAAGCTATTCAAGGAAGACTCCTGCCGATTTGAGTCACCTCTATGCTTCGCCCTCAACTGGCGGGAGCGGCGGCACGTTGAGTGATTCAAAAAATAGTTCAATGATACTTGACCGTGGTGGACTTGATTCTCGCACTCAGCTTCCAGCCGGGAGCCGAGTTGCCGTTCGTCTGATTGAAAAGGCCATTGTCGAAAGCCAAGGCATGCCCATCATTGCTGTTGTATCTCGAGACTATGTTCATGAAGGATCGGTGGCAGTACCACGAGGCTCAAAAGTATTTGGCGATATCAGCTTTGAGAATTCTGGAGAAAGAGCTTCGGTCACATGGAGATCCATACAGTTACCTGACGGACGCGAAAGACCACTCTCAGCTATTGGAGTGGGGTCAGATGGCCAAGTGGGGGTTGAAGGACGAGCTCATTCTGAAACTATGAAGAATGTGATTGGCCAGACAATGACCAGATTCATTGGAGCTTACGCCGAGGGTTCGATGCAAAGAGGTAGCTTAGGTGAAAACCCAGGCGGAGCTGAAAATGGTTTAAAAAATGCCATCTCAGATGACCTGAGACCCGAAAATTGACCCAGTTGCCAAGCAAGTCGGCCTGCGCAAAA
>ENA-UOUJ01000301-UOUJ01000301.1-activated-sludge-metagenome-genome-assembly--contig:-NODE-301-length-37631-cov-4.194912_pt1 | contig 37631 bp, 31 predicted proteins | sample MGYA00249839_ERZ747224 | MGnify/ENA primary metagenome ERZ747224 (study PRJEB28782, sample SAMN03220277) | activated sludge metagenome | biome: wastewater; feature: sewage sludge; material... | reverse complement strand
GTGGTGTGGCCGTTCGCCAGCAAGGACGGCCCGATGGACAAGGAGCCGACGATGCTGGCGCCTTTGCAGGCTCGCGTCACCGCGGTCGCTTGCCATCCGACCCAGGATTTCCTTGCGGCCGGTTATGAGAACGGCACCATCTTGATGGTGAGGCTTACCAACGGCGCCAAGGTGGTGGTTCGCCGTGAGGGCGAAGCGTCTGTCGCTGCGCTGGCGTGGAATGCGAAAGGCTCGATGCTGGCGTTTGCCCTGCAGAACGGCGAGGCGGGACTGGTCGATCTCTAGAGCCTTTCCGCTTCTGATAGAATCAGAAGCGGGGTTCTATGATGTTGTTTGGTCGCGTTGTCTTCACGCGAGGCGGACGCCATCCTCGGTCAAGCCGGAAGACCTGCTTCCTTCGCTGGAAAGCCGAGTCCGGCCCTCGGGGGTCTTGAGAAGGAACTTTGCTCGCGGCGAGTTGTTGGTCTTTTTGAAGATTAACGACGGGGGCCTCCATGGCGGCGAGCAAACGCGACGGCGGTACGAGAAGGGAAAACGATGCAGGTACGCTCCTGGCGATCGTGCTGATCGTTACTATCGGTATGATCGTGTCCGGTGTCTCCCTGTCGTTTGCACATAGAGAAGTCGTGATCGCGCAGGCGTCCTCGCCGCAAACCCTCCCTGTGCCCGCTGGCAAGGAGAACGGGCCAGCCGAATCAAAGCCGGGCGGGACCCGTCCAACGACGCCCGCACCAGAACCTGCGCGCCCGGATGCCGATGATGTGGGGCACGCAAACCCTGAACCGGCGCTGCCGCCCGCGCCGGCAGAGAAAGTCGCACCGCCGATCAAGGGAAATTAAGAGCAGGGCACCACCCGTCCTGCCTGCATGAGGTTTGTAGCGATCAGCGAACGAGAACGTTCCTGAATTGCCACGGATCGGATGTATCGATGTCTTCCGGAAACAGTCCGGGGCGATCGGCCAGCGGCGTCCAGTCGGTGTAATAGCCCTTCACGGGACCGAGATAGGGACGCTGGATCTCCAGACAGCGACGGAAGTCCAATTCGTCGGCCTCGACGATGCCGGCTTCGGGATTTTCCAGCGCCCAGACCATGCCGGCCAGCACCGCGGACGACACCTGCAGGCCGGTGGCGTTCTGATACGGCGCAACGCGGCGGGTTTCCTCGATTGAAAGTTGCGAGCCGTACCAATAGGCGTTCTTGCCGTGGCCGTAGAGCAGTACGCCGAGTTCGTCGATTCCGTCGACGATTTCGGTTTCCTCCAGGATGTGAAACTTCGGCTGCGCCTTGCCTTCCGCGCCGAACATCTCGTGCAGCGACAGCACGGCGTCGTTGGCGGGATGGTAGGCGTAGTGGCAGGTCGGACGATAGATCACGCTCTGGCCATCGCGAACGGTGAGGTAGTCGGCAATCGAGATCGCTTCGTTGTGCGTGACCAGAAAGCCGTACTGCGCTCCCGGCGTCGGGCACCATGTGCGTACGCGGGTATTGGCTCCCGGTTGCAGCAGGTAGATCGCGGCCTGACATCCGGCATCGTGCTTGCGGCCGTTTTCCGGCATCCACTTTTCGTGAGTGCCCCAGCCGAGTTCGGAAGGTTGCAGGCCTTCCGAAACGAATCCTTCCACCGACCAGGTGTTGACGAACACGTTCATCGGCTTCGGCGTCCTCGCGCGCTGGGTGTCGCGTTCGGCGATGTGGATGCCCTTGACGCCGAGCTTGTGCGCGAGCTGGGCCCAGCCCTCGCGGCTCTTTGGTTCGTTGAACTCGGTGCCGGTATCGCGCGCGATGTCGAGCAGCGCCTGCTTCACAAACCAGGAGACCATGCCGGGGTTGGCGCCGCAGGTGGAAACCGCGGTGGTGCCGCCTTCGCTCTTCCGCTTGGCCGCAAGCAACGTTTCGCGCAGCGCATAGTTGGAGCGCTTCTCGGGGCCGGCGCTCTTGTCGAAATAAAACCCGAGCCACGGCTCGACCACGGTGTCGATGTACAGCGATCCGATCTCGCGGCACATGGTCATGAGATCGACCGAGCCGGTATCGACCGAGAGATTGACGCAGAAGCCCTGGCCGCCGCCTTCCGTCAGCAGCGGAACGAGGACGTCACGATAGTTGTCGCGGGTGATGGCTTGCTTGATGAATTTGACGCCGTGTTGTTTTGCCAGCGTGTCGTCCGCATGAGGATCGATAATGACGAAGCGCGCTTTATCGAATTCGAAATGCTTCTCGATCAGCGGAAGGGTGCCTTTTCCGATCGAACCGAATCCGATCATGACGATCGGCCCGGTGATGCGTGCGTGCACGGATGAAGCATTCGACGACATCATGTATCTCCAAAATTGTCGGGGAATTACAGCTCGGACAAGCAACCGCTGACTATCCCTGAACGATAAAACGCCGATGAAATCAAGATCCGTAGCGCTTGTTTTGAAAGGATAAGAAGTGACGATCTTGTGTCGGCGGGTCTTGTTGACGCGAACCGGGGCTCGCGTTGCGTGAAGGTGCTATGAGGCGCTCTCGCGCCTCACTCATCGGTCATGCGTCATACGATATGATCAAGCGCGAGCGCGCAAGCGACGCCGGGGGATGTTTTGGTTTGCAGCGCGGCATCGTCGATTGCATATCGATACCGCAACTCATGGCGGGTTTTGATCGGGAGGGTATCGCCTCGTTTCAAGCCGATGATGGGGTGAGCGTTGATCGCCTGATTTTCATAACGCAGCGTGCCTGTCTCCATGGGGTGGAGACAGGCGCCTAGAGCACGATGATTTTGGACCGAATCGATCCAAAATCTTGAACGTGATCGATTTCAATATTTTAGAGCGGGATGCGGGCGGAAAACCGCTACACACTTTTCCTCATCCCGCTCTAGCTGCTATTTACGCTCCGGCCTCGGCCAGTACGACCAGACAGCGATCACGCTCAGTGAACGCCATCCGCCGGAGGGAGTTTGAAACTCGATGCTCTGCCCCGCGGACAGGCCGATAAGCGCCGCGCCGATGGGAGAGAGAATCGAGATCTTGCCGGCATCGACATCGGCTTCTTCCGGATAAACCAAAGTGACTTTCCGCCTCTGGCCGCTGATGTCGTCGATGAACGTCACCTCGGACTGCATCGTCACGAGATTGACTTTCCGCCGCTGGCCCCTGGTATCGTCAAGGATGGAGCTATCGGCGGGAATGATTTCGGCGCGGTCTATTTCCCGGGCGAGAAATTCGGCCGTCGCCGGATACTTTTCTATCGCAGCCTCGGCGAGGTGCCGCAAGCGGTCGAGATCGTGCGCGCTGATGGCGATGGCCGGGAGATGTGTCTTCTTCAGGTTGTCGAGCATGTCTTTCACCGCGGGTTAGCCCTGGCGAGCGATCGTCCGTGGATGGAGCGAGCACCGGCGAGGGCGGCACAACCCGCGATGACAAGGCGTCGCGCGATGTGCCAGAGAACAATGGTCAGTTGGGATTGAGGTCGAACTTGATAAATCCCGGACGGTACAGACGCACGTCCGTCCGGGTCACCATCCTGCTTTGAGGTGACCGGCGCGCAGCAACAAACGGCTATTGCGAGCATTCGACATCATCATCTGAAGGTAGGTCGGCCCGCGCGGAAGTCAATGTTCCAGCAATTGGAACAGGATCCCGGGCCTGCCGCGTCCGCTCTCAAGACCAGCATCTTCCGCCTCGGCTGCGTTCAGGCCGCGCGCGGCATCGGCCGCGCGACTTCCCGGGCGTGATGCCGCCGTGCTCTCGATACCCGAGCGCCCGTCGGCACGATCAGGCCGGAGGCGCCTTCAAGCGCGGCCTCGCGCAGCTCAACCGCCAGCAGCCGGTCGCGTTCGAACGGGCCGGGCAGGAGAAGGTCGGCGGTTTTCAGCGCCGAGAAGCCGAAGCGCGCGTAGTACGGCGCATCGCCGAGCAGGATCACCGCGCCATGGCCGTGTGCCTGCGCAAGCTCAAGCGCGCGTTTCATCAATGCGGCGCCGACGCCGAGGCTGCGATGGGACGCTGCCACCGCGAGAGGGCCGAGCGCCAGCGCAGGCACGCCCCCGGCGCTGACGTGCCACAGCCTCACCGTTCCGATCAGCTTGCGTTTGGCAATCGTGGTCAACGCCAGCCCTTCGGCCGGTTTCCGTCCGTCACGCAGCCGCTGGCAGGTCCGCGCAAGGCGGCCGGCGCCGAAGCTCGCATCGAGCAAGGCTTCGCGCGCGGCGACGTCGGAAGGACGCTCGGTGCGGATCGCGAAGGAAGAAACCTCGCAGCGGGCGGCGATTGTTTCGAGAACAGCATTCATGGCGCATCATCCCCCTCCGGCAACTCGATCAGTCGCGCGGCGTGTCATCAGCCAGAATTGTGACAGGGAGGAAGCCGGCGAACCGGCTCCCGACTCTCTTCATCTCTCCGCGAACGGGGAGGAAGAGCTTGCGTCAGATGTGATACGTCCTCAGCGGCGGAAAGCCGTTGAAGGCCACCGACGAGTAGGTCGACGTATAAGCGCCGGTGCCCTCGATCAGCAGCTTGTCGCCGATCTCGAGCGTGACCGGCAGCGGATAGGGCTGCTTCTCGTAGAGCACGTCGGCCGAGTCGCAGGTCGGGCCGGCCAGCACGCAAGGTGTCATCTCGGCGCCGTCGTGCGGCGTCCTGATCGCGTAGCGGATCGACTCGTCCATGGTCTCCGCGAGGCCGCCGAACTTGCCGATGTCGAGATAGACCCAGCGGCTCTCGTCGTTGTCGTTCTTCCTGGAGATCAGAACGACTTCCGTCTCGATCACGCCGGCGTTGCCGACCATGCCGCGGCCCGGCTCGATGATGGTCTCCGGGATCTGATTGCCGAAGTGCTTGCGCAGCGCGCGGAAGATCGACCGGCCGTACTGCACGACCGGCGGAACGTCCTTCAGATACCTCGTCGGAAACCCCCCGCCCATGTTGACCATGGTCAGGTTGATTCCACGCTCGGCGCAGTTGCGGAACACTTGCGAGACCATCGCCAGAGCACGATCCCAGGCTTTCACCTTGCGCTGCTGCGAACCGACATGGAACGAAATGCCGATCGGCTCGAGGCTGAGGCGCTTGGCGAGGTCGAGCACTTCGACGGCCATTTCCGGGTCGCAGCCGAACTTGCGCGACAGCGGCCACTCCGCGCCCGCGCAATCGTAGAGGATGCGGCAGAACACCTTCGCTCCCGGCGCGGCGCGGGCGATCTTCTCGACTTCCGCATGGCAATCCACGGCGAACAGGCGAATGCCGAGCGCGTAGGCGCGCGCGATATCGCGCTCCTTCTTGATGGTGTTGCCGAAGGAGATGCGGTCCGGCGTCGCGCCGGCGGCGAGCGCCATTTCAATCTCGGCGACGGTCGCGGTATCGAAGCACGAACCGAGCGAGGCAAGCAGGCTCAACACTTCAGGCGCGGGGTTGGCCTTCACGGCGTAGAACACGCGCGAGTCCGGCAACGCCTTCGCGAAGGCCTGATAGTTGTCGCGCACGATGTCGAGATCGACCACGAGGCACGGCTCGGTATCGTTGCCTTTGTTGCGGCGGTCGCGCAGGAATTCCCGAATGCGTTCGGTCATAGCACCCTCCAAACGGTCCAGCGACGGACTCGCTCAAAATGACGTCGGACTGAACGTTCCGGCGCGGTCGCACGATGGAGACGCGACAACGCCTTGAGCTCAGATCAACTGTGCTGCCGTGGATTGGTTGGGATGAATCCCGCCCGCACACCTGGCAATGAAGGACAAGCCTTTTCAGTAGCCCGCGCCGGCGGTGGAAGGCCGGTAGAGACCAAAAAAGCCCGATCCGTCGTTGCTTTAAGTCGCGTCCCCCGTTGAGAGCGGGGTGCGCCGGTTCGCCTCCGGCTGCCAGTCACGGTTGCAAGGAGTGAATCGCCTTCATCGGCATCCCTGGAGAGAGATGCTGGCCTCCCGGTTTCAATCGATTTGAGTCTCGATCGATCCGGGCGACCCTCGGCTGCTTCACCCTTGGCGGCTGTCCGGCCTCTTGTCCGGATACCTACCGACTGACACACGACCACAGGCACGTGCGAAATTGGGCAGTAGCGGAGATAAGTCTTTTGATCGGGCTTCGCAACAACTTTCTTCGAGCGAAGCGCGGTTTCTCCACGACGTTGTCGAAATGCCGCAATCGCGCGCCGATGATGAACGTGAGTTTAAAATTGTTTTAATGAAACGGTCCGATGACGCGCGCGAAGAGTGCAGGTTAGCCCTGTCCCGCAGGGGTTTCTCTCAGGTGCGCCGCACGAAGGGTTCGATGCGCTGCGCGGCGCGGACGAAATTGATCATGACGAACACGCCGATCACGAACAGCACCGCTTGCAGGATGTGACCCTCCATCTCGCTCAGTCCGAACAGAATCGCGAGCGCCCAGCCGCCGGCGAACGCCGCGCCGAAAACTTCCGCGCCGATCAGGATCGCCGCCGAAATGACGGTGATGACGCTGGGCCAGGCGATCTTGCGTGAGGCGGAAGAGGCAGGTTGAGAACTCATGTCCAAAGATTCCGTTCGTTCAAGTATTCCGTTCGTCCAAGTATCGGGTTGAGGGCGGCAATCTCTCTGAAAATGCCGGCCGCGGCAAGCGCTAAAGGCACCAAAGGGCTCTGTCGCGTGTTATAGTTCCGGCGCCGCTGGATCGCGGCTAAAATGTGCAGCAGCAGGCGAAAGCAAAACCTTATGTCAGACACGTCTCAATCGTCGCCTGTCGTTTCCGGCCCCGGAACAGACAATCCGCTGCTGAGGCCGTGGCGGACGCCTTTCCAGGCTCCGCCGTTCGGGGAGATCGCGCCTGATCACTTTCTGCCCGCCTTTGAACGAGCGTTCATCGATCATGCCGCCGAGGTCGCCGCGATCGCGCATGATCCGTCGGCGCCGGACTTCGCCAACACCATCACCGCGCTGGAACGCTCAGGCAGGCTGCTCGCGAAGATCGCGGCCGTGTTTTACAATCTGGTGTCGGCGCACTCCAATCCCGCGCTGCTCGATATCGACAAGGATGTCTCCTCGCGCATGGCGCGGCACTGGAATCCGATCCTGATGAACGCGGTGCTGTTCGGCCGCATCGCGCAACTCCACGAGAATCGCGCAACGCTCGGACTGACCGCCGAACAGTTGCGGCTGCTGGAACGCACCTACACGCGCTTTCACCGGGCCGGCGCCGGTCTCGATGAGACCGCGAAGGCGCGGATGGCCACGATCAACGAACGGCTGGCCCATCTTGGCACCACCTTCGGCCATCATCTTCTCGGCGACGAGCAGGAGTGGTTCCTCGAACTCGGCGAGGATGACCTGGACGGCCTGCCGGACAGCTTCGTCGCGGCGGCGCGTGCCGCGGCGGAGGAGCGCGCGCTGCCCGGCAAGGCCATCGTGACCACCTCGCGCTCATCAGTGGAGACCTTTCTCAAGAGCTCGCGCCGCCGCGATCTTCGCGAGAAGGTTTACAAGGCGTTTACAGCCCGCGGCGACAACGGCAACGCCAACGACAACAACGCAGCCATCGTCGAGATCCTCGCGCTTCGCGAGGAAGCCGCAAGTCTTCTGGGCTATCCGAGCTTCGCCGCCTATCGTCTGGAAGACTCGATGGCCAAGACGCCGGAAGCCGCGCGCGGCCTGCTGGAGCGGGTCTGGACGCCGGCCCGCGCGCGGGCGCTCGCCGACCGCGATGCCTTGCAGGGCTTGATCGCGGAGGAGGGCGGCAACTTCACCCTCGCGCCCTGGGACTGGCGCTACTACGCCGAAAAGCTGCGGCAGATACGTGCCGATTTCGACGATGCGGCGATCAAGCCTTATCTGACGCTGGAGGGGATGATCGCCGCGGCCTTCGACTGCGCGCATCGGCTGTTCGGGCTCACTTTCTCCGAGCGCAAGGATATCCCGGTCTGGCATCCCGACGTTCGCGTCTGGGAAGTGCAGGGTGCCGCCGGTAAGCATCGGGCGCTGTTCTACGGCGACTACTTCGCCCGCGCCTCGAAACGGTCAGGCGCATGGATGACCTCGCTGCGCGATCAGCAGACGCTCGACGGCGAGGTCGCGCCACTGGTCGTGAACGTCTGCAATTTCGCCAAAGGCGCGAACGGCCAGCCCGCGCTGCTGTCTCCGGACGATGCGCGCACGCTGTTCCATGAACTCGGTCACGGTTTGCACGGCATGCTGTCGAACGTCACCTATCCTTCGTTGTCGGGGACCAGCGTGTTCACCGATTTCGTCGAACTGCCCTCGCAGCTCTACGAGCACTGGCAGGAACAGCCTCAGGTGCTGCGACAGTTCGCAAGGCACTACCAGACCGGAGAGCCGCCGCCGGATGATCTGCTGGAGCGCTTCCTCGCGGCGCGACAGTTCAACCAGGGCTTCGCCACCGTCGAATTCGTCGCCTCGGCGCTGATGGATATGGAATTCCACAGCCGGCCCGCCGCGGCGATCAGCGATGTCAGGGCTTTCGAACGCGCCACGATGGAAAAGATCGGGATGCCGGCGGAAATCGCGATGCGGCACCGGCCGACCCAGTTCGGCCACATCTTCTCCGGCGATCACTATGCGGCCGGCTATTACAGCTACATGTGGTCGGAGGTGATGGACGCCGACGCGTTCGGAGCCTTTGAGGAGACCGGCGATATCTTCGATCCGGAGACAGCCAGGCGGCTGCACGATGATATTTATTCATCGGGTGGATCGCGCGATCCGGAAGAAGCCTATATCGCCTTCCGTGGCCGCGGGCCGGAGCCGGGGGCGCTGTTGCGGAGACGTGGACTGCTGGAAACGTCGCAGGCGGCGTAAAGGAAGTTGACTGGCTCCCTTTCCGCGCGCGTCAGGAAGGCAGCCAGTGCCGGATCGCGGGCAGGAAGAAGATCGCGGTGTTGATGGCGAAGCCGACGCCCCAGAGGATAGAGCGCAGCGTCGGGCGGTCGCCGATATAGGTCACGACATAGGCGGCGCGGACGATCAGGTAAAGGATCGCCAGTTCGTCGATCAGACGCTGGGGCGCATCGCGAAATTCCGCAAGCAGAACGGCGGCAGCAAAGAAGGGAAAGGTTTCGATGCCGTTCAGGTGCGCTCCGAGCGCGCGGGCACGCAGCGGATCGTCGTAGAATCCGGTATCGCGCGGCCGGGCGTTGTCGAAGCGGGGCAACCCCAGCGCCTTGAACGGCACGATCGTCAGCAGGTACAGAATGACCGCACCGAAGACACACCATTCAGCGATCGTCATCGCAACTCCCTCAGCCGCCGGTTCGCAACCGTATCGGCAGATGCGTGGGCTTGACAAGAACGGACCGGCGCGCGAAGCCAGACGGACATGACTGTCGCCCTTCCTATCGACAAGGCTGGAACTGCGGCGAGCGCGCCGCGCGAGCGCGTCGGCGTTCTGCTCGTCAACCTCGGCACCCCGGATACGGCCGATGCTCGCGGCGTGCGGGTGTATCTGAAGGAGTTTCTATCGGATCCGCGCGTCATCGAGAAGCAGGGCCTGGGTTGGAAGCTGGTGCTGAACGGCATCATCCTGAACACCCGTCCGCGCCGCAAGGCGCTTGATTACCTGAAAATCTGGAATACCGAGCTCGATGAGTCACCGCTCAAGACCATCACCCGCTCGCAGTCGGACAAGCTCACCGCCGCGCTCGAAGGTCACGACCATGTCGTCGTCGATTGGGCGATGCGGTATGGCAATCCGTCGATGCGATCGCGCATCGCGGCGCTGGCGGCGCAGGGCTGCGACAGGCTGCTGGTGGTGCCGCTCTATCCGCAATATTCGGCGACGACATCCGCCACCGTATGCGACGAGGCATTTCGCATTCTCAGCGAGATGCGTGCCCAGCCGACGCTGCGGGTGACGCCGCCCTACTACGACGACCCCGATTATATCGAGGCGCTGGCGGTTTCGATCGAGAGTCATCTCGCCTCGCTTCCGTTCATGCCCGAGGTCATCATGGCGTCGTTCCACGGCATGCCGCAGACCTATGTCGACAAGGGCGATCCGTATCAGGGGCATTGCGTCGCGACCACCGAGGCGCTGCGCAAGCGGATGGGGCTCGATGCGTCGAAGCTGATGCTGACGTTCCAGTCGCGCTTCGGCTTCGATGAGTGGTTGCAGCCCTACACCGACAAGACCGTCGAGAAACTCGCGAAGGACGGCGTGAAGCGTCTCGCCGTCGTCAACCCAGGATTCTCCGCCGACTGCCTGGAGACGCTGGAGGAAATCGCGCAGGAGAATGCGCATATCTTCCGCCAGAACGGGGGCGAGGAGTTCACCGCGATACCATGCCTGAACGATAGCGATCCCGGCATGGATGTGATCCGGAATCTGGTGCTGCGCGAGCTTCAGGGCTGGATCTAGGCGGACTTCCTTGTAGCTATTCCAGATAGCCGCGCGAGGTGAAGACCTCTTCACCCGAGAGGGCGTGAAGCGCCGGGCGAGAGGCTTGCTCCGTTTTCCGGCCGGGTCGAGTCACCGATGCCGGACTCTCCGCGCGTTTCGCTCGGCCGATCGAACCTTACCCGTTCCGGTGGCGACTAACCGGCAGTTCACAGTCTTGCATTATGCGGATGGCGGCGAGCGCATGGCGTTCCTGAAGGGACGGCGCCTCGCAGGGAGAGTTTTATGACCGGGTTCGATATTTTCGCGATTGCTGTTGTGGGACTCGTGATCCTGACGCTGCTGGCCGGCGTCAAGACCGTGCCGCAAGGCCACGACTGGACCATCGAACGGTTTGGCAAGTACACGCGGACGCTCGGCCCTGGCCTCAATCTCATCATTCCCTATATCGACCGCGTTGGCCGCAAGATGAACATGATGGAGCAGGTGATCGAAATTCCCCAGCAGGAGGTCATCACCAAGGACAACGCGACGGTTACGGTGGACGGCGTCGCCTTTTACCAGGTGTTCGATGCGGCCAAGGCGAGCTACGAGGTGGCGAACCTCACCCAATCCATCGTGACCCTGACAATGACCAATATCCGCTCGGTCATGGGCTCGATGGACCTCGACCAGGTGCTGTCGCATCGTGACGAAATCAACGAGCGGCTGCTTCGCGTCGTGGATGCCGCGGTGACTCCGTGGGGTTTGAAGGTCAACCGCATCGAGATCAAGGACATCGTGCCGCCTGCCGACCTCGTGCAGGCGATGGGCCGCCAGATGAAGGCCGAGCGCGAAAAACGCGCCGACATCCTTCAGGCCGAAGGCCAGCGCCAGTCGGCCATTCTCAAGGCCGAGGGCCAGAAGCAGTCACAGATTCTCGACGCCTACAAGGTCCTCATGAAGGCCATCGAAGACGCCGGCAGCACCGACCACGCCCGCCCCACCGCCATCGAAGCCGCCTTCCGCGATGCCGAGGCCCGCGAACGGTCCGCGGAAGCCGAGGCCGAGGCCACGCGTATGGTGAGCGAGGCGATCTCGAAGGGCGATGTGGCGTCGCTCAACTACTTTATTGCTGACAAGTACATCAAGGCGTTCGGGCAGCTTGCCAACTCGCCGAACCAGAAGGTCGTGATGCTGCCGATGGAGGCCACCAGCATGCTGGCGTCGCTGGCGGGCATCGGCGAGATCGCCAAAGCCACCTTCGGCGACAGCGCGGCGCCGGCCTCTGCCGCGCGACGGGGAGCAGTGCCGAATACCGGCTCAAAGGTGCCGCCGCCGATGCAGCCGCAAGGATAGATGGTCGGGCGAGGGAGAGTTTTATGGTCGACCTGTTGGCGTCGCTGGGAAACTGGAACTGGCTGATCCTTGGCCTCGTCCTGGTTGGGCTTGAACTGCTGACGCCCGGCGTGTTCCTGTTCTGGCTCGGACTGGCCGCTTTTCTGGTAGGGGCGCTATCGTTCGCGCTTGATCCAGCCTGGCAAACCCATCTCCTGATGTTCGCCGTGTTCGCGGCCGCCGCAGTGCCGCTGTGGCGTCGGATGGCGCGTCGGGAGTCGGGCGCCGCCGCCAGCCCGTTCCTCAACCGGCGCGCCGAAGCGCTGGTCGGCCGCGTGTTCACGCTGGAGAGGCCGATCGTGGACGGGACGGGCATAGTGCGGATCGACGATACGATCTGGCGGGTGGCGGGACCGGATGCGCCAGCGGGCAGCCGGGTGAGGGTTGTGAAGGCGGACGGCGCGAGCCTCACCGTGGCCGCTGCGGAGCCGTAGCAGGCTTGAACGCCGATCAGGCCACGCCCGCCCGCAGCAGGTCGTGCAGATGCACGATGCCGACCGGCTTTTTCCCTTCGGTCACGATCAGCGCCGTGATTTTCGATGAATTGAGGATTTCGAGCGTTTCGCCCGCCAGCAGGTCGCGCCCGATCGTCTTGGGGTGGGGCGTCATGACATCGTCGACTCGGGCCGTCATCAGGTCGGGCCTCATGTGACGGCGCAGGTCGCCGTCGGTGACGATCCCGACCAGATTCCCCTGGCCGTCAGTGACGCCGACGCAACCGAACCCCTTCGACGTCATCTCGACCAGCGCATCCGACATCTTCGTGCCGAGCGGCTTCAGGGGGACGGCGTCGCCGCTGTGCATGAGGTCGCGGGTGTACTTCAGCAGCGCGCCGAGCTTGCCTCCGGGATGCAGCACGCTGAAGTCGACCGAGGTGAAGCCTCGGCCCTCCAGCAACGCGATCGCGAGCCCATCGCCGAGCGCGAGTTGCATCAGCGAGGATGTCGTCGGCGCGAGGTTGTGCGGGCAGGCTTCGCGCGCCTTGGGCTGCACCAGCGCGACGTCGGCGGCCTTGCCCAGCGTGGAGTCGCGTTCGGCCGTCATGGCGATCAGGGGAATGCGGAAGCGTTTGGCATAGGTGATAAGATTCTTCATCTCCGGCTGCTCGCCCGACCAGGACAGCGCCATAATGACATCATCGGCGGTGATCATGCCGAGATCGCCATGACTGGCTTCCGCGGCGTGGACGAAGAAGGAGGGTGTCCCGGTCGAGGCGAAAGTTGCCGCGATCTTGCGGCCGATGTGGCCAGACTTGCCGAGACCGGTGACAATCAGCCGTCCTTTGGCGTTGCGGATCAGGTCCGTTGCAGCAGCGAATGCGGGCCCGAGATCGGATTTGAGCGCCGCGACAAGCGCCGACACGCCGCCAGCCTCCGCCTCGAAGGTCCGCAATGCGGACTCGATCGCGATGTTGGCCTGATCGGTCATGGCGGATGTCACCGTGCCTGATTTGAATGAGGTCATACTGGTTCCACGCTATGGCGTTTTCGAGCGAAGCATGTCCTCGGGCTTGACCCGAGGATGGACACCTGTTCGCGGGAAGAAAACGCGTCAAATCAAGATCCGAGAGCCTCGCTTCTGTTTCCATCCGAAGCGGAAAGGCTGGGACGCGAAGCGATGCTCTGTCCGAGCGGTGTGCTTAGCACGCCTGCTTGTGCGATGCGATGCAGCTCAGCGTCCTCAACGGCCCGTTAACCATAATTGTTTTAACTCCATTAACGATAGTGCGCCCGCCTCAGGCGGGCGTTGCAAGCGAATGTTTTTCTTGGAGTTTTCGGGATCGTGTGTTCCGGTCCAGCGGCGGGCTATTGCCGGAGCGTACCGATCTGGCGCGCGGCTTTGGCGTGCCTGGCGTTCATCGGTCCGGGATGCGCGACTGCGGGGGGGCAGACACTGACCGGCGAGCAGATCACGCCGCTTCGGGGCGGGCTGTTTCAGCCGCGGGAGTCTTCCTTGCGCCGGACCGATGACGCCGGAGGCGAGGTGGCGTCGGCATCCTCAACGATAGCTCCCTCCCGCATCGGCAGGATTCCCACCTACGACATCCCGGCCGCGACGGGCGTGGGCGATACGGGTTTTGATTCACTCAATCGCCGGCGCAAGGAGAAAAAACTTTATCCCGGCGCGCCGAAACCGAAACAGCCGCCGGGGCCAGGCAACTTCATCCCCGTTCCGCCGCCACCGCCGCTATCGGTTCCGCCGTCATCGACCGCCCATACGGCGCCGATTGCTCCGGCGATGGCCGGAAAGGTCGAGGGGCAGCCCGCGCGGCGGCGTCTGAAGCGCGATGACGATCCGTTCGGAGCCGCGGGTAATTATGTCGGCAGTTTTTTCGTGAAGTCGGCGGTGGAGCTGTGGGGCGGCTACAATACCAATCCCGGTCGCTTCAATCAGCCGAAGGGATCGGCGTTCTATATGGTGGCGCCGGAATTCGTAGCGGCGTCGGATTGGACGCGGCACTCCCTCCTCGTCGATTTGCGCGGATCGTTCACCGGATTCGACAGAACCTTTCCGCCGGGAGTCGACAATCCGTCTCAGTCGGTCATCTCGGTGCCGACGGTCGTGGACCGGCCTGATTTCCTCGGCAGGGCCGTTGGACGTCTCGATGTCAGGCGCGATACCCGCATCAATTCGGAACTGCAGATGCGGATCGGCATCGATAACCCCGGCAGCCCGAACGTTCAGGCCGGTCTCGCCAGATATCCGATCTTTGCCGTGACCGGGGGAACAGCCGGCGTCGAACACGATATCAACAGGCTGCAGGTCTCGCTGCATGGTTTCGCGGACCGCACCATGTATCAGAACTCGCTATTGACGGATGGCACATCGGCGTCCAACGCGGACCGCAACTTCAATCAATACGGCGCCGTGGGGCGCGTCAGCTATGATCTGCTGCCCGGTTTCAAGCCCTTTGGCGAAGTCGAGGCGGACGCGCGCAACCGCGACACGCGGGCCGATCGCGATGGCTTCCAACGCGACTCCCATGGTGGCTACGCGAAGGTCGGGACCAGCTTTGAACTGACACGTTTGCTGATCGGCGAGGCCTCGATCGGCTATACCGCCCGCAACTACGCGGACCCGCGTCTCGACCAGTTGACCGGCCTGCTCACCAGCGGGTCGCTGATCTGGTCGGCGTCGGCGCTGACCACGGCGAGGTTCACCTCGGTGACTTTTGTCGACGAATCCTTTGTGCCCGGTGTCGCCGGCGTGCTGACCCGCTCCCACACCATCGAGATCGATCACGATTTTCGCCGCTGGCTGACCGGGATCGGCAGGTTTACCTATGCGACGCAGGAGTATCGGGGCTCAGAGCGCTCCGACCAGATCTACTCGATCTCCGGCGATCTCATTTACAGGCTGAACCGCGAATTCCAGATCAAGGCTCAGGTGCGCCACGATATACTGAGCACGAACATTCCCGGCGCAAGTTCGGCGGCGACCGTGGTGATGCTCGGCGTCCGGCTGCAACGCTAAAAATCTGCCTTGACCGTTGTTCTGGTGTTTGTCTTGGCGAATGAGCAACTCCGCCTATTTCATCACCTCGCAAACCGTCGAATGACCGGCGCGGCGCAGGCTGCCGGCGGGCGTCGACACCAGGCCCCACCACGCATCCAGCGATTCGTAATCGCAATGTAATTTGACGGTCATGCCGCCGGTGAATTTGATCAGGTCATCAAAGTGATGGTGAGGCACCGCGATCACGACCGGAACGTCGTCGCCGAGCGCGCGCTCGATCAGGTGGGAAAAGCCTTTGCCCTTGCGTTCCTGCCGGCCAAAGCGGTTGACGATCAGAATATCCGCGCCCGCGTCGAGCGTTGTCGCAATCCGTTCACCGGCGCTCGTCAACTGACCGACATCGAGCCGGCATCCTGCCGACTCCTGATCGAGGCTTTGATGGAGTTGAAGATGCTCGCCCGTCGGCATCAGCATGGCTGACAGGCCCGCATCGATGCAGTGGCGGCCAAGCTGGACGATGCCGACGGCGCGGTAGCCGCTCGCGTTCAGACCGGAAGCAAACTCATAAAGCACATTATCGGGATTTTCTCCCTCCCTATAGACCAGAGCGGCAAGGTCGCATTGGGCGTCGAACATGGTCCGCCTCCTTCAAGTTCGCGTGGCGCGCTCGTCATGATCAGCCGGCGTTGCGGGGGCCCGGAGCCACGCATCCGGCTTCTCCTCCCGTCACCGGTCTATCGATATATCTTAACATATATCACGAAGGAAAAGACGAGACCAGAATCTTTCCGCTTCTGATGGAATCAGAAGCGAAGCTCTATGATTCTGGTTTGACGCGTTTTCTTCATGCGAACCGGTGTCCATCCTCGGGTCAAGCCCGAGGACATGCTTCGCTCGAAAACGCTGTAGAGCGCAGCGCGGGGAGGGTGCCGCGACGGGAAGAGCAAGAGCGTCCGGGTTCCGGTGCGGCATGACTTCGCCGCGGCCCCCGCGCCCGATAATAAGCGCTCCGGATCAACGAGACTTGACGTTCCTGTCCCGTTCCGTGCTCTTTTTCGGGTGCCGGATATCGTTTCGCAGCGCCTCAAGCTCCTTGTGGACCGCGCTGGCGGCGTCGCGTTCGATCTTGCGATAGCGGGCAACCAGCGACACCCCGAACGGAGTGAGGACCGCGCCGCCGCCGTTCTTGCCGCCGGTCTGCCGCGCGACCGCCGCCTGCCGGCAGATGCGATTTATTTCATCGACGAGATCCCACGCGCGCTTGTAGGACATGTCCATGGCGCGTCCGGCGGCTGAAATCGAGCCGCAAGTCTGTATGCTCTCGAGCAACTCGATTTTACCCGGTCCGATGCGGCCCTTGGGATCGAGATCGATCCGTAAACTCAGTGAGGGAAGTGATCTGTTGGACGAAGCCTGCATTTCATGCTCGGTAGTTCACGATCCAAGCCATCTGGAAACCGCACTATACATCATTCGGCGGTGAACGTCAGCTTTCTATTGATCTTATCCGCCGCCGTGATGCTCCGGAACGCTCGCTGTCGGCAAGGTCGCGCACCAGGGTTTCGATGCGATCGAGGTTGTGCACATGCAGGTCCCGCTTGGCGTTCGGAAGCTCGATTCCTTCCTTACGGAAGCGCTTGAGAATCTCGAGCCTCACCTCGTTGGCGGCGCCGGCGTCGATGCCGATGTGAGCGACGTGAAAGAAGACCGAGAATTCCAGCGCGTCGGGGCCGAAATTATTGAGAATTGCGAACGGTTCAGGTGACTTCAGGGCGCGCGGGTGGCGTCCGACGATCTCGAGCAGGATTGCAAGAACCTTGTCCGGGTCCGCATTGCTGGAGGTGCTGACCGCCACGGACAGACGGGCCGAATAGCTGCCATGCATCCAGTTGACCACCTGACCGCTGATCAGTTCCGCGTTGGGCACGATCACCGAGACGTTATCATAGGTGGCGATCTCGGTGGCGCGTACGTTGATGCGCTTCACGACGCCCATGCGGGTGCCGACCTCGATGCGGTCTCCGACCTTGATCGGTCGCTCCACAAGCAGAATCAGGCCGGAGACGAAGTTGTTGATGATGGATTGCAGTCCGAAGCCGATGCCGACCGACAGCGCGCCGGCCACGATAGCGACGTTCTGCAGGTTGAGCCCGACATACGACAGCGCGATCAGGGTCGCGAGAATGACGCCCGCATAGCCCGCGCCGGTGCCGATCGAACTGCGAACGCCGACATCGAGATTTGTTTCAGGAAGGAAACGCTCCTCCAGCCATCGCTTGAGCGCGCGCGTGGCGACGACGCCGATGGTGAGCACCGCAAGCGCGCCGAGAATCTGGGACGGCGAAATGGTGATGTTGCCGATCTGAAAGCTGAAGAACGCCGACGACATCGACGTGACGACGTCGTCGGAACGAATTCCCCAGGTCGTGAGAATAAAAAAGGCCGTTAGTCCGATCAGGGACAGCTGGATGAGGCCGCCGAGCACCGCGGCGATCTGGCGGACCGCGCCGCTCCCCAGGCCGGCGGTTTGCCGCAGAAAGCGGCCGATCGCGCCATTGAAAGCGAATGTCGTATTGACGAGAACCGCCAAGAACCGGCTCAGGAGGATGAAACTCATGAGCGCGACGACCATCACGACCATTTCGATCGTGATGAACCGGCCTAATGCGACATATCCCGCGAGGGGTCCGATGATGGCGGCCATGGCCATCATCCAGCCGATCGGAATCAGCAGGCGCCATGCGGATCTTTGGGCGGAGGAGGGTGCGGCGGATTCCTCCTCGGCTTCGGTGGCGGCCGCAACGCGCAGCGCGCCCATGAACAGAAGCGCTTTCGTGATCGCAAGTATCGCCTGGCTTGCGATCGTAAGCTCGATTGGCGATGCGATCGCCAGACTGAGCGCGTCCAGCACGATGCCGACCGCGGTGACCATGGCGAGCAGCACCGAGTAGGAGATCAGGCCGTCGGCCGCGGCATTGTCCAGTTCGATCAGGCGCCATGACGGGCGGCCCGGCGCGAGGACCGCGCTGGTCAGCCGGATAAAGAAGAACCCGAAGGTGATGCCCAGAAACAGCGCCCGAACGATCGGCGTCACGTCGCCGGGGAGGACCTCGAGCGTCAGGAGCGCCTGGTACAGCACCAGCAGCGCGACGGCCGTAAGCGCCGTATCGGTGAACACGATCGCGGCAGCGGAACCCGTCTTTCGCAGCGCGCTGGGATTGGCGATCTCCGGATCGCGCGTCGTCCATCGTGACCACCAGCGCCTGCCCGGCGACAGGAAGAATCCGAGCACGACGATGGCGGCGATAACAAAGCCGGACGCGGCGCGAAGCGGCTGTGACGACAGCACGCGCCCCCACTTGGAGAGCAGATCGACCAGGCGGCCGGCGGCGATCGGAGCTGCGTTCGCGGCCGTGAGCCAGAACGTGGGATTGACGAGGCTGGCGGAGCGCTGCAGCACGGATTCGTTGAATACCGCGCGCCGCCGATCGGAGATCGCGTCGATCGTTTGCTGGGCTCGCACGTTGATGAGCTTGGCCTGTTGAATGACGCCTTGCCTTGCGGCGATCTCCGCCAGCAGCTTGGCCCGTTCGAGCTTCACGTCGTCAGGCTGCGGAGCGGTGGCTTCAGGGCTTGGCGCGAGTTCGGCGGCGCGCGCGCTGGCCGCCTCGAGACGAGGCGTGATTTTTGATATCAGCTCGCGTGCTTCGCGCTGCGCCGTCGCGGATCGATCCCGAAGATCGTTCAACATGGTGTCGTGAATGACTCTGGCGCGCAGCGTCGCCTCGACCTGATCGAGCGTCTGCTTCCACTCGTCGAGTTTCGACTGTGCTCGCGGAAACTCCGGCGCCGGAACGGACGGCAGATCCTCTGCGGGAGCAGGAGGCGCGGCGGGTGCGGCGGCCGGACTTGCCGGCTTGCCGTTCCCGGCTGCCGGCGCGGTCGCGGCTGTCGCGGCATTCAGAGGCACCCAGGATAAGAAGATGATGAAGAAAATGGCCGCGCGGATTGCCTTCATGCTCTTTGCCTATCGAAACTACGGAGGATTGACGATGCAGCATTCCAGAACGGAATGGCGGAGCCGGCCGTAACGGCTTTCCGGTGCCTGTCCGACCGTGTAATGCGCGTGAAAGCGCACAGTTCATTTTCGGGGTACAATAGGTAGAAATCCGCCTATTGTGTGTAGGATGGTTCAGCCGCCGCTGACTTTAGCGAAATGATCCGGTATCCGGCCTCTCGTCAATGCTGGACGAGAATGCTTGACGAGTTGGCCGGCGGCAAGGTCCGGGGTGAACGCCCGGCCGGCTTGCAGGCCAATCCGTCGCGGCCGGTCGGGATTCTGCCGTCGGCCCGTGTCGGCGCCGTCGGCCTATATAGTTGATAAAATTAACATATTTACTTGAGTGATCCACCTCACGGTTTTTCCCGGCTCAATGGCTCAGGGTAGCGCATCGACACCGGCCGCAAGTTACGGCCAGCCCGAGGAGCCCACGATGACCGTCGTTCATGCTGAAACTGTCCGTCAAGTCTCCGCGATCCTGGCGGTCGCGACCGTTCTGACCGCGCTGGCCAGCCCGAGCTTTGCTTTCACGGCTGAGGCACAACGACAATGCACGGGCGACGCATTCCGCCTGTGCAGCTCCGAGATCCCGGATATCGGCCGGATCACCGCCTGCATGGTCAAGAACCGCCCCAGCCTCAGCTCGGGCTGCCGTGTTGAACTTGACAAAGGACTATCCGCGCGAACTCACAGGGTCGCCGCGCAGTAAACGGCTGGATCTGGCGGATGTCATCTGTTGTTGCTCCCCCTTTTGCTCCCTTGTAGTTAGGATGGTGCGCCTACGGCGTCCGCTGCATGGGCGAGGTCGGCCAGCCGAATTTCGGGGGATTGTCAAATGGCAGGTAACGATCCTGGCACGCCCGCAAATCCGGCGGAGTCTGGCGCGGGCGATCATGCCTACGCGGCCGTGATGGCGCGGGCGCGGGCGCTCGTGCCGCAGCTGCGTGAGCGGGCTGCCCTTAGCGAGGAGTTGCGGCGTCTGCCGCCGGAGACCGAGAACGATTTTCATGAGGCCGGATTATTCAAGATCCTGAAGCCGAGGCGGGCCGGCGGCCTTGAATTCGACTACGTCGCTCTGGTTGACTTTGCCGAAGCGATTGCCGTCGCCGACGCGTCGGCGGCCTGGACGCTGGCCAACCTTGCGAGCCATCACTGGATGCTCGGCATGTTCGATCACCGGGCCCAGGATGCCGTCTGGGCGAAAGACCCAAATGCGTTGATCGCCTCATCCTTCGTGTTTCCTTCCGGTCGCGCCACCAAGGTTGAGGGAGGGTACCGCCTGCAGGGTCGCTGGCCGTTTTCCTCTGGGGTGGACTGCTGCACCTGGAACATGCTCGCCGGGCACGTTTCATCCGATGACGAAGCCGATGGCATCGAGTACAGGATTTTCCTGGTCCCTCGCGAGCGCTATCGGATCATCGATATGTGGAACGCCGCGGGCCTGAAAGGAACGGGCTCGAACGACGTTGCCGCCGACGATGTCTTCGTCGAGGAGGCGATGACCCTGTCGGTCGCGGATATCGCCGGAGGCCTGTCACCCGGCAGCGCCGTCAATCCGAATCCGCTTTATGCGCTGCCGGTCTTCGCGCTGTTTCCGTTCGTGCTGTCGGGGGTGGCGCTCGGCAACGCCCAGGGGTGTCTCAATGACTACATCGAGATCGCGCGGCACCGCGCAACCACTTTCAACCGCGCCAAGCTCGGCGATCTTCAGTCCACGCAGATCAAGATCGCCGAAGCATCCGCGAAAATCGACGCCGCTCGCCTGGTCATGCGCTCGATCTGCATCAGAGCCATGTCCGATGCGCGGCGCGGGCTTGTCCCCGACATGGCGGTGAAAACCGGATGGCGGCGCGATGGCGCTTATGCCGTGACCTTGTGCACCGAAGCGGTGTCGTTGCTTTTTGCGTCAAGCGGCGCGCGTGGGCTATTCGCCGGTGCTCCGCTGCAGCGTCAGTTCCGTGATGCGAACGCGATCAATTCCCATATCGCATTCAGCTTCGATGCCGCGGGCACAGACTATGGCCGGGTCGCCCTCGGGCTGCCGTCGCAGAATCTGACGTTGTGAGGCGTCTGATGACTGACGGTTCTGAACTTCCCGACCCGCCGGATCCGGCTCGCGAACTGGCGAGCGGGGAGTCGGCTCTCGATCCGCGCGACTTCCGCAACGCGCTCGGAACCTATGCGACGGGAGTCACCATCATCACGGCTGTCGACGAGGAAGGAAAGCCGCACGGGTTAACCTGCAATTCGTTCGCGTCGGTCTCGCTGAATCCGCCGCTGGTGCTGTGGAGCCTCGTGATCTATTCGCGGAACATGAGCGTCTTTCAGAACGCCAGCCACTTCGCCGTCAATGTGCTCGGGGCTTCACAGCAGGGTCTTGCGGCCAGGTTCGCGCAGCCGTCGAGCCGGAAGTTCGAGGGGACCGACTGGAAAGCGGGTCTCGGCGGCGCTCCGCTTCTGGCGGGCAGCGTTGCGAACTTTGAATGCCGAGCCGTCGATCGTTATTACGGCGGAGATCACGTCATCTTCCTCGGCGCCGTGGAAGCCTATAGCTATAACCGGGACGAGGCGCTGTTGTTCGCCCGCGGCAAGTATGGCCGTTTCGTCGGCGAATGACGGCCTGCAGGGCCGATACGGCAGCAGACTGAATTCCGGCGATGTCCCACGAGCCGGCACGTCGAATGCTCCTGCCGCGGCATTCCGGCTCCTCTTCCTCAGCCCCGGTGTTGGTTCGTCGTCGCCAGCATCCTGCCGCGATTGAATGTCTGGGAGCACGATGGCCGATTCGATTCTGATTGTTGGAATACCTCTCGATTTCATCTTCTTTGCGTTCATCCTGCTCGGCATTGCGCTATTCCACCGACATACGCTTCCGATCGCGTTGACCGGTCTCGCCGTGATCATCGGTTACAAAGTGGGGTTCACGGGATTCAGGTCCGGCGCGGGGGTGAGCGGTTTTGCCCATCACATGGCGCACGAGTGGGTCATGCTGGCCAACCTGTTCTTGCTGCTGATGGGGTTTGCGCTGTTGTCGCGGCACTTCGAGGAGAGCCGGATTCCCGACGCGATGCCGGCGGTGCTGCCCGATGACTGGAAAGGCGGCGTCGTCCTTCTCGTCATCATTTTCGTTCTGTCGAGCTTCCTCGACAACATCGCAGGCGCGCTGATCGGAGGAACGGTGGCGCGCCATGTTTTTCGAGGGAAAGTGCACATCGGTTATCTGGCTGCGATCGTCGCGGCCTCCAATGCGGGGGGAGCAGGAAGCGTCATCGGCGATACCACAACGACGATGATGTGGATCGACGGCGTCAGTCCGCTCAGTGTGATCGAGGCGTATGTCGCGGCCATCGTGGCGCTCGTGATCTTCGCGGTTCCGGCCGCGATGCGGCAGCATCGCTTTTCGCCGATCGTGAAAGATCCGCGGCGCGGTATGCGTGTGGACGGCGCGAGAGTCTTCGTCGTCACGGTCATCCTCATCGCGGCGCTGGCGGCGAACGTGACCGCCAATCTGAGATTCCCGGCGCTGCTCGATACGCTTCCCGTGCTCGGGCTTGCCGTGTGGGCGGCGATTTTGCTGACGGCGTTCTTGCGAAGGCCGGACTGGAAGGTGATGCCCGAAACGTTCAAGGGCACGATCTTTCTTCTGGCGCTGGTGACCGCCGCTTCCATGATGCCGGCGGAGACACTGCCGGCGGCATCGTGGTAGACGGCGCTCGGGCTCGGCTTTGTTTCCTCGGTCTTCGATAACATCCCGCTGACCGAACTGGCGCTCAAGCAGGGCGGCTATGACTGGGGATTTCTCGCTTATGCTGTCGGCTTCGGCGGTTCGATGATCTGGTTCGGCTCCTCCGCGGGCGTGGCGCTTTCGAACATGTATCCCGAGGCGAAATCCGTGGGCCTGTGGGTCAGGAACGGCTGGACCATCGCGGTTGCCTACGTTGCCGGCTTTTTCGTGATGCTGGCCGTTCTCGGCTGGCATCCCGACGCGCCGCATTGAAGACGCATCGGTTTGACAACGTTGCGTGGCGCATGCAGCGCGTCTCGGCGGTCCCGGTTAAGCCGGCTTTCCGATCGGGAGACATCCTAAAATTTCCGCAATGATGTTCGAGGTAACGATTTTGCAAGTCATTGAAAGTTACCGATTAGTTCAACCTGTATTGGAGTTATTAACGTGAGCGACCATTCGTCTGATCGGACTGCCGGTGAGCGCGATAACAAACTCCCTGAGACAGGGGACAAGCCGTCGCCCGGCGACAACAAGCCGGCAGCGCCTCGGATCGATCCCGCGACCGACGCTGAAACCGACGCGGAGGCTCCGGCGATCAAGGCGCTTCGGGACGAGGCTGATGCGGAAGGGCAAGCTCCTGCGGTGGAAGTCTCTCCGGTCGAGCCCGAGGTTGAAGTGGAAACTTCCAGGTCCGGCCTGCCGCGAGAACTCGGCAAGGCCATGATCGTGACGCCGTTCCATGATGGGGGCTGGGATCGCGCGGCCGCAGATCACGGCCCGGCGGCATCCGGCGGCGCGCGGACCTCGCGCCGGTTCGGCAAGCGGCGTCTCGCCGCCGTTGCGGCGATGGCGGTATTGGCCGCGATCACCGGTGCGATCGGCGGTTCGCTCGCCACCTCCGGCCTTCGCCACGGCATCGCGGATGAACAGTCGTCGGCGGCCACGGACCGCACTCAGGCCCTGGAGGCCACGATCAAGCAGCTTGAATCCGAAATCGCCTCATTGAAGACAGGCGTCGATCGCTCGGCCAAGAACGATGCGGGCCGCTTCGCCAAGGTCAACGATCGCCTGGACAAGATCGAGAAAGCGCAGACTGACTCGGCGGCGAAGTTGACGAAGCTCCAGGAAAAGATCCAGGAGACGCTGGACAAGCCGCATACGGCTGCGGCGCCGGCAGCACCGTCCGCGCCGGCAACCGTCGCGGCGACCGTGACTGGCTCGATTCCAGTTACCGAGCCGGTGCCGCTGCCGTCGCCCAAGCCCGGCATCGCGCGCCTGCCTACGGTCCAGGGTTGGATCTTGCACGATGTCATGGACGGCATTGCCTTGATCGAAGGCCGAAGCGGCGTCTACGAGGTTCGCTCCGGTGATCCGGTTCCGGGGCTCGGCCGCGTCGATGCGATCCGCAGGCAGGATGGCCGCTGGGTCGTCGTGACCAGCCGGGGACTGATCGGAGCACGCTGACGCTCTCCGCGACGGGCGCCGGGTACCCGGCGCAAGAACTCATTGATCACATCGCTATATATGTGTCAATATGTCGCGATGTTGCTTACCTTTACTCTCGGCATCGATATATTCTATTAAATATATCGATTCTTCCGGGGGTAACGATGATACTGTCAAAGAATTGCAAGAGCAGGGGGGTGCTCCTGTCGTCGGTCGCGATTGTTGCGATGACGGCCGGCGCGGAAGCGCAGGATCGCGACCAGGATCGTGATCGTGACGGAGTTTATCAACTCGGCGAGATCTACGTTTCGGGCGGAGGGCGCAACGGCACCACGAGCGGCAGCGGAGGTGGCGTCGGCGGCTCGACGGTGTCGCGCGAGCAGACCTGGACCTTTGACAGGCAAACGCTCGACCAGGCGGTGAACCTCGTGCCCGGTGTCAATGGCACGCAAACGGTGAACGGCCAGCGTAACGAGACCGATATTTTCGTGCGCGGTTTCGGCCGCTGGCAGGTGCCATTGATGATTGATGGCGTTCGCGTCTATCTTCCAGCCGACAACCGGCTTGACTTCAGCCGGCTCCTTACCGGCGACGTCGCCGAAATTCAGATTCAGAAGGGTTACTCCTCGGTGCTCGACGGGCCGGGCGGGATGGGCGGGGCCATCAATCTGGTGTCCCTCAAGCCGGTCAAGCCTTTCGAAACCGAGCTTAATGCCGGCACGATGTTCGACAATCGCGGAGCATTCCAGGGTTGGAACAGCTATGCGAGAATCGGCTCGCGCCAGGAGAAGTTCTACGTTCAGGGCAGCGTCAACCAACTCAGTCAGGATTTCTGGTCGCTATCGCGCGGTTATTCGCCGTACCCGGCGCAAGGTCCTTACGCCGGCTCGTTGGAGGATGGAGGACGGCGCAACGGTTCAGACACCCAGGACTGGAGATTGAACCTCAAGGCAGGTTACACGCCGAACGAAACCGACGAGTACAGCATCAACTATATCAAGCAGTCGGGCGCCAAGGGCGCGCCCCTGAATGTCTACAACAATCCGCCGTCGAGCCAGAACAGCTTCTGGCTCTGGCCGGTATGGAATATCGAGAACCTGTCCTTCCTGTCGAACACACAGCTCGGCGACGCGTCCTATGTCAGGACCAAACTTTTCTACAACAAGTTTTACAACGTGCTGTCGGCGTATGACGACATCACCTACTCGTCGCAGTCGAACAACGGCCGCTTCAACAGCTTTTATGACGATAACGCGCGTGGCGGGTCGGTGGAGGCGGGCACCGAGCTGATACCGATGAACACGTTGAAGGCGGCGTTCCATTACCGGCAGGATTTCCACGCCGAGTGGAATCACAACCGCCCGACCCATCCGACGATGGCTATGCTCGAACCGAGGCAGAACCAGGCGCAGACGACATGGTCGATCGCCGCGGAGGATACCTTCCATGTCACCCCCGACTTCGATCTGGTGGGAGGCGTCAGCTACGACAAGTACGCGATCAACCGGGCCGAGGAGTGGGACAGCGGCGGCGGGTTCATCTATGAATATCCGAAGGGGGGCTCCGATGCCCTGAACTGGCAGACGGCGGCGATCTGGCGCTATAACGAGACCGGCCAGGTTCATTTCAGCGTATCCGACCGCACGCGCTTTCCAACCATCTTCGAGCTTTACAGCCAGCGCTTCGGTAACGCGATTCCGAATCCCAATCTCGGCCCCGAGCGCGCCACCAACTACGAACTGGGGTGGAAGGGCCAGATCGCTTCCAACGTGAAGGGAACGGCGGCGATCTTCTACAGCGACGTGCGCGATCTGATACAGGCTGTTCGCGTCAGTCCGACTCAGTCGCAGACGCAGAATATCAACCAGGGACACTTCTACGGATTTGAGGCATCGTTCGAAGCGCGACTCTCCGCGCAGTTCATGATCGGCGGCAACTACACCTTCATCGAGCGGAACGTCAGCGACGTATCGATCCCCGGTTTCAGGCCGGTCGGCGTTCCGACCCAGAAGGCGTTTCTCTATGCCACATGGCGGCCGATCGAGCCGCTTGCCATCACGCCGAATCTCGAAGTCACGAGCGACCGCTGGAGCGACGTCCTGGTCGGTACCCAGGGACCGAACGCGCCTATCCGCGCGGCCTTCCCCGGTCTCTATATCCGCACCGGGGCCTATACGCTCGCAAACGTCAACGTCAATTATCAGGTGACGGAGAATGTCGAGGTGGCGGGCGGTGTGAGAAACCTGCTCGACCAGAACTTCGAGCTTGCGTGGGGATTGCCGCAGCCGGGACGCACATTCTACCTCAAGGCGCGGGCCAGATTTTAGCTTGTAGCGTTTGCGAGCGAAGCAGAATCCGGTTCGCGTGAAGAAAATGCGTCAATGCATGAAGACTCCAGTGCGGTGGTCGCGGCGAGGAGATGCACGCCCGCCCTCCGGCGTGCATCTCTCAACCGCGCCGCGCTGATTGTGTCCGCCTGAATGTGCCCGCTCTCATCGGCTGTTGCCGCGCAGACGGATGCGTTGTATTCATAAGAATATAGATGGTCGTGGGGACGGGGAGGAAGTCATGCGCGGGAAGATGTTATGGAATCCGGTGCTGGGCGCGCTGGCCGTCGCCATTGTCGCAGTGGGGTCGGCCGAAGCGCAGGAGGCCGCCCAGCCTGCCTGTACGGCACCGGTCGCTCCGACAGGTGAACTGGCGCCCTGGACCACGCCATTCCCGTTGCAGGCGGCCGGCAGCGAGGCGGGTATTTCAAGCGCGAGCTTGCCGGTCGGCCGGGCCGCACGCCTGACGTTGCTGCAGACGCCGCAGGTGCGTTATGCGCTGCGTCCCGAGAAGCCGGGCGGCTCGGTCAGCCATGGCGGTCTTGTACGGATCGATGTGCGCGAAGCCGGCACCTACCGGGTGGCGCTCGACTCAGCCGCCTGGATTGACCTCGTGCGTGACCAGCAGGCGTTGATCTCGACCGCGCACGGGCATGGACCGCACTGCACCGGGGTCCGCAAGATGGTGGATTACTCCCTCACTCCAGGTCCTTACATCCTGCAGATATCGGCCAATGGCCAGCCGCAGATGACGGTCCTGCTCGCGCGCCTGCCCTGATCCCGTGCAGATCCGGCGTTTCTCGCGTCCGTTGCTGTCAGCCGGGCTGCTGCTGATCATATCATTGTCAGCCGCGCTGCCGATGGGAGAAGCCCCATGGCGCTGGACGCTGCCGGCCGGGGTTTCGGCGCCGCCGGTTCCAGCCGACAATCCCATGACCGCCGCCAAGGTCGAACTCGGCCGGCGTCTGTTCTATGATGCCGATCTTTCGATCGACGGCACCATGTCCTGCGCCACCTGCCACGTGCAGAAGCACGCCTTCGCCGATAGCACCCGCACCCGTCCCGGCGTGACCGATGAGCCGGGGCGGCGCAACGTTCCAGGGCTCGCCAATGTCGCCTGGTTCACGCCGCTGAATTTCGCGGATCCGGCGGCCACGACACTTGAGGCGCAGGCGGCGACCCCGGTATTCGGCACTCATCCGGTCGAGATGGGAATGGCGGGGCGCGAAGCCGAGATCGGCAGGCGGTTCGGACGCGACAGCTGCTACCGGGTGATGTTCGCGCGCGCCTTTCCCGACAATGGCGGTCGCATCGACTTCTCCAATGTGGCGCGCGCGCTGGCGAGCTTCGAACGCACGCTGATCTCTCGTGGCAGCGCCTGGGACCGGCAGCAGCTTGATCCCGAGGCACAAGCTGGTTCCGTGCTGTTCGTCCGCGATTGCGCGAGCTGTCACTCAGGAGCGAACTTCACGGATTTGACCATGCACCGTCTCGGTCCGGTCGATCCCGCGCTGGCCGATCAGGGACTGTTCGAGAAAACGGGGATCGAAACCGATCGCGGCAAGTTTCGTACGCCCTCGCTGCGCAACGTAGCGCTGACCGGTCCCTGGTGGCACGATGGGTCGGCGCGGACGCTCGATGAGGCTATCGTCAGGCACGGGTTGACGCACGACGCGGGCGAGGTGGCGCAACTGATCGCTTTCCTCAACGCTCTGTCCGATACTGAATTTACCGGGCGCAAGTCGCTCGCCATGCCTGAAGAGGCCTGCGGCAAGCGCCTATAATTAGCCCCGGCCAGAGGCTTGTTCACCGATCGGCCGCGCGCGAATGATCCGCGCCATTGATCGCCGTGATCAGTGATGACGGCCGGCCGCGCGATTCATGACGAGTTCTTGCTGCCACGCTGCGGCGGCTGGGGATTGTTTTCTGGATTCGTATCGTATTTGGATAATCGCGTGATAGGTCCGCCAGCGGCGAGCGGTTGCAGATCGGCCTCCAGGCTGTCGGCAATCTCCTTGGCATAGACCTCCTGATCGTCCACATAGAGCGTGAAGGATTTCAGATATTTTTCCTTCTTCGCCGAATCCTCGATCGTCGCCTTGGTCCACTGGTAAAGCGGATAGCCCTCGACGCCGCGCTCTTCCGCCGTGGTGACATACTCCGAAAAGGCATCGAACTGCGATTTCGGCACGGCGCGGTGTCTGGTGAGGATCTCGAAGAGACGCGTCAGCGCCGGGTCCTGCGCTTTTCTTCGTATCGATTCCGAGGTCGCCGCATCGACGACATCAAACCGGACCTGATACTGCCATTGAGGAACCATGTGCTTCCGCGCTCCCTGATCGCGCCCTCGCCATAAAGCCTAATGTTCGCTCATCATGATGTCCAGCAGCCGATCCACCTGCGATCGATCCACGCGGCCGTTGAGGAGGTTCAGCGCTCAACCTTGCTTTTTCGGAACGGAGGAACGACTTTAAGCGCATGAGCCAGCTTGCAGAGAAGTCGTGTGTCACCCCCGCGGATGCGGTCGCGCCCATTCCGTTCGACAACACCTATGCGCGGATGCCCGAAGCGTTTTATGAGCGCGTGAAACCGGCGGCGGTGGCGGCGCCGAAACTCCTGCGCGTGAATGACGCGCTGGCTCGCCAGCTGCGCATCGATCCGGCGTTCCTCAAGAGCCCCGAAGGCGTTGCCGTTCTTTCCGGCAACGGGATCGCGCCTGGATCGGACCCCATCGCGCAGGCTTACGCAGGGCACCAGTTCGGAAGCTTCGTGCCCCAGCTCGGCGACGGCCGGGCCGTCCTGCTCGGTGAGGTCGTGGACGCTGCGGGCAAAAGATTCGACATTCAGCTCAAAGGCTCTGGCCAGACCCGGTTCTCCCGGCGCGGCGATGGCCGCGCCGCGCTCGGTCCCGTGATCCGCGAATACGTCGTCAGCGAAGCCATGGCCGCGCTCGGCATTCCGACAACGCGCTCGCTGGCGGTGGTGTTGACCGGCGAACAGGTCATGCGCGAACGGGCGCTGCCCGGCGGGATCCTGACCCGCGTCGCGTCGAGCCACTTGCGCGTCGGCACGTTTCAGTATTTCGCGGCGCGTGGCGACGTCGAAAACCTTCGCGCCCTGGCCGATTATGCCATCGCCCGGCACTACCCGGACGCGCGCTCGGCTGAAGACCCGTATCTGGCCTTCTATGACGCGGTCGTCGCAGCGCTGGCCCGGCTGTCGGCACGGTGGATGCTTGTCGGCTTCATCCACGGTGTTCTGAACACCGACAACACCGCGATCGGAGGCGAGACGATTGATTACGGGCCTTGCGCGTTCATCGACGCGTATCGGCCTGACAAGGTTTTCAGTTCGATCGATCAGTTCGGACGCTATGCGTTTGAAAACCAGCCTGCCGCCGTGGGATGGAATCTGGCTCGGTTTGCCGAGGCCTTGCTGCCGCTGATAGCGGATGGCGGTGAGAAGGCGATTGAACGCGCAAATGCCTCGATCGCCGCCTTCGATGATCACTTCAATGCCGCGTATCTCGCAGGCATGCGTCGCAAGCTTGGTCTTGTCCGCGAGGTGGAAGGCGATCTCGAACTCGCGTCTGATCTGCTGACCCGGATGGCGGAGAACGGAGCTGACTTTACGTTGACTTTCCGCGCTCTGTGCGGGGCCGCCGCCGATGCGAAAGGCGATGCGGAGGTGAGGGGGCTTTTCACAGACCCGGCCGCTTTCGACGAGTGGGCCGGACGGTGGCGGGAGCGCCTGTCGCTTGAAGAACAGCCGGCCGGGATGAGACGCAGCGAAATGCTTTCCGTCAATCCGATGTTCATTCCGCGCAATCACCGCATCGAGGCGGCCATTCGCGATGCGGAAGCCGGACGCTTCGAGACGTTTCACGAACTTGTCGAAGTGCTGGCGCATCCCTTCGATGACCAGCCGAAGTTCGCCGACTATGCGAAGCCGCCCCGGCCGGAGGAAGAAGTCCGGCAGACTTTCTGCGGGACATAGCGGGCGGACCTCGTACAGGAATCGCGTCTCAATTTCCGCCAGCGCAACTTGCCTAAGTCCGGCACGGCGCGATCACTCGGGCCTTTCGCGGGAACTCACGCAACGTTGAGAAGTTGAAGAAGGCTTTCTCCCACCGCACGGCAACGTTGGCAGGTCAGTTCTACGTGCCGGCGACCTTTTTTTCATAACATCAATCGGCGGCGGACATACCGGATGACCCTTGATCGACGGGACCAGCCTGACCGCAAGCCGATCCCGCGCGCCACCTACCGGTTGCAGTTCAACAAGGATTTCGGCTTCGACCAGGCGGCGGCGCTTGCGCCTTATCTCGCCAGGCTGGGAATAAGCCATGTTTATTGCTCGCCCTATCTGCGGGCCCGCCCCGGCAGCACGCATGGCTACGATATCGTCAGCCATACCGAACTCAATCCGGAGCTCGGCGACGCCGCGGCCTTCGAGCGGATGGTTGCCGCGTTCCGGACAAACGGTCTCGGCCAGATCCTCGATTTCGTCCCGAACCACATGGGGGTGGGCGGCGCGGACAATCCGTGGTGGCTGGACGTGCTTGAATGGGGGCCGGATTCGCAATTCGCAGGCTGGTTCGATATCGACTGGGAGTCGGACCGCCGCTACCTGCAAGGCAAGCTGCTTGTGCCGTTTCTGGGCGACCAGTACGGCGCGGAGTTGCAGTCGGGCGCGCTCCGCCTGAGGTTCGATGCCGAAGCCGGCTCCCTGGCCGTGTGGGCATACGACACCCACAAGCTCCCCATTACCCCGCTTCATTACGAACGCGTTCTCGGCGATCGTCATCCGGATCTGGAGCGCATCGGCGACGCGTTCGCGCATCTTTCGACATGGCGGCCGCATATCGCCCGCCGGGCCGCGGATCTCAAGCTGGAGCTGGCCGAGTCCGTTCGGGACAATCCCGATCTGGCGGTTGCGGTCGAGGCCGCGGTGGACCGCTTCAACGGCGAGACCGGAGACCTGCAAAGCTGGTCGAAGCTGGACGCGCTGATCCGCGACCAGTATTGGCGCGCGGCCCACTTCCGCGTCGCGGCTGACGACATCAACTACCGGCGCTTCTTCAACATCAATGATCTGGCCGGGGTCCGGATGGAGCTTCCCCAGCTTTTCGACCACGCGCACTCGCTGGTGTTCCGGTTGCTCGAGCAGGGAGTGCTCGACGGAATCCGGCTGGACCACGTCGACGGACTTCTCGATCCGAAGGGATACTTCTCTCGCTTGCGGGAAAGAGCGCCGCGTCCATTTTACCTCGTTGTCGAAAAGATCCTCGCCTCTCATGAAAACCTGCGGGATGACTGGGACGTCGAGGGGACGACCGGCTACGAGTTCACCAACCTCGTCACCGGCCTTCTGAACGACCCCGCGGGTCAGGAGAACCTCTCTCGCGTCTACGCCGATTTCACCGGTGAACAGGCATCGTTCAGCGTCATCGTCCGCGATTCGAAAATGCGGATCATGGAGAATGAGATGGCGAGCGAGCTGAACGTGCTCGCGAGGGAAGCAGCCCGGGTGGCGCGCTCGAATCCGCGGACCGCCGACTTCACCAACAACGTCCTGCAGCGGGCGCTGAAGGAAATCATCGCGGTTTTCCCCGTCTACCGCACCTATGTTGACGGGCGCGGCGCACCTACCCCTGCCGACCGCCGCGATATCGACTGGGCCTTGGCGCAGGCCCGCCGCAACGGTGCCGCCCTGGACCCCAGCGTTTTCGACTTCCTCCACCAACTCCTGACCTGCGACCTCGTCGCCGAGCCGCGCAGCGGCTTCAGCCGCGTGGAGGTGGTGCGCGTCGCCATGCGCGCGCAGCAATATAGCGGCCCCGTGATGGCCAAGGGCCTCGAGGATACCGCCTTCTACCGCTACAACCGGATGCTGGCGCTGAATGAGGTCGGCGGCCACCCGGACCTGTTCAGCGTCAGCGTATCGGCCTTCCATCATGCCAATGCGCAGCGGGCGAAACGAACGCCGCATGCCATGCTGAGCACCGCCACGCACGACACCAAGCGCGGCGAGGATACGCGCGCGCGGCTGGCGGTGCTGTCGGAGATGTCGGACGACTGGGCCCAGTATGTTGCACTCTGGAGCCGGATGCTGCGGGCGCGCAACGCAGGAGCCGGGGAAGCTCCGCCGCCCGACCGCAATGACGAGTATGCGTTCTATCAGCTCCTGCTCGGGGCATGGCCGGCCCAACTCTCGGCGGGCCAGCTTGATCCGGAGGAGGTGGACGCCTTTCGCCAGCGGATCGAAGGCGCGATGACGAAAGCCTTGCGCGAAGCCAAAGTCCACACGACCTGGGCCGCGCCAGACACAGCATACGAAGACGCCGTGCTGGAGTTCATTCGCCATGCGCTGGACACCTCGCGCACCAATCCCTTCCTGGAGTCGTTTTCTGCGTTTCAGCAGCGCGTGGCCACCCTCGGCGTTCTGAACAGCCTCATTCAGGTCGTGCTGAAGCTCACGGCGCCCGGCGTGCCGGATCTCTATCAGGGCGCGGAGCTCTGGGACTTCAGCATGGTCGACCCGGATAATCGCCGCCCGGTCGATTACGGCATCCGGAGAACAGCGCTGGCATCCTTAGGATCCGGCGGGGGCGATCTTCCGGAGCTTCTGGAAAATTGGCGTGACGGCCGTTTGAAACTCCGCCTCATTGCCGAGACCTTGGCGCTACGCCAACGCGAACCCGAACTCTTCATGGATGGCTCCTATGAAGCGCTCCATGCCACAGGGCCGCAGGCTGATCGCCTCTGCGCTTTCATGCGCGCGGGCGAACATAGCGTGCTGGTGACCGCGGTAGCTTTGTACCCGTCCCGTGGGCATCAAGCAGACATATGGGGCGACTGCACTCTCGCTTTGCCATCCGAAGCCGCTCCGCAGCAATGGACCGAACTGTTCAGCGGGCGTGAACTCACGCTCTCGCACGGATCGCTTCTCGCCCGCGACCTGTTCGCCAGCCTTCCGGTCGCGCTGCTTACGCCTTCCGCTTCGGATTCCACCAGAAGCGGAAAGGCTCTGGCGGCGGAGCCCGTGATAGTCTAAGTAAACATCACCATAATAGAAAATCGAAGCTATCCCCACGAATAGACATCAGCCCTATCAGTCTTGAACGGAAGGCGCCGCGACAGCGGCTCTCCTTTTCTTGTCCGTTGTTTTCTTGTCCGTTGTGAACTCATCGCTTTTCTTCAACAACAACGAACCCAGGCGGTATTCGCTTATCATGCCTATTTTCAGCTACGTCATCACAGATCTGGCCGAGCGCAAATCGAAACCCATCAAGGTCCCCCTGCAGAACCACGAGGAGGCCGTGATGTACGGAAACCTTCTGGCTCGCGAGATGCTGGGTGATACGCCCGAACTCCCTGATAACGGGATGTGCATCACCATTCTCAACGACCAGGGCGAAACCGTTTCCATCCTGCCTTTTGGTTCCGTGAACTGACCACCCTGCGGGAGCCGTCACGCATGTGAGTCTCGGACATGGCTCAGCCTTGAGCCATGCGGCCGCCGGATTCCACCAGTCGATATTGATTTTCGCTGAAGTCTCCGGATGTTGCGAGGACGATCGATTTGATCGAAGCTTCGGCCTTCAGGAGCATTTCCTCAAGTTCTCCCTCGGGCGTGGATTCCGCAACCACGCCGCCTCCCACGCCGATGGAGAACCGCCCATTGGCCATCACGATGGACCGGATCACGATGCTCAGATCGGCGGCGCCATCATCGCCCAGCCAGCCAAGCGAGCCGGAATAGATGCCCCGGGCGCGCTGTTCCAATTGATCGATAAGCTCCAGAGTGCGGAATTTCGGCGCTCCCGTCATTGATCCGCCCGGAAACGCGCCGCTGCGCAGCACATCAATGAGCGTATGCTCCGGCTTCAGTACGCCGCGTATCGTGCTCACGAGCTGGTGGACGGTCTGATATGTTTCGACCTCGAACAGGCGCGAGACCGATACGGTTCCGGTCTCGCAACTGCGCGACAGATCGTGGCGCAGGAGATCGACGATCATTCCGTTCTCGGCCCGATTCTTTCGGCCAGCTCGCAGCATTTCGGCCAGCTGCTTGTCCTCCACCGGATCGACGGCGCGCCGGATCGTTCCTTTGATCGGCTTTGCTTCGATGTTGCCCTCGGTATCGACTGCGAGGAACCGCTCCGGCGAGGCGCTGAGGATGGCTCCGCCGGGCCATTTGAGAAAAGCAGCGAACGGAGCGGGATTGACGCTTCGCATCGCGCGGTAAACCCGCAGGGGCTCGACCGTGGCGGGGCAGGACAGCTCGCTGGTCAAACAGACCTGATAAGTCTCCCCTTGCGCGATCAGGTCGAGACAACGGGCGACCTTGGAAAGATAGTCCGCTCTTCCATCCTTCATGAGAAACGCGAGCGGGTTTGGGTCAACCGGGTCGGGGGAATCCAGGGGCGGGCGGCTCGCCGATTCGATCCGCTTGAGCGTTGAGCGAATCCAACGCTGCGCGCGGCCGGCTTCCTCGGGACTGTCGATCGCGCATACGTAGGTTTTCCCGTCGCGATGATTGACGGCGATGAACCTGTCCGGGCGGATCCACAAGGCGTCGGGTGTTGCAGCCCGCCGCGTGGTTGGCGAGCCGCAATCATGTCGCAGTTCGTAACCAAACCATCCGACATGACCGCCGGCGAAAGGACAGGGCGGTGCCGATTGCGGCGGGCCCGGCTGCTCCCTTTGAAGATACGCGAATATATCGGCGTTCTCCGTCCGGCGGCCACGAGCATCCTCGACAATGATCTGCCGCTCGATGTTGCGATACTGCACCGTCGCCGCATCTGGTCCCGATGCGTCTCCCATGTATGACCACTGCGACAGCGGGGACCCGGCAAGATTGCTGTCGAGCCAGAAGGCGAAGGGCTGATCAGCAAAGAGGGAACAGAACACCGCCTCGGTGTCGATCGCACGCGGGATCTCGAGCCAGAATGCTTTGCGGGCCGTCGCAACAGGCGGCGCGGCGCGCCGCTTGTTCGTCCGTGGAGGCGGCGGCGTTGAGGTTCTTCCTGTGAAGCGTAACGAAAGATCGCGAAAATTTCGTAGCAGGACTTTGCCATCCTCGGTGAGAAATGATTCCGGATGAAATTGAACGCCCCATTGCGGCCGTCCGTGACGGACGATGCCCATGATGAGGCCATCTTCGGTCCAGGCGATTTCCTCAAGAGTGGAGGGAAGGGGACGCTGGACCACAAAGGAGTGATAGCGGGCCGCGTTGAACAAGGGCGGCATGCCGGCGAAAAGGCCAGACCCATGATGCAGGATTTGGGAGGTGTGTCCGTGGACGAGCGAGGGAGCCCGCGCCAACGACGCGCCTGCCGCGATGGCGAGACCCTGATGTCCCAAACAGACGCCAAGCAACGGGACAGTGGCCGATTCGATCGCAGCCTTCGATAAGCCGAAATCGGCCTCCCGGTCGGGTCGTCCGGGGCCCGGCGAGATAACGATATTATCGAATCGTTCTCCGGAGAGTTCGTCCCATGTCACCGCATCGTTGCGGACGACCAGGGGATCTTCCTGATTTATATCGGCAATCAAGTGCACCAGATTGTAGGTGAATGAATCGTAGTTGTCGACTATCAGCGTCCTCACCACATGACCTCGGCACGCACTGGTTCCCGCCGGACGGGCTGACGAGAACTGATCGATCGGAAATGATCGCGGGGAAGCTAAGTACGATACATTTTCCCTGAAGTCTCGCATTCGCCACCAGCGACGAGCCATACGAGCCTCTTGTGTTGCGCATATAGCGCTTCCGTTTGGGCAATGAACCATTGTTTTGTTTCGGGAGGATCGATCAGGCACGAAAGAATGTAGGTTTGGAGCTTTGAGATCGCCGTGATTTTCGATATCATAGTGCTGCGGCGGATGTTCAGATTGAGGAGAGAATTGAATGTTCAAGGACATCATTCTTCATCTGGAGCGCGATCCCTCGCGGGATATCGCTCGTGATTTCGCTGTTTCGATAGCTGAAGCTTTTTCCGCCCACTTGACGGCGCTTATATTTAACTTCGAGGCGAACATTCCCGCGGATGCTCTTGGCGACCTCTTTGCCGAGAGTGAGACAGAGGCGCGCGGCGCAATTGAGCGTTTTGAACTGGCGACGAAACGCGGCGCTCTCTCAGCTGAATCGCGTCTTGTTTCAGGAACACCGAAGACATTCTCGGAAGTAGCGCGGTGTTTTGATCTCAGCGTCGTCATGCAGTCCGACGATCATAAGGGCATCAGCAACAGCATTCTTATCGAAACGACGCTGTTTGATTCCGGACGGCCGCTCATTATCGTTCCCAGCACTCAGCGGGAAACTCTGAAGCTCGAAAAAGTCGTGTGCTGTTGGGATGGAAGCCGCACCGCTGCGCGCGCCATTAATGATGCGTTGCCGTTTCTGAGAAAAGCCAACGCTGTCGAGCTGCTCATCGTTGAAGATGAGACGACCACGAATGACCAGGTTAAGGGGACTGAAATCGGCCGGCATCTCGCTCGGCATGATATCAAGGTAGCGGTGGAAACGATACCAGCGGCTGATAGGGACGTCGCGAATGCAATTCTGTCGCATGTTGCGGGCAGCCCGACGAGTCTGCTTGTCATGGGCGGCTATGGACACTCTCGCCTGCGTGAATTTGTATTCGGTGGAGCGACGCGCGGAATGCTCTCGGCGATGACCGTTCCCGTTTTCATGTCGCATTGAGGTGGGATGGCGGCGCTGAAAGGACCATTGCGCTAAAGCGCCTTCAATCACCGGTCTGTTAGAGACTGTTTCGACTGCGTTAAATCAGACTCGCCGCTTATCTTTTTGTTTGAGCATGATCTTATCCGAGAACCGGTTTCCACTTTTCGGGCCCATGCTCTAAAATCGGTAAAGTGAGGTGGACCCGCTTGGTGAGACAGTTTGGCGGCCTGGCTAAGGTGGATCG
>ENA-UOUJ01000300-UOUJ01000300.1-activated-sludge-metagenome-genome-assembly--contig:-NODE-300-length-37706-cov-12.590449_pt1 | contig 37706 bp, 45 predicted proteins | sample MGYA00249839_ERZ747224 | MGnify/ENA primary metagenome ERZ747224 (study PRJEB28782, sample SAMN03220277) | activated sludge metagenome | biome: wastewater; feature: sewage sludge; material... | reverse complement strand
GGGGGTGTCGTTGGCCATGGAAAGTCTCAGCGTCTCAAGGATGATCCGTTCGCGTGTCGATCTCGATCCCGGCGTGCGCGGGGGCGGGCCCTGCGGCGCTACGCCGGGCGGCTAATCGAAATCGGGCGAACGACGCGGACGGTCATGGTTCCGGCGGTCTAGCAGAGGCCGGGGGGGCGGCGCCAGCGCGGATCGTCAGGAACCGCAGGCTTGGCGGCGCGCCGGGCGCGGTTCAGCCTGCGGATCGAACCGGAGACCCCCGTCATGCGCCTGCCCTTCGTCGCCGTCGTCTGCTGTTTGGGCCTGATGGCCTGTGAGCGTGCGGCCGAGGCCCCGCCGCCCAAGGCCGCCACCCTGATCGCCCAGACCGAATCCCAGGCCGCAGTGCAGGTCGTCGCCCCTCCGTCCGCCACCGAGGGCGCCGAAGCCTTCGTGCGCGCCCTTTACGCCAGCTATGCCGACGGCGACGACGCTCGGCCCTGGTCCGGCGAACAGGTCTGGTCCCCGCGCATGCACGCCTTGATCCGCCGCGACGCCGAACTGGCGACCGAAGACCTGCCCTATCTGGACGCCGACCCCATCTGCAACTGCCAGGACTGGGAACGGCTGTCGGTGCGCGCCGTCACCCTGGCGACCGCGCACGACGGTGCGGTCGTGGCCACGGTGCGGTTCGTCAACGCCGGGGAGGACAAGACCTCGGTCCTGAAGCTGGAGCGCGGGCGGTTGGGTTGGCGCGTCGATGACGTGCTGAACCCGGGCTATCCGTCGCTGGCGGAAAACATCGCCGCCTCGAACGCCCGGATCGAGGCGGGCGGCAAGGCGCTGGATCGCGACTGAGGCGCTTGCCCGCGCCGGGCTTCGCGTCGATAGTTTCGACAGCAAGTGGAGGACGCCATGCGCCGTTTCGCCCTGATCGCTGCTGTCGCCGCCGGCCTGAGCGTCGGCGCCTGTTCCGATCCCGATGCGGGCGAACCGGCCGATGCGCCGGCCGCCGCCGCCCTGCCGCCGGGCCGCCCCGCCGTCTATCAGGCCGCGACCGAGGGGCCGGAGCCGTTCGTCCGCGCCCTCTATGCGATGTATGAGGCGAATGCGGCGGGCGAGGCGCCGCCGCCGGGCCGCGACCCCCTGTATGGCCGTACCTTCAACGCTGCCGTGGGGGGCGATTTCCGCCAGAACCAGGGCCAGGTTCCGTTCCTGAACCACGATCCGGTCTGCGGCTGCCAGGACGGCCAGGTGCGCCTGACCTCGGTCACCGTCACGCCCACCGAACGGTTCAAGGCCGACGCCCAGGTCGCCTTCACGGTGGATGGTCAGGCCCGGACCCAGACCCTGAAGCTGGAGCAGGAAGGCCAGAGCTGGAAGATCGCCGATGTGATCCCGGCGGGCGAGACCTCGCTGCTGGACCGGATCATCGCGACGCTGGACTGATCGCCAGCACGGCCCGCGCCGCCTCGGCGTCGGCGGCGATCTGGGCCTTCAGCGCCTCCAGACCGTCAAAGGTCGCCTCGGGCCGCAGCCAGGCGATCAACTGCGTCTCCAGGGTCTGGCCGTACAGGTCGCCGTCGAAGTCGAACAGCCAGACCTCCAGCATCGGGTCTAGCGTACGCCACATCGGCCGCACCCCCAAGCTGGCCACCCCGTCGATGACGCGGCCGTCCGGCAACCGGCTGCGGGTCGCATAGACGCCGAAGGCGGGCCGCATGTATCCGCCCAGCGGCACATTGGCGGTGGGCGTGCCCAGGGTCCGCCCGCGCTTGTCGCCGTGGACGACTTCGCCGGCGATGGCGAAGGGACGGCCCAGGATGGCGGCGGCGCGGGCCATGTCCCCGGCCTTCAGCGCCTCGCGCACCGCGCTGGACGACAGCTTCAGTCCGTCCGGGTCATCGATCCTCTGGGTCGTGGAGACGGTGAAGCCCATCTCGGCGCCATAGGCCCCAAGCGCCTGGGGCGAGCCGGTGCGTCCCTTGCCGAAGGTGAAGTCGAACCCGACCGCCGCATGGTGTATGCCCAGGCCGTCGGCCAGAACCCGCTGGGCGAACTCCCGGTCGCTCATGCCCGCCATCTCGGCGTCGAACGGCAGCAGATACAGGCGCTGGACCCCCAGGTCGCCCAGGGCCGCCGCCATCTGGTCCGGCGTCATCAGGCCGAAGGGCGCGGCGTCCGGCTGAAAGAAACGGCGCGGATGCGGCTCGAAACTGACGACGCCCAGGGGCGCGCCCAGATCATCGGCCGCGCGGGCGGCGTCGGCGATCACCGCCTGATGGCCCCGATGCACTCCGTCGAAAGCGCCCACGGCCACGGCCGCGCCTTTCAGATCGGGCGCCAGATCGCGCCAGCCGCGGATGATGCGCGCGGACAAGTCAGTCCTTCGCCGGGCGCCGCCGACGCGGCACACGGACCAGGGCCTCGCCGTCCATCACCACGTCTTCGCCCACCAGACCCTGGGCCTTCAGCACCACGCGGGCGCTTTCGGGATCGACCTCGGCCACCGTCACGCGCGCGATCAGGGTGTCGCCGATCCGCACCGGTTTCTGGAAGGTCAGCGTCTGGCTCAGGAAGATGGCGCCGGCGCCGGGCAGCATCGTGCCCACCACCGCCGATCCGACCGAGGCCGACAGCAGGCCGTGCGCGATCCGCCCGCGATAGGCGGTCTTGGCGGCATAGGCCTCGTCCATATGAACGGGATTGAAGTCGTCGGACGCCTCGGCGAACTGGACGATGCGGGCCTCGGTGATCTCGACGCGCTTCTCGGCGGTCATGCCGACGAACAGTTCATCCAGGATATAGCCGCCGGACGGATGGGCTTGGACCAGATTGCTCATGGGCGGGTGTTAGCGCCGTGCGCGCCGCTTGACCACACTCACCACGCCAGTTCCAGCGCGGCGTAGCGGGCGTAGGTGGTCTCGGCCTTCAGCAGATCGGCCGCGCGGGCGGGGTCCAGGGCGCCGTCCGGCCCCCGCGCCTGGTCGCCGTGGATGCCTTGCGCGATGAACAGACAGTCCAGTCCCTGGCGGTTGGCCCCCATGACGTCGGTGATGACGCCGTCGCCGATGCACAGGATGCGCGACCGGTCGATCGGCCCGCCGCGCAGGTCTTCGGCCGCCTTGATGGCCAGGTCATAGATCGGGTCGTGCGGCTTGCCCGCCATCACCACCCGGCCGCCCAGGCTTTCGTACATGTCCGCCAGCGCGCCCCCGCAATAGATCAGCCGGTCGCCGCGTTGCACCACCCGGTCGGGGTTGGCGCAGATCATCTCCAGCCCCCGCTCCACCGCCGGGATGAAGCGTTCGCGGTAATCCTCGGGCGTTTCGGTCTCGTCGTCTTCCGGTCCGGTGACCGAGACGAAGGCGGCGTCCTGGGCGCCGGTCGCCGGGGTCACGCCGGTGCCGGCGTTCAGGGCCTCGTCGCGGCCCGGGCCGATGATCCAGGCCGGGCCGGGCGCGCGCCGGGCCAGTTCGGCGCGGGTGGCGTCGCCCGAGGTGACCACCCCCTGCCACGCCGTGCGCGGCACGCCCAGGGCGTCGATCTGGGGGATCATCCCATGGGCCGGGCGCGGCGAGTTGGAGATCAGCACCACCGTGCCGCCCGCCGCATTGAAGCGGCTCAACGCCTCGCACGGCGCGGCCCAGCTTTCGCGCCCGTTGTGGATCACGCCCCACACGTCGCACAGCAGCACGTCATAGTCGCCGGCCACGGCCGACAGATGGGGCAGGGGATGGGGTTGGGTCATGCCCGCCGACCTAGCCTCTGGAGCCGGCGGGCGAAACCCCCGGGATCAGTTCGCCTTGGGCGCCAGGTCTTCCTGAACGATGCTCAGATCGACCATTTCGGCGTTGTAGCCATAGCCCAGCTCGATCCACACCCGGCTGTCGGCGGTGCGGATCAGATACTGGCGGAAACGATAGGGCCAGGGGTCGTAGAGGTCCTGGACGAACCGGGGATTGTCGGCGCGGATCTTGGCGCCGACGGCGTCGGGCAGGGCGCCGTCATAGACCTGAACTCCGCCAAGAGTTTTGATCTGGTCTTCCAGGCGGCGCAGCAGCAGGGTCTCGTTCCACGGCGCGCCTTTGGCGGCATAGACGCGGATGTGCCGATACCGCCCCTCGACGGCGGTCAGGGCGCCGCCCGGAAAGACGTATTTGATCTCCAGCGCCTGATCCGTGGCGTTCGGACCGGCGAAGCCCTCGGGCAGGTGCAGGAAGGGGAAGGCGCCCAGGTCGCGGGTGCTGACCGGCACGGCCTGCATGTCGAACGGCGCCGCCTGGGGCGTTTCGGCGGTCGCGGCAGGGGCCTCGGCCGGGGCGGGCGGCGCATCGCCCTTGGCCTGGCTGCAGGCGCCCAGCGCCATCACCACCGCAAATCCCACCAGACGTTTCATGATGCACGCTCCCATACTGATGGGGCGTCTCTAGCGGGCCAGGATTGCCGATTGACGACAGTTCAGCCGAAACGGCGACGCTGTTCGGCGCTGCGCAGGGTCGAACGCAGGAATTCCGGCGGCGGATCGGTTTCGGCCAGCACCTGCTCCTTGATGGCGCGCGGTTCGCCGAACAGGTGACCCTGGCCGGCGGCGATGTCCAGTTCCAGGATATCGACCACCTGACGCTCGCTCTCGACCTTTTCGGCGATCAGTTCGATGCCGTAGCGGCGCGTCAGGCCGGCGAAGTCGGCGGCCTGGATGTCGGGCATGGAGCGCAGGGGCGCCGCGCCGTCCAGATCCAGCAGCTGTTCGATCAGCAGGTCGGCCGCCACCTTCATGAATTTCACGTCCGACCGTTGCAGGTCGGCGAAATCCAGGTCCAGGGTCTGGACCTTGTCGATCGAGAAGCGGAAGCCCAGGTCGGCTAGCTTGGCCATGTTGCGGGCCTCGACGGCGCCGCGCGCCTCGAACACCGCCTGGCCCAGTTCGAAGATCAGGGCCTGGTTCAGGTCGCGGTTCTGGCTCAGGAACTCCAGGAACTGCGGGAAGAAGGTTTCGTCCCCCAGGCTGGTCAGGGCGATGTTGCAGAAGACCCCCACCTTGCGGTCCTGGCGCGCCAGCCGCCGCACGATCTGGGCGCAGCGGAACAGCAGCAGGTTGTCGATCACCGGCGCCAGACCCTCGCCCTCGGCCACCGACAGATACTCGGCCGGCATCATGACCCGGTCGGTTTCGTCGCGCAGACGGGTGAAGCTTTCGTAGAAGATGGTCCTCCGCTGGGGCAGGGACACCACCGGCTGCAGATACAGATCGACGCGGTTTTCGCTCAGCGCCTCATGCACGGTCTGCAACAGGGCGTTGGTCTGTTGCTGGCGGCGGGCCTCGACCGGATCGGACACGGCCACAGGTCCGGCGCGGAAACGGTCTTCCAGCGTCTCGTTCATCTGCTGGACCAGGCCCTCCAGCATGCGCACCTCGCCCGACAGTTCCTCGGTGCGGTTCAGGGCGCCGCTTTCGATCGCCTGGGCCAGACCCGACAGGGCGCCCTGGGTTTCCTCCAGGGCGTCGGCCAGCAGGCGATGCGCCTCGCGCACCTGGTCGATTTCCTTTTTCAGCGCGCGGCGGTCCGACATCTGGGCGATCAGCCCATGCACCGCGCCGAACAAGGCCAGGGTTCCGATGGTCCCAGCCGCGCCCGCTCCGGCGCCGAACCCCGCGCGCCAGATGAAGACCCCGACCGTCATGGCCAGGAACAGATAGGCGAACGCCAGAAACGCCGTGGTGATGCTGCGCATGGGGATGGGTCTACGCCTTCCCGGGTGGAATCGGTCAAGTATCGGGGTATCAGGGACGCACCGCTAGTGTGCGTCTGACGAATCGCCAGGAAATCCCCATGCAATTGTTCGATCTGACCGGAAAGGTCGCCGTCATCACCGGATCCTCGCGCGGGATCGGCCTGGCCGTGGCCGAACGCATGGCCGAACACGGCGCCCGCGTGGTCATTTCCTCGCGCAAGGCCGGCCCGTGCGACGAAGCCGCCGCCGCCATCAACGCCAAACACGGCGAAGGCCGGGCCATCGCCATTCCGGCCAACATCGCCTCGAAAGAAGATCTGCAGCGTCTGGTCGATGAAACCATGGCCGCCTGGGGCCGCATCGACATCGTGGTCTGCAACGCCGCGACCAACCCCTATGCCGGGCCGATGGCGGGCATTTCGGACGAGCAGTTCGACAAGATCCTTCAGAACAACGTCGTCTCGAACCACTGGCTGATCCAGATGGCCGCGCCCCAGATGCTGGAGCGCAAGGACGGCGCCATCGTCATCATTTCGTCCATCGGCGGCCTGCGCGGCAACAGCCTGATCGGCGCCTACAACATCTCCAAGGCGGCGGACATGCAGTTGGCGCGCAACCTGGCGGTGGAATGGGGGCCGTCGAACGTGCGGGTCAACTGCATCGCGCCCGGCCTGATCCAGACCGACTTCGCCAAATATCTGTGGGAGAACCCGGACCTGCTGAAGCAGGTGACCGATCCCGCGCCGCTGAAGCGCATGGGCCAGCCGGACGAGATCGCCGGGGCGGCGGTCTATCTGGCGTCTCCGGCCGCCTCCTACATGACGGGCCAGACCCTGGTGGTCGACGGCGGCATCACCATTGCCTGGTGACCGGCCCGGCCGGATGCAGGATCTGGCCTGGCGGGCCGAGGCGGCGGGTTTCGGCCTGCTGATCGCCGTCTTGCGCGCCCTGGGGGTCGAGCGGGCCTCGGCCTTCGGCGGCTGGCTGTTGCGGACCCTGGGGCCGCGCACCGGCACCCAGCGCACGGTGCTGCGCAACCTGCGCATCGCCTTTCCCGACATGGACCCGGCCCAGCGGCTGCGCCTGGCGGCGGATCAGTGGGAACAGACGGGCCGCACCTTCGCCGAACTGGCCGTGATGGATCGACTGACGCCCGCGTCGGGCCGGATCGAGATCGTCGGCGCCGAACGGTTCGAGGCCATCCGGCAAGACGGAAAACCCGTCGTCTTCGTCTCGGGCCATCTGGCCAATTTCGAGCTGATGGCCGCGGCCATCCTGGCGGCGGGCATCCCGTGCCAGATCACCTATCGCGCCGCCAACAACCCTCATGTCGACGCCATGATCCGCCGAAACCGCGCCCGCTATGGGGTCAAGCTGTTCGCGCCCAAGGGCGGCGACGGCGCGCGCGAACTGCTGGCGGGCATGCAGCGGGGCGAGTCCGTGGCCCTGATGAACGACCAGAAATTCTCGGAAGGCCCGGAAGTGACCTTCTTCGGCCAGCCGGTGAACGCCGCACCGGGGCCCAGCCGCCTGGCGCTGCGGTTCGGCACGGTCCTGCAGCCGCTGTCGGTCACCCGCCTGCCGGGCGTGCGGTTTCGCCTGACGGTGCATGAGCCGATCGTCCTGACGGCCACGGCCGACAAGTCCGCCGACATCGCCCGCGGCGTCCAGGCGGTGACGACCTTTGTCGAGGACCGGGTGCGCGAACATCCGGTCGACTGGTTCTGGGTTCACAAGCGGTGGCCGGACGCCGTCTATGCGGCGCTGGAATCCGAGGCCACGCGGCCCTGATCGGCCGCGCGCCGGAACGGGCCCTTGTAGTTGTCCGAGTTGTGCCGGCGGCGGTCGGGACCGAAATAGGTGTCGGCCTTCACAAACGGGCGGGGCCGCAGGATCACCGCCTGAATGCGTTCCAGCACCGCCTTGGCCGTGATCGGCTTGGCCACGAACTCGGTCACCCCGGCGTCGCGCGCCTCGGTCACCCGGCTCTTTTCCGAATGGCCGGTCATCATGATGATCGGCAGATAGGGGTTGGCGCTGTCCGGGCTGTTGCGGACCAGGCGGGTGAACTCCACCCCGTCCAGCGGGAACATGTTGAAGTCGACCAGCGCCAGGTCGATGGCGTGGTCGCGCATGGCCTCCAGCGCGGCGCCGCCGTCAGAAGCTTCGATGACCTTACGGATGCCGGCGGACTGCAGGATCGCCGAGGCGATGGCCCGCATGTGCTGGTTGTCGTCGATCAGAAGGATTTGAACGGCTTGAAGGGACGACATGAGGGGGAAGCCAGAAGACGGGCGCCGATGGTCTGGCGCAGAGGTTTCAACGATAGGCGGACAATGGTTAGCGTACCATGACCAATCCGTAATCTTAGGATTGATTGTAAACGATTTCCGGCGCCCTGACCCCGACCATCAGGGCCGGATTCAGATTGCGGTCGCGCCATTTCATGCGCCAGCACAGATGCGGTCCGGTGGCGCGGCCGGTCATGCCGATCCGGCCGATGGCCTGACCCCGACGGACGCGCTGGCCGGTCTCAACCTCGATGCGCGACTGGTGCAGATAGGCGGTGATCAGCCCCTGACCGTGGTCGATCAGCGTCAGCCCGCCCTCGAAATGCAGGCCGGCGCGCGCCAGGGCCACCACGCCGTCGGCCGGGGCCTTGATCGGCGTGCCCTGGGGGGCGGCCAGGTCGACGCCATAGTGGGGCCGCGCTGGCGTACCGTTCAGCACCCGCTGCGATCCCCAGGCGCTGGTGATGCGATACCGGTCCAGGGGCCAGTCGAACCCGGCCCGGAAGTCATCGCCGGCGACCCGGCTGGCGAAGCCTTCGGTCTTGACCAGCACCTCCTGCCGAATGCGTTCCAGCAGGGCCGGGTCCGACGGCGCGACCGTCGAAGGCGGCAGGCCGTTGACGACCGTGGACGGGAACCGCCCCGGCGCGATGTCCAGCGTCCGGCGGGCGTTGCGCCCGCCCGATGCCCGCGCCTCGATCTGAACCGAACCGGGCGCATCGCGGTCGAAACCGATGACGAACAGGCCCGCATCGGACGCCGCTGTCAGGGCCTCGCCGTCCACGAACACCAGGGCGCGCGGCCAGGTGCGGCCGAAGGCGAAACCGCCCTGGCGCCATTCGCCGTTCAGGCTCAGGCCCGGCGTAGGTGTCGGTGTCGAAGCCTGCGCGGCGGCCCGCCCAGCGATCATCAGGGCGCCGGTTCCCAGCAGCAGGCGGCGACGGGTGTCGGTCAATCGATCGGTCCCATGCGGCTCAGCGCCTCGATCGGGCCGATATAGGCTTCCTGACGCTCGGGGTTCCAGTAGCGCAGGGTCTCCAGCGGAATGGGGCGCTCCGTCACCGCACAGGTGACATAGCGGCCGGGTTTCAGCACCACGAACTCGCCGTCGCCATAGTGGACGGTGGCCTGGCCGGGGGTGGTCGCATCGGTCATGACCGCACGATAACGGCGCCGCAGCGCGTGCGCCAAGCCTTGCCCGCCTGACGGGAGATGACGGTCAGAACAGGTCGCCCTGGCCCGGCGTCGGCGGGCGGGCCTTGGCCGGTCGTGGACGGGGGGCTGATGATGCGGCCGGTTCGCCCCCACCTTCGCCGTCGATGCGGGCGCCGCGCGCGCCGTCGGGGAAGACCAGGCGCACCGCCTGGCCCGGCGCCAGACCGGCCGCCTGGGTGATCCAGCCGCCGTCCGCATCCTCGACGCGGGCGAAGCCGGGCTTGGGCCTGGCGGGGTCCAGACTGCCCAGGGCGCGGGCCAGGGCGGCCAGGCGTTCCGTCGTTCGGCCTAGATTGTCGGGCCAACGTGCCAGCCGATGGCTGACAGCTTCCAGCCGCGCGGCGCGTTGGTCCAGACGTCGTTTCAGCGGCTCGTCCGACAGCCGGGCGGTGACGCGGGCGAGGGTGTGTCCCTTGGCGTCAGTGTGCGTCTTCAACGCTCGCGGCAGTCGCGCGGCGGATGCGTTCAGACGGTCACGCCGGTTCTCGATCCGCCCGTCCAGAAGCCCCCGGTTCAGGCGCCCTGCGATGGTGATGAAGTCGTGTCGATGGGCGCTGACATTCTCTTGCAGGCTGGATCGCAATCTCCCCCCCGCCATGTCCAGCCGTTGCTGCGCCAGGGCCAGCAGGTCCTCGGGCCGCGCCGGCAGGCCGCGCGCGGCGGCGAGCAGGCGGGTGCGCCGATCCTCGACCAGCCGCCCCCCGGCCCGCGCCAGACGGCCCGACAGGTCGGCCAGGGCGTATTTCAGGTCCGCCAGCACCGGCGTGGCCATTTCGGCCGCCCCTGTCGGCGTCGGCGCCCGTCGGTCGGACACGAAGTCGATCAGGGTGGTGTCCGTCTCGTGCCCCACGGCCGAGATCACGGGAACGGACGCCGCCGCCACCGTGCGCGCCAGGGCCTCGTCATTGAACGCCCACAGGTCTTCGACCGAGCCGCCGCCGCGCGCCACGATCACCACGTCAGGCCGGGGCAGGGGGCCGTGGGCGGGCAGGGCGTCGAACCCGCGCACCGCCGCCGCCACCTGGGCCGCCGCCGCATCGCCCTGGACCACCACGGGCCAGACGATCACCCGGCAGGGCCAGCGTTCGGCGATGCGGTGCAGGATGTCGCGGATCACCGCCCCGGTCGGGCTGGTCACCACGCCGATAACCGCGGGAAAGGCCGGGATCGGGTGCTTGCGCGCGGCCTCGAACAGGCCCTCGTCGCGCAGCTTCGTCTTCAGCCGCTCCAACTGGGCCAATAGGGCGCCGGCACCGGCCGCCTCCATCGTCTCGATCACGATCTGATAGCTGGAACGGGCGGGGTAAGAGGTGATCTTGCCGGTGACGATGACCTCCAGCCCTGTCTCGGGCTGGACGCCCAGGCTGCGGACCGAGCCTTTCCAGATCACGCCGTCGATGGCCGCCTTGTCGTCCTTCAGCGTCAGATAGACATGGCCCGAGGCGTGGCGGTTGACCTTGCTGATCTCGCCGCGCAGCCGGACATGGCCGAACCGCTCCTCCAGGGTGCGTTTCAGCGCGAACGACAGTTCCGAGATCGACAGCGGCGGATTGTTGTCGCGCGCCGGTTCGGCCGGGGCCGCGCCCTCGAAGACATAGGAGTCGTGGCTCATGGCCTCAGACTAAAGGACAAGCGGCCGGACGGGAACGGGGCGGGGCCGCCAACCGTTGCCGCCGCATGGCTGATCCGCGCGAAACCGACCCCACCGACCGGTCCACCCCGCCCGAGCGCGACCTGGCGCGTCGCAGTCAGGGCGGCCCCATGCCGCTGGTGGCCATCGGCGTTCTGGTGATGCTGGCGGGCGCCGCCTATGTGCTCTTCGCTCTGCTTTAGGGCCTGGCCTTAGGCCCGGTCTTAGGATTGGGTTCACCCATTCCATGCCTTGACCGCGCCCCGGCTTGAGGCCATTGCGCGGCCATGAACATCCTTCTGGTCGGATCGGGCGGGCGCGAGCACGCCCTGGCGTGGAAGATCGCGCAGTCGCCGCTGTGCACGCGGCTGGTCTGTGCGCCCGGCAATCCGGGCATGAAGACGCTGGGGGAACTGCGCGACCTGAAGGTGACGGACGCCGAGGGACTGTCGGCCCTGGCGCGCGAGATCAAGGCCGATCTGGTCGTCGTCGGCCCCGAATCGGCGCTGGAGGCGGGGCTGGCGGACCGGCTGGCGGCGGCGGGCGTCCCCTGTTTCGGCCCCACCGCCAAGGCGGCCCAGCTGGAAACCTCCAAGGCCTTCGCCAAGGGCTTTCTGGAACGGCACGACATCCCCACGGCGGGATATGGCGTCTATGAGCGGCTGAAGGACGCCCGCGCGGCCCTGGACGTGTTCAAGCCGCCCTATGTCATCAAGGCCGACGGCCTGGCGGCGGGCAAGGGCGTGGCTATCAGCCCGGACCGCAAGGACGCCGAGGCCGAGATCGAACGCATGCTGGGCGGCCGCTTCGGTTCGGCCGGCGCTCGCGTGGTGATCGAGGAATTCATGGACGGCGAGGAAGGCTCGCTGTTCGCCCTGTGCGACGGCCAGCGGGCGGTTCTGCTGGGCGGCGCCCAGGATCACAAGCGCGCCTTCGATGGCGACCTGGGGCCGAACACGGGGGGCATGGGCGCCTATTCGCCGGCGCCCGTCTTCACCCCCGAACTGGTCGAACAGGCCGATGCCCGCGTGGTCCAGCCGACGGTGCGCGCCATGGCGGCCGAAGGCCTGCCCTATCGCGGCGTGCTGTACGCCGGGCTGATGGCCACGGCGGACGGCCCCAAGGTGGTCGAGTTCAACGCCCGTTTCGGCGACCCGGAATGCCAGGTGCTGATGATGCGGATCGACGGCGACTTCGTGCCCTATCTGCTGGCCTGCGCGCGCGGCGACGTCTCGGGTCTGCCGCCCATCGCCTTCAAGCCCCAGACGGTGATCTGCGTGGTCATGGCGGCCAAGGGCTATCCCGACAGCCCGCTGGAAGGCTCGATCATCCGCGGCGCGGCCCAGGATTTCGGCCCTCATGTTCAGGTGTTCCACGCCGGAACCCGCGAGCGCAAGGACGGCCAGCTGGTCGCCGCGGGCGGGCGGGTGCTCAGCGTCTGCGCCCTGGGCGACGATGTGCAGCAGGCGCGTGAACGCGCCTATGCCGCCATTCGCAAGATCGACTGGCCCGGCGGCTTCCACCGCACCGACATCGGCTGGCGCGCCCTGGAGCGCGAGGCGTCGATCGAAGGCTAAACGCCCAAAACCTTAGCTCCCCGGAACCTTATACCCCCAGGATCCAGCCTTCTTCCTGCTCGACCTGTTCGATCAGGTCCGGCGTCGCGGACTTGGGCGGGGCGAAGGCTTGGGCCAGGGTTCCGTCGTCGTCCATGGCGGCCAGGCGTTCGGCCGTGACGCGGACTTGGGCCTGGTCCTTGAACTCGCCGGCCTCGGGCTTGGCGCCGTAGAGCGACGGCCACACCTCGACCACCAGGGCCGACAGCGGCTCGACGTCGTCGGCGCCCAGTTCGCGCCACCCCGTGCCGAACGGCCAGACGGCGGCCGATGGCCCCATGGTCTCCAGCAGGCGCATCACCGCCGGAATGCCGACCAGGGTCTGGCCGCCGACCGCGCCGGCGCCGTGCATCTGCCAGACGCTCTTCGGCTGCAATTTGCCCTTGCGGGCCGCGTCTTCGGTGGCCCGGAACTCGGGGATGTCGGCGCCGGCGCCCTCGGGCGGCTTGGTGGTGGTCAGCCAGCGCTGGGCCTGGCTGGCGGGCGCGCCCCACAGGGGCCAGGCCTCGTCGGTCATCAGCCGGTTCATCTTGGCCGCGACCTGATAGCGGTTGTTGGTGTTGTCCGGCTTGTCGACGACATTTTTGTCGATGAAGGACCACAGGGCGCGCCACGGCGTCCCGTCCAGCTTCAGCCGCGCGGCCGTGCCCGTCGGATAGCCCAGGTTGAAGTCGAACCCGACCAGCACCCGGTCGCCGCGCTTGCGATGATCGGCCAGGATGGACGCCAGCAGGGCCTCTCCCTCGGCGCGGGTCGCCACATTGTGCGTCTCGGAATACAGGCGGAAGCGCACATCGCGCTTGGCCACGCCGATCCACAAAGAGTTGTCGCCGAGCTTCTTGCCCTCGGCGGCGGTCCAGTCGGCGACGATATAGGCGTCGAAAAGGCGGGCCACGACGGCCTCCTGACAGAAAGCGGAAACAGGGATTCAGCCGGGGCTTCTAGACCCCTGCGCCTAGGCCTTCAACAGCGCCTCGATGTGGGACAGCCAGCGCCGGCCCAGGCGCAGGGCCTCGGCCGACGAGCCGCCGACGCCGGGCGCGGCGGCGTTCCACAGGCCCAGCTCGAACTCGGGATTGCGGGCGTCTGCGAACATCAGCCGCAGGACCACCTGCTCGGCCTCGGGCGCCATGACGTCCAGGGCCTTGCGCTGTTCGCCCCGCCGGATGCGGGCCACGACGCAACCGTCGACGATGATCTCTCCACCCTCGACCTCGGGAAAGTCATACACCAGCCCATGCGCCCCGCGCGCCCACAGCACCGCCAGCAGGCCCTGGTCGAAATCCAGGGCGGCGGCCTTGCCCTCGTGCGGCGCAAAGGCTTCGGCCTCGGTCGCATGCCCCAGGGCCTTCAGCATGGCGCGGCGTAGGCGGCGCTCCGGCTGCATCCACCAGGCCAGGGCCAGCGCCCCCGTGGTCAGGGCGGCGGCGGCCAGGGCGATCAACAGCAGGTTGCGAAACGCCTCGGCCATGGCTCAGTCGCCCAGGTCCAGATCGACCACCACCGGCACATGGTCGCTGGGCTTGTCCATTTCGCGGGCGTCCTTGTGCGTCTCGACGCCGCGGAACCGATCGGCCGCCTGGGGCGACAGCAGGGCGAAGTCGATGCGTATGCCGTGGTCCCTCTGCCAGGCCCCGGCCTGATAGTCCCAGAAGGTGAAGGTTCCGGGCGGCTGGTTGCCCAGCTCGGACGCGTCGTACAGGCCCAGCCATTTCAGCGCCCGCAGCGCCGCCCGGCTTTCGGGCTGGAACAGGGCGTCGCCCAGCCAGGCCTCGGGGTTCTTGGCGTCCTGGGGCGTCGGAATGACATTGTAGTCGCCGCACAGGGCCAGCGGCTCCTCCAGGGCCAGCAGGTCGCGGGCGTGGTCGTGCAGGCGCCGGAACCAGGACAGCTTGTAGTCGAACTTGGCCGTGCCGATCGGATTGCCGTTGGGCAGATAGATGCTGGCGACCCGAACCGGTTGCGGCGCCTCGACCACCGCCTCCAGGTATCGGGCCTGGGGGCCCTCGGCCTCGACGCCCGATGTGTCGTCGCCCGGCAGGCCGCGCCGCACGTCCGACAGCCGGTGCTTCGACAGGATGGCGACGCCGTTATAGGTCTTCTGGCCGTGAACCTCGACGTTGTAACCCAGCGTTTCCAGGGCCTCGCGCGGGAATTTCTCGTCGACGCATTTGATTTCCTGCAGGCAGGCCACGTCGGGCCGCGCGGCTTCCAGCCATTCCAGCACCGTGGGCAGGCGGGCGTTGACCGAATTGACGTTCCAGGTGGCGATGCGCATCGGGCCGGAGGCTAGGACTCCGTTCGTGAAAGTCTAGGCGAAAACGAAACCGGCCCGGAGGGATATCCCGCCGGGCCGGTCCATCGAAGGCTGAACGACAGCCTTATTCTTCGTTGGCGGCCGTGGCCGGCGTCAGGGTGCAGCCGCCGCCGATGCGCTGGGCCGTGGCGCAGGCATAGACCTGCTGCACCGCGCCTTCGAGGTTGGTGCGGGCGATATAACCGGTGTTTTCGGCGGCGCATTTGGCTTCGTAGAAGCGGCCGTTGTTGTTGGCGCCCATGAAGCGGACGGCGGTCACGTCGCAGTCGTCAGCCGCCGTGCCGACCAGGCGCGTCTTGAAGCTGGCGGCCATTTCGGCGGTGGTGGTGAACCGGCAGGCGGCGTTCTGCGAGGTGATGATGGTGCATTCCGTCTTGGTCCAGACGCCGGCGTCGTCGCGCTCGACCCAGTAGCCGTCCACGCCGTTGCAGCCGACCTCATAGACATCCTTGCCGGCGTTGCGACCAATGGCCGTGCCCTGGTCGATGGTGCAGGTCACGCCGGCGGTCTGGGCGTAACCGGTGATCACGCCCAGCGGGTTCTGGTTGCCCGGCAGCTTGCACACATCCACCTCGGCTTCGGGATTGGCGGCGCGGGCGCGATCAGCCTGGCTGGCCAGCAGCACGCAGTCCGTCAGTTCGGCGGGCGTCTTGGCCAGGATGATATAGCCCGGGCCGGTGCCGGCGGCGCAGGCCACTTCGTAGACCTTGTTGCGTTCCTGGTCCTGTCCCATCATCGCCGCCTCAGTGGGGACGCAGCTGTTGTTGGCGGTGGTCAGGATGGCCTGAGCCTCGGCCATGGCCACGGCGGGATCGACCGGCGGGGCGGCCCGCATGCGACGCGAACGGGTGCGGCCTTGGTTTTCGGCGGCGCCGCGCGCCGACTCACGCGCGTTTTCGCGCTCCTGTTGGCTTTCCTGGGTGCTGGTCGAACCGCGCACGGCCGAACCGGCCGCCTGCTGGGCGAACCCCGGAGTGGCCAGGGTGGCGCAGATCAGGGTGGCGCTGCTGAGGACGGCGAGGGGGGTCTTGAACACGGGGCTGCTCCTGGGGCGGAATACTGGCGCGCAGCCTTGGCTCCGCGAAAGGGCCGGGTCAAGACCGAGTTGCGGCGACGGCTGGACGCATGGCCGCGGATCGGCTTATCTCCATCCGTTTTGATTGGAGACGCACTTGGCGGACGGATCGTCCCGCAGCCCGGCCCGGGGTCTGAGCTACCCCTGTGACGCCCCGCCCGCGCCAGGCCAGGCGGTTCAGGTCGCGCCGGGCGTCCTGTGGCTGCGTCTGCCGCTGCCGATGGCGCTGGATCACGTCAATCTCTATGCGCTGGAAGACGGCGACGGCTGGATGGTGGTCGATACGGGCCTGAGAACACCCGCTTCGATCGAGGGGTGGGAGGCGGTTCTGGCCGGTCCCCTGGGCGGGCGTCCCGTCACGCGCGTCCTGTGCACCCACATGCACCCGGATCACATCGGCCTGGCGGGCTGGTTGTGCGAACGGTTCGATGCGCCGCTGCTGATGTCGCGGCTGGAGTATGTGACGGCGCGGATGCTGGTGGCCGACGCCGGGCCGGCGCCCGCGGCCGGGGCGGTCTTCTATCGCCGGGCGGGCTGGACCTTGGAACAGATCGACCGCTGGAGCGCCGGCTACGGCCTGTTCGGCAAGGCGGTCGCGCCCCTGCCGTCCAGCTATCTGCGCGTGCGGGAAGACGACGTTCTCAGCATCGGCGGCGACGACTGGCGCGTGGTGGTCGGCGATGGTCACAGCCCGGAGCATCTGTGCCTATGGCGTTCGTCGGACGGAGTGTTCATCGCGGGCGATCAGATCCTGCCGCGCATTTCCTCGAACGTCTCGGTCTGGCCGACTGAGCCGCAGGCCGACCCGCTCGCGGACTGGATGAATTCGCTGACGAAACTGCGGGCCCTACTGCCCGCCGACCTGCTGGTGTTGCCCTCGCACGGAGAACCGTTCACCGGGGTGCATGCGCGGCTGGAGGCCCTGACGCGCGGGCATGAGACGGCGCTGAAACGCCTGCTGCGGACACTGCGCACGCCCAGTCGGGCCGTGGACGTGTTTCCGGCCCTGTTCGCCCGGCCGGTGGGCGACGGCCTGCTGGGCATGGCGACCGGAGAGGCGCTGGCGCATCTGCACTATCTGCAAAACAAGGGACTGGCCCTGGGCCGGACCGACGCCGATGGCGTGGTCTGGTGGACGGCCGTGCAAGAGGACAAGACGGCATGAGCGAGATCGAAACCCGGCTGGACAACGGCGTCCTGACCGTCACCCTGAACCGGCCCGACAAGAAGAACGCCATCACCCAGGCCATGTATGCCGCCCTGTCCGAGGCGACCGAACGGGCGCGCACCGACGACGCTGTGCGGGTGTTGCTGTTCCGGGCCGAGGGCGACAGTTTTTCGGCCGGCAACGACATCGGGGACTTCATCGCCCTGGGGGCGCAGGCGGCCGGTCCGCTGGACCTGTCGGTGTTCCGCTTCCTGAAGGCCCTGGCCGATCTGGATCGTCCGGCGGTGGCGGCGGTGAAGGGCCGGGCCGTGGGCATCGGCCTGACGCTGCTGCTGCATTGCGACATGGTGGTGGTGGCCGAAGACGCCCTGCTGTCGGCCCCCTTCGTCAATCTGGCCCTGGCGCCCGAGGCGGCCTCGACCCTGCTGCTGCCCCAGGTCATCGGCCATCAGCGGGCGTTCGAACTGTTCGCCCTGGGCCAGGCCATCGACGGCCGCACGGCCCAGGCCTGGGGCCTGGCCAACCGCTGTGTTCCCGCCGATAAGGTCGAGGCGACGGCGGCCGAACTGGCGGCCCAGATCGCGGCCCGCGCGCCCAACTCCATCCGCCGCACCAAGGCCCTGATGCGCGACGCCGAGGCCCTGTGGACCATCATGCGCAAGGAGGGCGAGGTCTTCGGCAGCCAGATGAAGAGCCCCGAAGCCATGGAGGCCTTCATGGCCTTCACCCAGAAGCGGGCGCCGGACTTTTCAAAAGGCGGTTGATCACGACGTCTAACGGCCCTATCGGCGCGCGCTCATGACCGACGTCGCCGCCCAGATCGCTCCTTCGCCTGTCCAGGCCGAAACCCCCGCCGATGCGGCGGCGGTGGAGGCTCTGGTGCTGGCCGCCTTCGGCCCCGGCCGCTTCGCCAAGACGGCCGAACGCCTGCGCGAACGGGCGGGGATCGCGGCGGGCTTCGTCGTGCGCGACGGCGACCGGATCGTCGGTTCCGTGCGGTTGTGGAAGATCACGGTGGGCCAGACGCCCGCCCTGTTCCTGGGGCCGATCGCGGTGGACGCCGCCAGCCGCCGGGCGGGCCTGGGCGCCGATCTGGTCGCGGCCTGCGTCGCCCATGCAAAGGCGATGGGGACGGCTGGGGTGCTGCTGGTCGGCGATCCGCCCTATTTCAGACGCTTCGGCTTTGCGGCGGCGCCGAACGTGCGCCTGCCGGGGCCGGTCGATCCGCGCCGGATCATGTGGCTGCCGGTCGGGGCCCGGGCGGTCGAGGGGATGACAGCCCCGGCTGTCTGACGCCTTTCGCCAAGGCGCGGCGCGGCTTAAGTCTGGTCGCATGATCCAGGCGGCTTCCGAGACGGGACTGGCGGGCGTGGCCCAGGCGGCGCGCGCCGAGCGCGGCTTGCCGCCAGTGCATCTGTGGAACCCGGCCCATTGCGGCGATATCGACATCGTCATCCGCGCCGACGGTGTCTGGATGCATGAAGGCTCGCCCATCGGCCGGGCCGAACTGGTGCGCCTGTTCTCGACGGTGCTGAGGAAAGACCCCGACGGCTATCATCTGGTCACCCCGGTCGAGAAGCTGAAGATCACCGTCGACGACCTGCCGTTCCGCGCCGTGGCGGTGGAGCGCGACGGCGACGAACTGATCTTCACCACCGATGTCGGCGACCAGACGGCGGCGGGACCGGAGTTTCCCATCGTGGTCGAGACGGACCCCGTGACGGGCGAACCGGCGCCGCGCGTGCGCGTGCGGGCCGATCTGTGGGCGCGGATCGCGCGGCCGGTCTTCTATGAACTGGTCGAGCGGGCCGCCCTGCGCGACGGGCGGCTGATCGTGTCGTCTGGCGACGCCGATTTCGACCTGGGCGCCGTGGAGGCGGGGGCATGAGCCTGGAGACGCTGAAGGCGCGTCTCGGCGCCCGGCTGCGGCCGGTGTCGGATTGGTCGCCGGACCAGGCACCCTTGCGGTCCGACTATGACCTGAACCCCGGCGCGGCGCGCAACGGCGCCCCCTTGCGGCCCGCCGCCGTCCTGGCGCCGGTCATGGCCCATGAAGCGGGGGCCAGCGTGCTGCTGACCCGTCGCGCCGACAGCCTGGCCAGTCATACCGGGCAGATCGCCTTTCCCGGCGGACGGCTGGATCCCGGCGAAACGGCCGTGGACGCCGCCCTGCGCGAGGCTTGGGAGGAGGTGGCCCTGCCGCCCGCCTCGGTCCAGGTGCTGGGCCTGGGCGATCCGTATGAGACCGGATCGGGCTTCCTGATCACGCCCGTGGTCGGATGGATCACGCCGCCGGTGATCGTCACACCCTCGCCGGACGAAGTGGCCGAAGTGTTCGAGACGCCGTGGGACTTCCTGATGGACACGGCCCACCACCGGCGCGACCACTATGAGATGAACGGCGCCCGGCGCTATTTCTGGGCCATGCCGTGGAACGAACGTTACATCTGGGGCGTGACGGCGGGGCTGTTGAAGGGGCTGCACGCGCGCCTGTACGGCGAAGACGGCGATCGGGCGGCCGAGGCGGAGGATGCGGCGTGAGCGACCGCCTGCCGCCCGTCGACTGGCTGGACGATCCGCGCACCGTGGCGGTCATGGACGCGCTGGAGGCCGAGGGCGGCCCCGACTGCGCCCGCTTCGTCGGCGGCTGTGTGCGAAACAGCCTGATCGGGCGCGCCGCCGACGACATCGACATCGCCACCCGTCTGACGCCCGACCGGGTCGTGGCGGCGGCTCGGGCGGCGGGGCTGAAGCCCGTGCCCACGGGCATCGAGCATGGCACGGTGACAGTGGTGTCGTCCAAGCGGCCCTATGAGGTCACCACCCTGCGCCGCGATGTGGAGACGGACGGGCGCCGCGCCGTGGTCGCCTTCACCCAGGACTGGGCCGAGGATGCGGCGCGGCGGGACTTCCGGCTGAACGCCCTTTACGCCGACCGGACCGGCGCGATCTTCGATCCGACCGGGCAGGGGGTCGAGGACGCGCGGGCGGGCTGGATCGTGTTCGTCGGCGACGCCGAGACCCGCATCCGCGAGGACGCCCTGCGGATTCTGCGTTTCTTCCGTTTCTTCGCCCATTTCGGGCAGGGGGCGCCCGATGCGGCGGGGCTGGACGCCTGCACCCGCCTGAACGCCCTGATCGAGGGGTTGTCGGCCGAGCGGGTGTCGGCCGAGCTGCTGAAGTTGTTGGCGGCGCCCGATCCGCGTCCGGCGATGCGGGCGATGGCCGGGGCGGGGGTGTTGGCGCGCGTCCTGCCCGACCATGTGGGGCTGAGCCTGTTCGAGGCCATGTGCGCGATCAGCGACGATCCGGCCCTGCGCCTGTCGGTCCTGTTGCCGGCTGATGCGGAAGCGGTGCGGGCGGCGGCGGCGGGTTTGAGGCTGTCCAACGCCCTGCGCGACCGGCTGGTCGCGGCGGTGGACGATGGGGCCTTGGCTGGCGACCTGACGGCCCAGGCGGCGCGGGCGGCGGTCTATCGCCTGGGCGGACGGGCGGTGTCGGACCGGCTGATGCGGCGCCAGGCGGCGGGCGCTGCGCCGTCAGAGCTGGCGGCGGCGCGGGCGGTGGCGGCGGACTGGACGGCGCCGCGCATGCCCGTGGGCGGGCGTGAGGTCGCGGCCCTGGGCGTGTCGCCGGGGCCGGAGACGGGGCGGTTGCTGAAGGCGTTCGAAGACGACTGGATCGCCGCCGACTTCCCGGCCGATGGGCATGCGGAACGGCTGAAGGCCCTGATCAGCGGGCGCGGCGGATCTCGGTGATCACCGGGCTGTGGTCCGAGCCGTTGGCCCGGCCCAGGCGGCGATCCGCCACCGCCAGATCCCGGGACACATAGACCTGATCGATGGTCATGCGGAACGGCGCGGGCAGGAAGGCGGGCCAGGTGCCGGGCCAGCCGGGCGCGGGCGTTGCGCCGCCGTCGGCGCGAATCTGGCGGCCGATGCGGGCGGTCGAGACGCTGTTGAAATCCCCCGCCAGGATGACCGACCCATCGGTCGCGCGCGCGAAAGCCGTCTGGGTCGCGGCCTGACGGATCTGCTCCCACTGAATCTGGAAGGGCCAGGGGCGGGTCAGGTGGGTCGGAACGACGGTGACCGGCCCCAGGGCCGTCTCGACCCGCGCGGCGATCCCCAACGGGGCGGGTTCGCCCGTTATCCGGCGCAGGGGCGTGCGTGAGGCCACCAGCTGTCGCACCGGGCCGCGGAAGGACATGTGCTGGGACACCGCGCGGTGCGGATGGTCGGGCAGGGCCTGGTCCAGCCGGGCGAACATGGCGTCGTTGACCTCCAGCAGCACCACCACGTCCGGGGCGGCCGCCGCGATCGAATGGCCCAGGGCCTCTGCGTCGCTGTTCCTGACCCAGACATTGGCCGAGTACAGCCGCACGGACGGTCCGTCGGCCGTTTGCGGGCGCGCGGGGAACCACTGAGGCCAGGCGGCCCCGGCCGTCAGGGCCAGGCACAGGGCGCAGGCGGCCGTCGCGACGCGATCGCCGACGAACAGGGCCGCCGCGGTGATCCCCACCGCACCGGCGAAGGCCGGGGCCGCGAACTGGGCCAGAATGTCCGCCCAGCGGTGGCCGAAGCCGCTGAAGGCCGCTGCGGCCGTGGTCGCCAGGGCCGCGGCCATACCGATCAGCGCCAGTCGCAACAGAAGACTAAGGATGGACATCGGCGACGATCTCGGTGAACGCTGGTCGGACGGTGGCGTTAAACATGTCTGTGAACAAGGAGGCCGCATGGCCAGGCGCAGCATCGGCGATATCGAGAAGATCTGGTCCAATGTCGAGGGCGTGCGCAAGCTGTCCGACCGCGCGGTGGGCGCCGGGCCGTTCGGCGTGGGCCTGGACGGCCTTCTGACCTGGGTGCCGGTGGTCGGCTCGGCCTATACGGTCGGGGCGGCGGCCTGGCTGCTGGTCCAGGCCATGAAGGCCAGGGCGTCGCCGTCCACGGTCTTGCGCATGATGACCTATCTGGGCGTGGACACGGTGCTGACGGTGGGGGGCGAGGCCGTACCGGTAGCGTCCGACGTGCTGGACTTCTTCTTCCAGGGACACGGCATGGCCGCCCGCGCCCTGCAGAAGGACATCGAAAGCACTCACTGGGTCGAAGCCAACGAGCGCCAGGCCCGCGACAGCGGCGATCACGAACGCCATGTGGCCGACATGCGAGCCGATCCCAAGAAACGCCGCATCGTCTATCTGCACGACTGACTGCCGCGCCCGGCCGCCGGATTGCGCGTCCTGGCGGGGGCAAGCCCCTGAACTGAAACCCGGATCCGTTTCGCCCGGCCGCTTCGACGCGCCTGGGCTTCGCCGCGCCGGATGCTGGTCTTCGTCCAATGACGGAGATCGGAATGAGCGACGACCAAACCGCCCGGCTGGGCCTGCCCTATCTGGCGGCCGGGCAGATGCAGAAACATGTGACGCTGAACGAGGCGCTGACCCGGCTGGACGTCCTGGCCCAGACGGCGGTGATCAGCCGCAGCCGTGCGGACCAGCCGGGCGATCCGTCCGACGGCGACCTGTACATCCTGCCCGCCGACGCTACCGGCGCCGCCTGGGGCGGGCGTCCGGCCGGCGCCCTTATGCGGTTCGAGGCCGGGGCCTGGAGCGCCGTGCCCGCGCCCGAGGGCATGGCCGCCGTGGTGATCGACGAAGCCGGCCTGCTGGCGCGGCTGGACGGCGACTGGGCGCCTCTTGGCGGAACGCCCACTGAGCTGCAGAGCCTGACCCGTCTGGGCCTGGGCACGACGGCGGATGCGACCAATCCCTTTTCGGCCAAGTTGAACAAGGCCCTGTGGACGGCGCGCGGAACGGGCGAAGGCGGGGATGGAGACCTGCGCTACACCCTGAACAAGTCGGCGGCGGGCAACACCCTGTCGCTGCTGTTCCAGAGCGGCTGGAGCGGTCGGGCCGAGCTGGGCCTGGTGGGCAATGACGACCTGACGCTGAAGGTCAGCCCCAATGGCGCCGCCTGGACGGATGTGATGGTGGTCGAAGCCGCCACCGGCGTGGCGCGGTTTCCCAAGGGCTGCGGCCGGGCCGAGACCACGGCCCTGACCGCCAATGGATCGTGGACGCCGCCGGCCTGGGCCCGCTGGGTGGCGGCCAGCGTGATCGGCGGCGGCGGCGGTGGCGGCGGCGGTCTGATGGGCTGGGCGGGCCTGGCGCGGTTCGGCGGCGGCGGCGGCGGAGCGGGCGGTATCAGCCAGGCCATTCTGCCCGCGTCCGCCGTGTCGGCCGGTCTGGCGGCGGTGATCGGCGCGGGCGGGGCCGGAGCGACCCTATCGGGCGGCGCGGGAGCGGACGGCGGCGACAGCCGGCTGACCCTGGGCGGGGTCGCCATTCTGACGGCGCGCGGCGGCAAGGGCGGGGCGGGCGGTACATCCAGCTCGGGCCTGGCGGGCGCAGGCGGACAGGGCGATGTGATCGGGGCGTCAGGCGGCGCCTCGGCGTCCAATGCGACGGGCGGCGCAGGCCAGGCGGGCCTGGCCGGACCGGGCGGAGGCGGCGCCGGCGGCGGCCTGGACAGCGGCACGACGGCCCAGGACGGCGGCGTGGGCGGGCAGGGGGCAGCCTTGCGGGTTGCGGCGTCGGGTGGTTCGGCCGGGTCCGGCGCGGCCGGCGGCGCCGGATCAAGCTCCAGTCTGCCGGATCTGTCGCGGGCCGGCGGCGGCGGCGGCGGTGGAGCGGCCACGACGAGCGCCGGGCGCAACGGCGGCGCGGGCGGATCCTTCGGCGCGGGCGGCGGCGGCGGGGGGGCGGGCATGTCCGGCGCCGGCCAGGGCGGAACGGGCGCGCCGGGCGTCATCCTGCTGACGGCCATCGGGTGACGCCATGAGCCGTCATCCCGATCCCGACTGGGGCCTGCCGGACCCGGAAACCTTCGATCTTCCCTTTCACCTGGACGCCGACGATTGCCGTGCCGAGACGCAGGATCGCCGCCGGACCCCCTTTCCCTTCGACCTGGAGGACGAGGCATGAGCGCGCCCGTTCCATCGTCCGCCGGGGCCAGCCCAGGCGGCCTCGGCCTGCCGGAGGCGCGCTGGTTCTGGCGCCGGCTGTATGTGTATGTCGCCAGCGGGGTGGGCTGGGGTCTGCTAACCTGGGCCGTGGCGCGCACGCCGCCGCAGGGCCTGCCGGCGGTCGCCCATGGGCTGATGGTCCTGCTGGGCGTGACCATGGTGCTGTATCTGGTGGCGCCCTCGGCCCAGCAGTTGGCGGCCGTCTTCGCCGAGATGCGGCTGCGCCTGTCGGTCGGGGGGCGGCGATGAGCTTCGTCCTGTCCGCCCGCTCTCGCACCCGGATGGAGGGGGTGCATCCGGCCCTGGTGGGCGTGGTCGAACGGGCCATCGCCCTGACGCCTGTCGACTTCATGGTGACCGAGGGCCTGCGCACCTCCGCACGTCAGGCCGAACTGGTCCGCGCCGGGGCCAGCCTGACGCTGAACAGCCGTCATCTGACCGGCCACGCCGTCGATGTGGCCGCCCTGGTGGACGGCGCCGTGCGCTGGGACTGGCCGCTTTACCCGCGCATCGCCGGGGCCATGAAGGCGGCGGCGGCCGAGCGGGGCGTGGCCCTGGTCTGGGGCGGCGACTGGAAGCGCCTGCGCGACGGGCCGCATTTCGAACTGGATCGGAGGGCGTATCCATGAGGCCGCCCCTTCTGAACCTGCTGACGCCCTGGGGCTGGGCGGTGGCGGCCCTGGCCGGGCTGGTCGTTCTGGTGCTGGCGGCCGGAGCGGCGGGGTTCCGCTGGGATCCGTTCGGCCTGACGCAGAGGCGGCTGGACCGCGCCCAGGCCGAACTGGCCGTCGCCCGCGCCGACGCCTCGGCCCGGCGCATCGAACAGGCCGCCCAGGCCGGACAACGCGCCCGCCTGGACGCCCATCACCGCACCACAACCGCCGCCGCCGACCTGACGGTCGCGGCCCAGGCCCAGGCCCGGGAGGCCGCCGATGCCCAGATCCTTCTCGACACCGACCGCGCTGATCGTCTTCGGCGCCTTGACCGGGGCCTGTGCGGCCTCGCCGCCGATCTCGCGGGCTGCACCGCCGCGCCTGGTCCTGCCCGCTGAGGCGGAACGGCCGTGCGCCCTGGCCACCCTGCCGGACCGGCCGACCCTGGTGGACCTGGAGATCGCCTATGCCGCGCGTGGGGCCGCCCTGGTGACCTGCGACGCGGCCCGGCGACTGGCGATCGACACCCTGATCGCCGAACGGGCGGCCGTGGAGGCGTGGCTGAAGGCGCCCTGACGCGCGTTTGACCCGGCACAATCGGCCGGGAGCCCGGCAGATCTTGCCGACCCCGGCAGAATTTGCCGGGCATGGGGCGTGGTTAAGGCAAGGTACCGTCGAAAAAACAAGCGTTTATGGTCGGGGGTCGCCGGCGTCCTTCAGGCCCGCTCCTTGCTGCGACCGGTCCGAGCAAAATGCTCCCGGCAGCCAAAATGGCGTCGGACACCTTGAAAGAAGGACTACGTGCCATGTCGCTGAACAGCGTCAACACGAACGTGGGCGCTCTTGTCGCCCTGCAGAACCTCCAGGCCACCAATGCTGAACTGGCCTCGGTTCAAAGCCGCATCAACACCGGCAAGAAGATCAACTCCGCCAAGGACAACGGCGCCATCTGGGCTATCGCCCAGGGGCAACGCGCCGAGCTGGGCGCCCTGAATGCTGTCAAGGACAGCCTGCAGCGCGGTCAGTCGGCCGTCGACGTCGGCCTGGCCGCGGGTGAAACCGTCTCCGATCTGCTGTCGCAGATGAAGGAGAAGGCGCTCGCCGCGACCGACACCAACCTGGGCACCGCCGCCCGCAATGCCCTGAACGAAGACTTCGTGGCCCTGCGCAAGCAGATCGCCTCGGCCGTCTCGAACGCCAAGTTCAACGGCATCAGCGTCATTTCGGGCACGGCCGGCTTCAAGGCCATGGCCAACTCGGCGGGTTCGGCCACCATCGACGTGGCCGCCCAGAACATGTCGCTGTCGGGTTCGATCGTCACCCTGTCGTCGACCGCCGCCATCACCACGGCCACCATGGCCACGGCGCGTCTGGCCCAGGTCAACGCCTCGCTGGACAACGTCTCGACGGCCCTGGCGCGTCTGGGCACCGGCTCCAAGGCCCTGGGCACCCACCTGACTTTCGTGGGCAAGCTGCAGGACAGCCTGGAAACCGGCATCGGCAACCTGGTCGACGCCGACCTGGCCAAGGAAAGCGCTCGCCTTCAGGCGCTGCAGACCAAGCAACAGCTGGGTGTGCAGGCTCTGTCGATCGCCAACTCGTCGACGTCCATCCTGCTCGGCCTGTTCCGCTAAGAACAGCCGCGGAAGGGCGGGGCCTTGCGCCCCGCCCGACCCGCCGGGCGCATCATCTCGGAGACGCCGGCTGAACGTCGGTGGCGGGAGACATGAATGCCAATCCGAAAATAGCCCCCGTCGCGGTGGCGGCGATCAGTTCGGGAACGCCCTCGGGCGAGTTCGACAATCGCCAGTCGTCCGTGGCCGACGAGGCCGAACGCGCCGCCCGCTATCGTCTGGTGATCGAGGAAGGGCCCCAGAAGGGCTCTTTTGTCTACAAGACCCTGGATCGCGTGACCGGCGAAGTGGTGCGCCAACTGCCCCGCGAAGACGTCGTCCGCATGATGGACGAGGGCCGCTACAGCGCTGGAACGGTGATCGACACCACCGTCTGACCGGTAAGCATTTCAAGGCTTTTTCGCCGCGCAGGAGCGATCCGCGCGGTTAATGCGCGTGGTGAATCGCCGTTAACCATACGCATACGACTCACCTCATAGCTTCGGGCCAAATCAGATACCTGGGGCTTCGAGAAGCGATGACCAACAGCGTCCACACCAACACCGCCGCCGCCATCGCGTTGCAGAACCTGACGCGCACCAACGACCGGCTGGGTGATGTTCAGAACCGCGTCTCGACCGGGCTGAAGGTGCAGGGTGCCAAGGACAACGCCGCCATCTGGGCCATCGCCCAGGGCCAGCGCGCCGACATCGGCGCCCTGTCGGCGGTCAAGCAGAGCCTGGATCGCGCCACCTCGATCGCCGATGTGGCCCTGTCGACCGGGGAATCCGTCTCGGACCTGCTGAACCAGCTGAAGGAAAAGGTCGTCGCGGCCAAGGACCAGTCGCTGAAGACGCAGTCGCGCAAGCTGCTGGACGCCGACTTCAAGGCCCTGTTGCGCGCCATCAAGTCGGCCGTGGACAACGCCAGTTTCGACGGCGGCAATGTGCTGAACGGCAGCCTGACCAACGGCATCCGCTTCCTGGCCAACGCCGAAGCCAACGCCTTCGTCACCCTGTCGGGCAAGAACCTGTCGCTGGGCGGATCGATCATCGAGCTGTCGCTGAGCGACAGTCTGCTGACCCTGACGGGCGCGACCACGGCGCTGAACAAGCTGGACGATTCCATCAACCAGCTGAACGCCGCCCTGGGCGAACTGGGCGCGCAGGCCAAGCAGATCACGGCCCACAACGGCTTCGTGTCCAAGCTGATGGACTCGCTGGAAGCCGGTGTCGGCAATCTGGTCGACGCCGATCTGGCCAAGGAAAGCGCGCGCCTTCAGGCCCTGCAGGTCCAGCAGCAGCTGGGCGCCCAGGCCCTGTCGATCGCCAACTCGGCGCCGCAGATCATCCTGTCGCTGTTCCGCGGCGGCTGAGGACGCGGTCGCCGGGGCGGATCAGACCCGGCCGGGCGGCGCGGCGCGTCCGATCATCATCGGCGGCGCATGGCGGCGACGCGGGGAAGGCTTGGTCCCGAACCCGTAAAGGGCCAGCACGGTCTGAAGCACGCTACGCGGAAAGAGCATCGCAACACTCCTTGGCTGAACACGGCGATTAACGAACGACGTGATTCCGCGTTCCTGTCGAATCGTCAGTTCGTCTTAACGTCTGTGGATCATGCTGGGGGCGGGAGAGTCCGTCCTTGATAAACAACAGCTATCTTCTGGGCCTGTTCGGGCAGTCGGCGATCGCGGTGCAGAACCCGACGATCAACGCCGCCCTGACCGCCGCCAAGAAGAAGCAGCCGACCCCGCCGTGGGACGCCAAGGCCACGGTTCCCCAGGCCGACGCCCTGGTCCGCGCCGCCCTGGGCGGCCGCAGCATCATCGATGAAGGCGGCGCCAAGCTGGATATGGCCGGCGCCTCGGCGGATTATCGCAAGCTGTTCGCCCTGTATCAGGGGCTGGACACGCTGAACGCCCTGGCCAACCGCGCCGCGACCAAGGGCCTGTCCACCACCGAGCGCAACCTGCTGGACAAGCGGTTCGCCTCGGGCATGGCCGAGATCCAGACCTATCTGACGTCCGCGCGTCTTCAGGACGTGCGCATGGTGGGCGGGGTGTCGTCCAGCAGCAGCAAATCCTCGGCCGCCGTGGCGCGCGACAGCGCCCGGTCCCTGACCGGGCCGATCCACGAAGGGTCGCCCGACGATCCGGTGGCCGCCTTCGCCGGGCCGACCGCCTTTGGCATAACGGTCAAGCGGACGGTGGGCGAGACGACCACGCCGATCAACGTCGCCATCGACCTGGCTGACATGGGATCGACCCCGCGCAGCCTGACCAATGTGCTGACGCACATCAATGAAAAGCTCGAAGCCGCCGGCGTCGAAACCCGCATCGGCCGCGAGCATATCAAGCCGGAGCCCAAGACGATCACCGTCGCCGGCAAGCCGGTGACCCTGCCGGCGGGCCAGGACCGCTGGGCCCTGGCGATCCGGGGCGTGACCATGGAAACGGTCGCCTTCACCGCCGCGCCTTCGGGCGATGCGGCCTATGTGGTTCAGGGCTATGGCAAGGCCGGCGCCGAGCAGGTGCTGAAATTCAGCCCCGACCAGACCGGCATGTCCCGCATCGGCGAAACCCAGTGGGTCGATGGCCGCCTGTCCCAGACGGCGCTGCCCGAAGGGGTCGAGACCGTGCGCGCCAGCGCGGCGGCGGCCGATGGCGGGCAGTGGATCGTGGCCGATGTGACGGCCGGGCCGGACAATCAGCCCATCAAGGGCCAGCGCGACGTGGCGCTGATGAAGCTGGATTCGGCCGGGCGCGTGGTCATGACCCGCGCCCTGGGCGCCGCCACCAACGCCAGCGGCTATGCGATTGCGGTCGATGCCGATGGCCGGGTGGCCGTGGCCGGGTCGGTCGTCGGCGCGCTGGAGCCGGGCAAGACGGGCGAGGTCGCCACGGTGGCCGACAGCTTCGTTACGGTCTTCGACGCCGATGGCCAGGAACAATGGACCCAGCGTCGCGGCGCCCGCGCCGAAGATCATGCGACGGCCGTGGCCTTCGGGCCGGGCGGCACGGTCCAGGTGGCCGGGCGCGCCAGGTCGGCCATGCCGGGCGAGGTGTCGAGCGGCGGCTGGGACGGCTATCTGCAGACCTTCACCGAGAGCCAGGATCACATCTACGCCCCGGTGAAGGCCGAGGCGACGGCCACGCGTCAGTTCGGCACGGCGGGCGACGATTCGGTTCAGGCCATGACGGTGGAGGGGTCGAACCTGTACACCGCCGGCGTCGAGGACGGACGGCTGGTCGTGCGCCATTTCACCCTGGATGCGGCCGGCGCGCCGACCCTGGCGGCCACGCGCGACCTGGGCCTGGCCAGCGGCGAAGTGGCGGGCATCGCCGTCTCTGGCGGCCGGGTGATCCTGAGCGGCGCGACCCGCAATGGCGACCTGGACGTGGCGACCAAGACCAACGCCCACGCCGGCGGAACCGACGCCTTCGTCATCAGCCTGGCCGGCGATCTGACTGCCGGGGCCGCCGACCGTCTGACCTATGTCGGCGGCGCGGGCGACGATACGGCCGCCGATGTGAAGGTGGTCAACGGCAAGGTCTGGCTGACCGGCGTGGCCGACCGGCCCGAGGGCGCCAAGGCCACCGATCCGACCCGCGCCTATCTGGCCCGGATGGACGCCGCGACAGGCGCGGTGGAATGGCGACGTGACTGGGCCGGCGATGGCGAACAGGCCGCGCCCATGGCTCTGACGGTGGTCAGCGGCGGCGCCAGCGTGCTGGACCGCCTGGGCCTGCCGACAGGCGAGATCGACCAGAAGGATTCCAAACGCCTGATCGACGCCACCTCGTTGCGGGTCGGCGACCGGTTCCAGGTGTCGCCCGCCAACGGCGGCCGGGCGGTGACCGTGACCATCGAGGCGCGCGACACCCTGCAGACCCTGGCGCGCAAGATCGAACAGGCGTCGGGCATGAAGCTGAAGGTGACCGTCGCCTCTGACAAGGAAGGCCCCGCCGGCGCGGGCGTCCAGTCCGGCGTTTCGGGCGGGTTCCAGCGGCTCAGCATCACCGCCCGCGACGGCAAGACCGGCGCCGTGCTGACGGCGGGCGAGCCGGGGCGTGACGCCCTGGCGGGGCTGGGCCTGACGCCCGGCTATGTCGGGCCGGCGGGCAGCGGCGACGGGGATGTCAAAACCTTCGGCCTGAACCTGTCGCGCACGCTGAACCTGGCGGACCCGGCTTCGGTCAAGGCGGCGGGCGAGGCGCTTCAGGGTGCGCTGAAGGCCGTTCGCGACGCCTATCGCGCCCTGGCGCCGCAAAGCCCGGCCTCGTCCGCGTCTGGAACCGTGCCGGCCTATCTGACCAACCAGTTGGCCAACTATCAGGCCGCCCTGGCGCGCCTGGGCGGCTAGAGCATGATGGTTTTAGACGGAACCGCGAAGCGGCTCCGGCTGAAAGCTGAATCATGCTCTCGCTTGTACCTGGAGCCTGATTCACCGCATCGACGGAATCGCGAAGCTGATTCCATCTCAGCGGATCAGGCTCTAGAGACGCCGAACGGCCGCATTCGGCGTTGACTGTCGAAGGCTTGGCGGGGTTATTGGCTCCGTCCAGCCCCGCACGAGTCCCGCATGCAGCCCTCGAACGACAAACGCATCATCATCGCCGTCGGCGCCGCCCTGGCGATCCTGGCGGCCGTGGTGCTGGCCCTGGTCTTCTCGGGCGGGCGTCAGGGATCCGCCGAGCCGCCGCCGGCGGCCCAGGGCGGCCTGACCGTCGATGTCGCCGACGCCCCCTCTCTGGAGCCGACGCGCCAGCTGCGCTGCTTTGTCGAGGGGCAGTATGTCGGCATGGCCACCCTGACCGAATGCGCCCAGCGCAATGGCCTGGCGACCGAAGCGCTGGACGTCGGCATCGACGCCACCGGCGCCCTGGCCGCCGCGCCCACCGCCGCCTTCGCCCCGGTGCCGGAACTGCCGCCGGTGCAGCTGACCGAAAAGCCGGTCACGGCGCCCGCCGCCGCCCCGACCACGCCCGCCGCCGCCCCGGTCCAGACCGGCGGCACGGCCTGCCTGCGTCACGCCGGCTCGGAATGGCGCGCCCTGTCGTCGAACATGAGCCTGAACCAGTGCGTCCAGGCGCTGTACGCCGGAACCTGTGTCCGTCCGGGCGAGGCGCAATACGGCCGCTGGGGCGATCTGACGCTGCGTCTGGTGCCGCGCCGGGTCGAGCAGTCCAGTGACAACAGCCGCTTCCGCACCCTGGCGGAACAGGACCGCAACTGCCAATTCCCGGGTCTGAACTGATGCGCGCCCTGCTGATTCCCGCCGCTGTCCTGGGCCTGGCCGGCCTGGCCGGCCTGGCCGCCTGCCAGTCGTCGCCCGACGCCCCGCGCGATCCCGGCGTCTGCTATTCGGTCCAGACGCCCGATGCGGGCGAAAAAGGCCAGACCCAGTTCCATGTCGTCGCCACCGACCAGCCGCAGATCGAATTCTGCGCCGCGCGGCTGGAGGAGATGCGCCTGCGTTTCCTGCGCATGGGCGGCAACAAGCGCGAGATCGTCGGCGCCTATCAGGGCCAGTTCATCTTCATCGAAAAGCGCGGCGTCTTCTTCTCCAAGGATCTGGACGGGGTGCGTTTCTTCGCCCTGGCCCGCACGGGCGACGGCCGTCTGGCCATTCCGGGCGCCATTCAGCGCGACATCGACACCGCGATGGCGGCTCCGGCCGGCTGATCGGAACATAACTGGAACATTTCGGCGTCCTGGGGTATTCAGGCCGTCAGCGAACACAGGGCCGCAGCGCCCCAAGAAAAGGAAACGGCGATGGCTGGCAGCGTCAACAAGGTCATTCTGGTGGGCAATCTGGGCAAGGACCCGGAGATCCGCACCCTGAACAACGGCGACCGCGTCGCCAACCTGTCGCTGGCCACTTCCGAGACCTGGCGCGACAAATCCACCGGCGAGCGCAAGGAAAAGACCGAGTGGCACCGGGTGGTGATCTTCAACGACAACATCGTGAAGGTGGCCGAGAACTATCTGAAGAAGGGCTCGACCGTTTACATCGAGGGCCAGCTGTCGACCCGCAAATACGAACAGAACGGCGTTGAGAAATACACCACCGAGGTGGTGATCCAGCGCTTCAACGGCAATCTGACCATGCTGGGCGGCCGCGGTGACGGCGGCGGCGCGGGCCGTTCGGACGACGACTATTCCTCGGGCTTCTCGACCGGCGGCGCCAACAAGCCCTCGGGCCCCAAGGAAAGCTACGACCTGAACGACGACATCCCGTTCTGAGGTCTGGGGGCGGGCGATCAGTCCCAGACGGCCGACGGCAGGTGTTTCAGGATCACGCCGTCGGCGGTGACCAGCGGGCGTTTTTCGGCCAGGGCGGCGCCCACGATCAGTCGATCCATCGGGTCGCGCGTCCAGGTCAGGGGTCGTGCGGCCTGCACCGCCTGTTCGGCGCTGACAGCCGAAATGGACACCTCGCCCACCTCGCCCAGCGCCTTTAGAACCGTGTCCGGCGACGCCTTGATGCGCCCGATTTCGTGCAGGATTTCAAGCTCCAGCAGCACGAAGGGCGACAGGGTCCAGGGGTGTTTGCGCACTAGGCGAAGGGCGGCGGCGCCCAGGACGCCGGACCGGCGTTGCGCCAGCCACAGGGCTACGTGGGTGTCCAGATGGATCACCGCGGATTGTCTTCGGCCGACCAGTCCAGATGGGCGCCGTCGCTGATGTCGCCCGGATCGAAATCGGCCGCGTCTTCACGGACGCCCATGGCCATCATTCGGTCGAACCTCTGTTCCCGACCTTCCGGCGTCGAATAATCCGGCTGGACCGCAATCGTCAGCCGCCGCCCGTTTCGCACCAGCGTCAACGGACGACCGGTTTCCAGCACACGATCGACGATGCGGAACAGATCCTTGCGCAAGGTGGTCAGGGTGATCTCGGTCATATGTACATATGTACGCTATTTCTTTTGCGTCCGCCACGGGAAACGCTGCGTCACTGTTGTTGAGAGGTTTCCGCACGACCCCTGTGCGATAGACGGATTGTGACCTCTCCCGCCGCCAAGCCCGCCCTGCCGCATCCCCTGACCGCGATCGAAATCGCCGCCATCGTGGCGATCGTGATCATTTGGGGCGTGAACAACGCCGCCGCCAAGGTGGCGACCGAGACCCTGCCGCCGCTGCTGATGGGCGCCCTGCGTTTCGTGGTCGCGGCGGCGTGCCTGTTTCCCTTCGTGCGGCCGCCGTTCCCGAACTGGAAGAGCCTGCTGGTCATCGTGGTTCTGGGCGGGCCGATCCACTACGGCTTGATCTATCTGGCCTTCTGGCTGGCCCAGGACGTCAGCCCGGTGTCGGTGGCGGCCCAGCTGTGGATTCCGTTCACGGCCCTGTTCGCCTTCCTCCTGCTGGGCGAGCGGCTGTCGAAGGCCGCCCTGGGCGGTATGGCGGTGGCCTTTGTCGGCGTGGCGTGGATGTCGCTGGACCCCCATGCGATCCAGGACTGGAAGGCCGTGCTGGTCGCCATCGCCGCCTGCGCCGCCTGGGCCATGACCACGGTGATCGCGCGGCGCACCACCTCCATCCCGCCGCTGAAGATGCAGGGCCTGCTGGCCTGCGTCGCCCTGCCGACCCTGGCGGCCGGTTCGGCCCTGTTCGAGACTGGTCAGGTCCAGGCGATGCAACAGGCCACGCCCCTGGTCTGGGCCTGCGTGATCTGGGCCGGTTTCGTGTCGTCGGTGGTGGCCACCACCCTGGTCTTCTGGCTGGTCCAGCGGCGCGAGGCGGGGCGGGTCACGCCCTATCTTCTGGCCACGCCGGTGGTGTCGATCCTGATCGGCTGGATGCTGGGCGACGTTCTGACCGCCCAGATCCTGACCGGGGCGGGCCTGACGATGGGCGGGGTCGCCGTGGTGGCCCTGGCCGAGCGCGGTCTCAGGGCCGGCGCGGCCAAGGCCTGACGGGCTGGGCGGAGGTCAGCCCGCCGCCATCACCCCGCACACCACCCGGTCGCCGGCGCCGCCGATGGGCTGGCTGGTGTGGTCGTCGGCGTTGGCGTGGATGACCAGGGCCGATCCGTCTTCGTCCCACAGCCATTGCCCGGGGCCAGAGCGGGCGATGCGGGCGCGGGTGGTGAACAGTTCGGCGTTGACCCGTCCGTTGGCGTCGGCGTGGATGTTGGGCAGGTCGCCGTCGTCCGGCCCCTGGGGGTTCAGCAGGCCGTGCGGGGCCTTGGGCTCGCCATGGTTCACATGCGCCCCGGCCGAGGTGAAGGGCGCGGCGCATTCGCCCGTGGCGTGGATGTGGATGCCGTGCCAGCCCGGCGTCAGGCCCTCGGCTTCGACCCGGATCAGCAGGCCGGTGGCCCCTTGCGTCAGCACTGCCCGCCCGACCCGTTGTCCGGCGCCGTTGATCAGGGTCGCCTCTCCGAAATCGCCCGCAGGCGCGCGTTCGGGCGGATGGGTCGAATAGTCGTTGGCCGTCACGCTGACGCAGGCGGCCAGGGGCAGGGCGGCGAAAGTGGCGATCAGGGCAGCGCGCATGGGCTTTTCTCCGTGAGATCGGGGCGAAAAGGGCGGCGTTTCTTTGCCTCCTGCCCCCCTGGATGCTAGAAACCGGATCAGCGGATCACGTTCCGATTCCGGCCAATAAAGCCTGATTTCCTTGACCGAAGACACCCTGCAAAACGCCGCGCCGCCTGCTGGCGGCGGCGCCGACATCGCCCCCATCTCGATCGAGGACGAGCTGCGACGCTCGTATCTCGACTACGCCATGAGCGTGATCGTCAGCCGCGCCCTGCCTGACGCGCGCGACGGCCTGAAGCCGGTGCACCGGCGTATCCTGTATTCGATGCACGACCTGGGGATGGAGCCGAACCGCGCCTATTCCAAATGCGCCCGCGTGGTCGGCGACGTGCTGGGCCGGTTCCACCCGCATGGCGACCAGTCCGTCTATATGGCCCTGGTCCGCATGGCCCAGCCCTTCTCGATGGGACTGATGCTGATCGACGGTCAGGGCAATTTCGGCTCGGTCGACGGCGATATGCCCGCCTCGATGCGATACACCGAATCGCGCATGGCCCCGGCGGCGGTGGCCCTGCTGGCCGACATCGACAAGAACACCGTCGATTTCCAGCCGAACTACGACGAGAAGGAGCTGGAGCCGGTCGTCCTGCCGTCTCGCATCCCGAACCTGCTGGTCAACGGCGCCGGCGGCATCGCCGTGGGCATGGCCACCAACATCCCGCCGCACAACCTGGGCGAGGTGATCGACGCCTGCCTGGTGCTGCTGGACGACCCCGAGGTGTCGGACGAGACCCTTCTGGACCTGGTGCCCGGCCCCGACTTCCCGACCGGCGGCGAGATCATGGGCCGCACGGCGCCGCGCAACGCCCTGCGCGACGGCCGCGGCTCGGTCATCGTGCGCGGCAAGGCCTCGATCGAGACCATCCGCAAGGACCGCGAGGCCATCGTCGTCACCGAACTGCCGTTCCAGGTGAACAAGCAGACCCTGATCGAACGCATCGCCGAAATGGTGCGCGAGAAGCGGCTGGAAGGCATTGCCGACGTGCGCGACGAATCCGACCGCCAGGGCATGCGCATGGTGATCGAGCTGAAGCGCGATGCGTCCGGCGACGTCATCCTGAACCAGCTGTATCGCTACACCGCCCTGCAAAGCTCGTTCGGCGTCAACATGCTGGCGCTGAACCACGGGCGGCCGGAACAGATGGGCCTGCGCGCCCTGGTTCAGGCCTTCCTGGACTTCCGCGAAGAGGTGGTGGTCCGCCGCATCAAGTTCGAGCTGGGTAAGGCGCGCGACCGCGGCCACGTCCTGGTCGGCCTGGCCGTGGCCGTGGCCAATATCGACGAGGTGATCCACATCATCCGCTCCTCGGCCGATCCGACCGAGGCGCGCGAGCGGTTGCAGGACAAGCCCTGGCCCGTCGGCGACATGATGGCCCTGGTCGAACTGATCGCTGACCCGCGCACGGTCATCGTCGAAGGCGACAAGATCCGCCTGACCGACGAACAGGCCCGCGCCATCCTGGCCCTGACCCTGTCGCGCCTGACCGGCCTGGGCCGCGACGACATTTTCGGCGAGGCGCGGGGCCTGGCTGACACGATCCAGGGGCACCTGACCCTGCTGTCGGACCGCGCCAACATCGTCGCCGTGATCCGAGACGAGCTGATCGAGGTGAAGGACCAGTTCGCCGTGCCGCGCCGCACCGTCATCGGCGAAGGCGACGCCGAGATGGAGGACGAAGACCTGATCCCGCGTGAGGAGATGGTCGTCACCGTGACCCACGGCGGCTATGTCAAACGCACGGCCCTGAACGCCTATCGGACCCAGCATCGCGGCGGCAAGGGCAAGTCCGGCATGTCGATGAAGGACGAGGACGCCATCACCGGCGTCTTCTCGGCCTCGACCCACACGCCGGTGCTGTTCTTCGCCACCAACGGCAAGGCCTATAAGCTGAAGGTGTGGCGTCTGCCCCTGGGCGCCCCGACCGCGCGTGGCAAGGCCTTCGTCAACCTGCTGCCGATCGAGCCGGGCGACAGCATCATGAACGTCCTGCCCTTGCCCGAGGACGAGGCGGCGTGGGGCGACTACGACATCATGTTCGCCACCGCTTCGGGCGACGTGCGGCGCAACAAGCTGTCGGACTTCGCCACCGTCAACCGCGCCGGCAAGATCGCCATGAAGCTGGAAGACGGCGACCACATGGTCGGCGTGGCCCTGTGCACCGGCGAAGACGACGTGCTGCTGACCACGGCGCTTGGTCGCGCCATCCGCTTCAAGGCCGATGACGTGCGGGTGTTCAAGGGGCGTGATTCCACCGGCGTGCGCGGCATCCGCCTGGCGGCCGGAGACGAAGTCATCTCCATGGCCGTGCTGGGCCGTGTGGACGCCACGCCGGAAGAACGCGCCGCCTACGTCAAACACGCCAACGCCATGCGCAAGGCGGCGGGCGATGAAGACGACACGCCCGTCGAAGCGGACGGCGACGAAGAGGCCGGCGACGCCGTGCTGTCGCTGGATCGCATCGCCTATCTGGGCGGGGCGGAGCAGTTCATCCTGACCATCACCGACACCGGCTTCGGCAAGCGGTCTTCGGCCTATGAATACCGCCGCACGGGTCGCGGCGGGCAGGGGCTGACGGCTCATGGCCTGGGCGGCCGCGCGGGTGACCGCCTGGCCGCCGCCTTCCCGGTGGAGGAGAGCGACGACCTGCTGCTGGTCACCTCGGGCGGTCAGATGATCCGCACCCCGGTCGATCAGATCCGCATCGTCGGCCGCGCCAGCCAGGGCGTCACCGTCTTCCGCACCGCCGAGGGCGAAAAGGTGGTCTCGGTCGAACGCCTGGCCGATGCGGGCGGGGATGAGGATGAACCGGCGGGTGAAGAAGAGGCCTGAAATCCTCCCCCATCGGGGG
>ENA-UOUJ01000299-UOUJ01000299.1-activated-sludge-metagenome-genome-assembly--contig:-NODE-299-length-37738-cov-3.988403_pt1 | contig 37738 bp, 37 predicted proteins | sample MGYA00249839_ERZ747224 | MGnify/ENA primary metagenome ERZ747224 (study PRJEB28782, sample SAMN03220277) | activated sludge metagenome | biome: wastewater; feature: sewage sludge; material... | reverse complement strand
TGGCATCGAACCTTACAGGTCAGGTGCGAAATATTGCGGAGGTAACAACAGCGGTTGCACGTGGTGACCTTTCCAGAAAAATTACAGTGGATGTGCGCGGAGAAATCCTTGAGTTGAAGAACACGATCAATACGATGGTGGATCAGCTTAACTCGTTCTCAGCAGAAGTAACGCGTGTGGCCCGTGAAGTAGGTAGCGAAGGTAAACTGGGCGGACAAGCAAAAGTAAAAGGTGTTGGGGGTGTGTGGAAGGATCTTACGGATTCTGTAAACCAGATGGCATCGAACCTTACAGGTCAGGTGCGAAATATTGCGGAGGTAACAACAGCGGTGGCGAAAGGTGATTTGAGTCGCAAGATTACAGTGGATGTACGCGGAGAAATTCTTGAGTTGAAGAACACGATCAACGTAATGGTGGATCAGCTCAATTCCTTCGCATCGGAAGTAACGCGTGTGGCTCGTGAAGTAGGTAGTGAAGGAAAGCTTGGTGGTCAGGCAACGGTGGAAGGTGTTGGCGGTGTATGGAAAGATTTGACGGATTCTGTAAACCAGATGGCATCAAATCTCACTGATCAGGTGCGTAACATCGCTGAGGTAACAACTGCGGTGGCAAACGGTGACCTTTCAAAGAAAATTACAGTAGATGTTCAGGGTGAAATCCTTGAATTGAAAAATACGATTAACACGATGGTGGATCAACTGAACTCGTTTGGTTCGGAGGTAACACGTGTTGCAAGGGAAGTAGGTAGTGAAGGAAAACTTGGTGGTCAGGCTACGGTGAAAGGAGTAGGCGGTGTTTGGAAAGACCTTACGGATTCGGTAAACCAGATGGCATCGAACCTTACAGCGCAGGTGCGAAACATTGCAGAGGTAACTACATCGGTTGCGAATGGTGACTTGTCGAAAAAGATTACGGTGGATGTGCAGGGAGAAATTCTTGAGTTGAAGAACACGATCAATACGATGGTGGATCAGCTTAACTCCTTTGCATCGGAAGTAACGCGTGTGGCGCTTGAAGTAGGTACAGAAGGAAAGCTTGGAGGTCAGGCGAAAGTGAAAGGCGTTGGTGGTGTATGGAAAGATTTGACGGACTCTGTAAATCAAATGGCATCGAACCTTACAGCGCAGGTACGAAATATTGCAGATGTAACTACGGCGGTAGCAAACGGTGACCTTTCAAAGAAGATCACTGTAAACGTAGAGGGTGAAATTCTCGAGTTGAAAAATACGATCAACGTAATGGTAGATCAGCTCAACTCATTCGCATCGGAAGTAACGCGCGTTGCCCTGGAAGTTGGTACGGAAGGAAAACTTGGTGGTCAGGCAAAAGTGCAAAACGTTTCGGGTACATGGAAGGATTTGACGGATTCTGTAAACCAGATGGCATCGAATCTCACAGGTCAGGTGCGGAATATTGCTGAGGTAACAACAGCGGTTGCAAAAGGTGATCTTTCACGAAAAATTACCGTTGACGTAAAAGGAGAAATCCTCGAGTTGAAAAACACGATCAACACGATGGTGGATCAGCTCAACTCTTTCGGTTCGGAAGTAACACGTGTGGCGCGGGAGGTAGGTTCGGAAGGAAAGCTTGGTGGTCAGGCAGACGTACCGGGTGTTGCAGGAACATGGAAAGATCTTACAGACTCTGTAAATAAAATGGCATCGAACCTTACAGGTCAGGTGCGAAACATTGCCGAAGTAACAACGGCGGTAGCAAACGGTGACCTTTCGCGCAAAATCGAGGTGGACGTAAAAGGAGAAATCCTTGAGTTGAAAAACACGATCAATACGATGGTGGATCAGCTTCGTTCATTCGCATCAGAAGTGACGCGTGTAGCCCGCGAAGTAGGTACGGAAGGAAAGCTTGGCGGACAAGCGAACGTACCGGGCGTTGGTGGTACATGGAAAGACCTTACAGATTCGGTAAATCAAATGGCATCCAATCTTACTGGCCAGGTGCGCAATATCGCAGAGGTTGCAATCGCTGTGGCAAACGGAGACATGAGTCGAAAGATAACGGTGGATGTTCGCGGAGAAATATTGCAGTTGAAAGAAACACTCAACACGATGGTGGATCAGTTGCGAGCCTTTGCATCGGAAGTAACACGTGTGGCCCGTGAAGTAGGTACTGATGGTCGTCTAGGCGGACAAGCATTTGTGCCGGGTGTGGGTGGTATCTGGAAAGATCTTACCGACTCCGTAAACCAGATGACGGGTAATCTTACATCGCAGGTGCGCAACATCGCCGAGGTAACAAAGGCGGTGGCATCGGGCGACCTTTCCAAAAAAGTAACCATTGATGTAAAAGGTGAAATCTTCGATCTTAAGAATACGATCAATACGATGGTGGATCAGCTTAACTCTTTCGCCTTCGAGGTAACGCGAGTGGCTCGTGAAGTTGGTACGGAAGGAAAGCTTGGGGGTCAAGCTGAAGTAAAAGGTGTGGCAGGTACATGGAAAGATTTGACCGACTCGGTGAACATGATGGCATCAAACCTTACGAACCAGGTGCGTGGTATTGCAAAGGTTGTAACATCGGTGGCAACAGGAAATCTGAAACAAAAACTTTCCATCAGTTCGCGTGGTGAGGTAGCGCAGCTTACAGATACGATCAATGAAATGATTGATACGCTTGCGGTGTTTGCTGATCAGGTGACCACCGTGGCGCGTGAGGTGGGTGTTGAAGGTAGATTGGGCGGACAAGCGAACGTGCCTGGTGCTTCAGGTATATGGAGAAACCTCACGGAAAACGTAAACCAGCTTGCAGAAAATCTTACAACACAGGTGCGTGCCATTTCTGAAGTTGCCTCAGCGGTAACTAAGGGTGATCTTACCCGAATGATACGTGTGGAAGCGAAAGGTGAGGTGGAAGAATTGAAAGATACCATCAACCAGATGATCGCCAACCGGAAAGAAACAACACTTCGTAATCAGGAGCAGGATTGGCTGAAATCAAACCTCGCAAAGTTTACACAAATGCTGCAAGGACAAAAAGATCTGAACACGGTAACGCGTCGTATCTTATCGGAGCTTGCACAGGTGGTGAACGCGCATCACGGTATGTTTTACATTATGGAAGCTGCGGAAAACTTTCAGGAAAGTAAGCTTGAACTATTCTCTGCTTATGCGTACAAAGGTGATCTTTCACTGAAAAAGGAATTTGCATTAGGGCAAGGTCTTGTTGGTCAATGTGCCCTCGAAAAGCAAAGAATATTACTTACCAACGTTCCTAAGAATTATATAAAGATCGGTTCAGGTCTTGGTCACTCTTCTCCGTTAAATGTGATTGTACTACCGGTGTTGTTTGAAAAAGAAATCAAAGCGGTAATAGAGCTTGCATCATTCGACACGTTCGGCGACACCCACCTCGACTTCCTCGAACAATTAACGGAGAGTATCGGTATCGTTTTGAACACGATCGAAACGAACTCTAAGACAGAACATCTTCTTGAGCAATCTCAATCGCTTGCAGAAGAATTGAGAAGGGCAAACGAAGAGCTTCAGGACAAAGCACATCTTCTTGTGAAGCAAAAAGAAGAAGTGGAAAATAAAAACAAAGAAGTGGAAGATGCTCGTATGTCCATCGAAGAAAAAGCGAAGCAACTTGCACTAACTTCCAAATACAAATCAGAGTTCCTTGCAAACATGTCGCATGAATTGCGCACACCTTTGAACTCACTGCTAATTCTTGCACAACAACTCTTCGAAAACCATGAAGGAAATCTTACAGAGAAACAAGTACGTTACGCAAAAACTATTCATAGTTGCGGCGATGATTTGATCCAACTCATCAACGACATTCTCGACTTGTCGAAGATTGAATCTGGTTACATCACTGCCGACTTCATCAACGTTCGCTTCAACGAGATCATCAACTTTGCAGAAACAACATTCAAACACGTTTCCGACAGCAAAAATCTTAAGTTCAATATTGAAATTGACGAACAACTTCCAGACATTATCGAAACAGATAGTCAGCGGCTTAATCAGATTTTGAAGAACCTGCTTTCCAACTCATTTAAGTTTACAGAGAAAGGCGAAGTGAAGCTGAGCATCTACGAAGCGAAGCACTGGAAACCAGGTAATCCAAGTCTTGATGCAGCGAAGGCAGTAGTTGCATTTGAAATTAAAGACACAGGCATTGGTATCTCGAAGGACAAGCAAAACATCATCTTTGAAGCATTCCAGCAGGCGGAAGGTTCTACAAGCCGCAAGTATGGTGGTACAGGTCTTGGTCTTTCTATTTCCCGCGGTCTTGCTGATCTGTTGGGCGGTACTATTGAGCTTGAAAGTGAAGTGGGTATAGGTAGTGCATTCACACTTTATTTGCCGATAGATTACAACCCAAATCTTGTAAAGAAAGAAAAGCAAAGCACGCTAACAATAAGCGAATATGAAATTGCACAGGAAGGCGAAGCTGCAATTAAGAGCGTACAAACCATAAAAATTCCTGAGCGCGATCTTGAGGGTGTCAACGAAATAATCAATGAAGCAGGCGACGATAGAAATAACATCTCCGCATCAGATCGTGTAGTGCTTGTGGTAGAAGATGATATTCGCTTTGCAAAGATCATGATTGACAAAGGACATGAACTTGGAATGAAAGTGCTGGTGGCAACTAACATCGGAGAAGTATTCGAGTTTGCTAATCGCTTTACGCCATCAGCAGTTACACTCGACGTGAAATTGCCTGATGCAAGCGGCTGGAAAATTCTTGATCTTTTTAAGAACGACATCAACTTCCGTCATATTCCGGTGCATCTTATTTCAGGCGAAGAGAACAGAGTGCTGGCTATGAAACGCGGTGCAAGAAGTTTCCATCAAAAACCTTTAAAAACAGAAGCACTGAATGTTTTGTTTACCGATATTGTAGAGTTTAATAAACGCAAGCAGAAGAATCTGCTAATCGTTGAAGACAATGAAATTGACTCTTCGCAAATTGCTAAGGTGCTCGACAATGGCGAGCTGATAAATATTAGTGTTGCTTCTACGGGCAAAGAAGGAATTCAGTTAATCAAAGAGAACGAATACGATTGTGTGATTCTTGATTACATGCTTCCAGATGTTACCGGTTTGAATTTCATAACTGAGATTCACAACAATAAGAAAACACCGATGATGCCTGTGCTTATTTATTCTGCAAGAGACTTTTCACAAAAAGAGAAAATGCAGTTGAAACAATATGCAAACCGTGTGTTGCTGAAGAATGTGAATAATCTGGAGATGCTGCTCGAAGAAACCGTTATGCACTTACACCTCAACCATAAAGAGTTACTTCCAGAAAAAAGAAAAGTCATAGAAGGGTTGAGACTTAAGGAAGACGTGCTTGCTGGCAAGAATATTTTGGTGGTAGATGATGATGTGCGTAACCTGTTTGCCTTGACCACTGCTTTCGAGAAGTATAACATCAACACCATCACTGCAGAAAGCGGCCAGGAAGCGATAGATATATTGAATGAGAATAGCCGTGTGGACATGGTGCTGATGGATATAATGATGCCGGAAATGGATGGGTATGAGACTACGCAGAAGATAAGAAGAGAGCATAAAAACAGTGTGTTACCCATTATTGCAGTTACGGCAAAAGCAATGAAAGGCGACCGCGAAAAATGTATTGAAGCAGGTGCGTCGGATTACATAACCAAGCCGGTGAAAATAGATCAGTTATTATCATTGATGAGAGTGTGGCTTTATAAATAGAGTAGCAGTATGGAATTTTTAACAGACGACCATATATCGAAACACAGACCGGAAATAAAACTGCTTGTGGTTGACGATCGGGAAGATAATCTCTTCTCGATCGAAACCATTTTGGATAAGGACGGCTATACTATTCGCAAAGCAAATTCAGGACGTGCTGCGCTTAAAATTTTGTTGAAAGAGCACGACTTCACTTTGATATTGATGGATGTGCAAATGCCCGGATTGAATGGATTTGAAACTGCAACACTTATATCAGAAAGAGATAAGCTGAAACATATTCCCATCATCTTCATCACTGCGCACGATCATGGAGAGGAAAATATTTTCAGAGGCTACCAGATGGGTGGTGTGGATTACATCTATAAACCTATCAACCCGGAATTGCTGCGTGCAAAAGTTGCTGTGTTTGTAGAACTGTACACAAAGAATCATCAGCTTATTGCGCAGGAACAAAAGCTTATTGCAGCAAATAAAAAACTGGAGAAGGAAATACAGGAAAGAATAAAATCGGAAGAGCAGGTAAAATCGCTGAATCTGCAATTGATGCAAAACATCAATCAGCTAAAATCTACCAATGAAGAACTCGAACGCTTTGCTTATGTTGCCTCACACGATCTTCAGGAACCTTTGCGTAAAATCATCATTTTCGGAGACCGACTTGGCGATAAATACAATACAGTTCTCGGTGTTGAAGGTCAGGATTTCCTTGACAGAATGGTAAATGCCTCGAAGCGAATGCAGATGCTCATCAAAAATCTGCTTGCATTCTCCCGCTCTACTTCCAACAGCGATGCCTTATTTGAAACCGATTTGAATATTCTGGTAGAAAATGTTTTAACCGATTTAGAAGTTCAATTAGAACAGAAGAACGCAACGCTTTCCATAAGTGAATTGCCAACGCTTCTGGTAGAACCCAGCCAGTTCAGGCAGCTATTTCAAAATCTTATTATCAACGCACTGAAATTTTGCAAGGAGGATTGTCCGCCTCATATTGCCATTTATGCAGAGAAGATTCCGGGCATTCAGATTGCAGGCATCAACAGCAATTCATTCAACGAAGAATTTTACCGCATTTATGTGAAGGATAACGGCATTGGATTTGATCCACAGTATTCCGATCAGATATTCACGGTGTTCAAACGCTTGCATAGCTTCGATAAGTACGAAGGAACAGGTATCGGATTGTCTATTTGCAAAAAGATAGCGGAGAAACACAATGGTTTTATCGCAGCAGAAGGTAAGGTAAACGAGGGGGCAACGTTTGTTATCACTTTGCCGGTAAAAATGAAAGAATTGACTTCAGTAAAAGAAACTGTTTGAAGGCGTTTCTGAAAATTTCAAAACTTGAAAAAACTTGTGGCCTCGCCAGGAATCGAACCTGGATCTGGAGCTTCGGAAACTCTTATACTATCCATTGTACTACGAGGCCTTCAAACTAAGGTCGCAAAGATAAATGCGAACGGTGAATTACCACTAAGAAAGATGATCTCCCGGATTTAAATCTTTACTGAATACAAGTACCTCTTTCGATTCTTTATTACTCGACATGCCGTATTTCCAATTGGGAGTAAGTATAGGAAAGCCCTCATAAAGTGTTCTGATTTGTTCGCAATCGTTATAAGACAAAATCCACTGATCTCGTTCTCTTAAAATTTTTGCTAACCCTTCATGGTCGAAGTTTTTATGGGTATTTCCTTTCTTTCCATAAAGCGAACTTTTGATAAGGTAAGGTGGATCGAGATATGCAAACAACTGTTGGTGAAGAGCGAGCGATAGCGAAAAGTCTGCCTGGCTGACTTGGATATTAGGATTGAAAAATTCGCGTACACGGTCAATGGAACTCAACGTGAATCGAGGGTGATTTGGCGACATGCCACCCGACAAAGTTGAGCCAGAAAATGAGGAGCGATTGAGTACATAGAAAACTGCTGCACGTTCTATTTTGGTTTCAAAACTGGTTTGGTTTTGCTGTAGTTGGTAAAATTTTTCTTTAGGAAGCGGATAGTGGGAAGCAACTTTTTCTGCGAGGTTGTGCGGCTCTTCTGTGAGGCATTGCCAGAATTCTACAAGCGGAGTAAAAGCATCGTAGCCTTTCACTTTCAAACCAGTGGCTGCAAAATATAATTCTACTGACCCACCCCCGAAAAATGGAGAGACGAACTCTGTAATGTTTTTGGGAAAGAACTGAGCAATATAATTTACACCCCGTGTCTTCCCACCGGGATAACGTAATGGTGACCGTGAAGAATAGATTTTTTGTTGGTCAGCACTATCAAACAATTCATTGGAAACTAAAGCGGCAGTCTTTTTCATCACTCATCCAAAAGTAAACTCATTATGTGTGTTGCTCGACACTAATTCTCAACACATACTTACACCATCTGTCTTGATTTAAGTTCCATGTATTTGTTGATCACATCAACCGTAAGTTGATTGGGAGTGGTAAGTAAGGCAAGAATTCCATGCCTGCGCAGCTCCTTCACTATTTGCTTTTTTTCATAGTCAAAGCGGTCGGCAATAGTTTTTATATAGATTCCTTCTGTAGAGTCTGGCTGTTCTTCGTGGATTTGTTTAAGTAAAGTGTTTTGGAAAAAAACCACACATACAAGATGCCGCGCCGTAAGTTTTTTTAGAAAAGGCAATTGTCTTTCCAAAGAGGATAGTGTTTCAAAATTGGTAAAGAGCAACAGAAAACTTCGTTGGTTTATTTTTTTGTGAATGGCAGCAAGCAACGTTTCGTAATCGCTTTCCTTAAACTCAGTTTGCTGTTTGTAAAGTGCCTCAACTATATGTTGCAATTGTCCGCTCCTTTTATCGGCAGGCACCAGATTTCCGAGTTTGTTGGAGAAGGTAAGGAGACCTGCTTTGTCATGTTTCATCAACACCACATTCAACAAAGAAAGCGTTGCATTTATGGCGTAATCGAGCAAGGTCATTCCATCAAAAGACATCTTCATACTTCTGCCTTTGTCTATTAGCGCATACACCTGTTGTTCCCTGGCATCTGTGTAGGTATTTACCATCACACCACCCGAACGCGCAGTTGCTTTCCAGTTTATCGTTCGGATATCATCGCCTTGCACATAGTTTTTTATTTTCTCAAACTCCATGCTGTGCCCTAAGCGTCTCAGTTTTTTTGCGCCGGTAAAAAGGCTATCGGTGGTAGCAAGCAACCTGAATTTTTTGAGCTGCAAATAAGAAGGATAAACTTTGATTGTCGTTTCTTCCGCAGCTTCAAATTTTCTTTGTAAAAGACTTAGAGGTGATTGCGCATAGCACAGCACTGCGCCAAAGTTGTATTCACCGCGTGCTACCGGGCGGAGTGAGTAAGTGATTGTTTCTCTGCTGTGATATTTGATTATTCTGGATCGAATAAAATCTCTTTTTTGAAATTGTTCGGGAAGTTGTTCTACAATTTTCAAGGTCAATTGAAAAGGATACAAGTTTACCAGAGAAATTCTAACGATGTTCTCATCGCCCAGACTAAAACGCGGCGCCATTATCCTTACTGCCTGAACACTTCCTTTTTGCAGAAACAGCAAATAAAAATCCAGCACAGTTGCCAGCATTAAAAGTGTGGCGAATACTATGGCCGCCTCAAACAACCAGGAAATGAAAAACGAAATCACAAAAAGTAGTGTACTCACAATTAGGAGCAGGTACCAACGAGGGCTGATAAAAAGATTTTGTATGTAGTTTTTAGCAGTCAATGAATAGTAGTTAGTAGCCGGTTATAAGTATTCTACCTTTCTCATTTTCCATTTTTCATTTTCCATTTTACCTTTTCCATTTCCGTTTATCTCGGAATTTCAATTCGTCCCACAATATCTTTCAGTATATCATCAGCAGTTAATCCCTCCATTTCTTTTTCTGGAGTAAGACTTATTCGATGACGCAGAATATGCGGAGCGGCATAAATAATATCTTCGGGAATTATAAAATTTCGTCCGCGCAATACGGCAATTGCTTTTGTCACCTGAAGTAATGCAATCGAAGCGCGTGGCGAAGCGCCTATGAAAAGTGAACGATCGTTGCGTGTTTCCCAAATGATCTTTGCAATAAATTCTATGAGTTTTGGTTCCACATGCACCTGACGAATTTGTTCGCGTGCAGTTGCAAGCACTTCTTTAGAAACAATGGGCGCAATGTTTTGCAGTAGCTCCGATATAACCTGCCCGTTGTGCATTTCGAGAATTTTTATTTCTTCTTCTAACGAAGGATAGCCCACAACAATTTTCATCAGAAAGCGATCTAACTGGGCTTCCGGCAAACGATATGTTCCTTCATGCTCAATAGGATTTTGCGTAGCAATTACTACAAACGGTGGGTACATTTTATGTGTTTGTCCGTCTATAGTCACCTGGCGTTCTTCCATCACTTCAAACAATGCAGCCTGTGTTTTTGCAGGTGCGCGGTTGATCTCGTCTATAAGTACCATATTGGCAAAAATGGGTCCTGCTCTAAACTGAAAAGCTCCTGTTTGAGGATTGAAAATATTTGTACCGATCACATCGCTTGGCATCAGATCGGGAGTAAACTGTAAGCGTGAAAATTCTGCGTTGATTAGTTTTGAAACAAGTTTTGCTGTGAGTGTTTTAGCAACACCTGGAACACCTTCAATCAAAATATGTCCGTCGGCAAGCAAGCCTGCAAGCAGCAGTTCTATCATGTTATGTTGCCCCACAATCACTTGCTGAATTCGATCCTGCACTCGTTCCACCATTTGAACTAAAGGATTCGCATCGGTGTTCATTATTTCGGCATCCATTATTGTTTGTCGTTTTTATAAAATTGCTGAATGATATTGTATAACTGGTAAAGTTCTGTTTCGTCTATTTCTTTCCGCTCAATATGCACTGCTTTTATTCGTTCCAATAAAGTCTTAATTGTTGTTTCAGGCAAAGCAGATTTTTGGATCAATTGTCGTTCAAATTGCTCATCGAGCCGGGTGGTGCTTAAAAAATAATGCGTTCTCACCCACTCAAAAAAATGTTGAATAATTTTTTCTCCCAGGTTCGTGTGGTTTCCATGATTGTAGTAAAGTCGCCCTACTGTTTCTACAAACGATACAGAATTATTTTCAGGAGAGGTTAGTACAGGAATAATTCGTTGTCTTCGTTTGCTTTCAAATAATACGTAAACGAGTAAGCCAAATATCGCAATGAAAAATGCCCAGCGAGTAGCGGGATAATTGAGTAGCACACTAAGGTCAGATGCTTTTGAATTTCGTTTGAAATAGTCGTTCCAATAAATTCGGGAAATATTATTTGGAAAGGTGTTCCATATACGCTGCAAATAATCCTTGTTGTCGTTTTGTAGCAGAAAATAATTGCTCATTACCAACGGCGCTGCATGTAGTGAAATGTGTCCGTCACCCAATTTGTATCGAATGAAATTGGGATTGTTTTTCGCGGAACCTAAAATGTCAGGAATTGTGTGTTTAAATGTGCTGCTATCAACTTCATTCTTTTTTTCAAGATCTGTTGTGTCATTTAATTGAATGAACGATGCAAGAATAGAGCGACCATGATAGCCGAATGTTTTCGTGCTGTTTGCTACCGTCAGGGATTTAAGATTTAAGCTGCCGTCATTGTGTGTGTTTAGCGGAGTTTCTTCATAGCCATGGTCTATTGTTTTGCAATGAAGCAGTTGCTGAAGTTTATCATCAAATTGGCGCGCAAATATGATGACCTCATTTCCTTCCTTGACAAAAGCAATAAGTTTTTTCAACTCAATTTCAGAGAGATAAAAATCCAGACCCACTGCTACAAGAAGTGTCTTTCCGTTTTTATGGCTCATCATTTTCGAGTCAATACTTCCATAGCGGAAGCCGCGTGAAAGAGCAAGGATGTCTGCTTTTGGAAAAAAATATTGGAGGGATTGATAAGCAAGAAAACCACCGTAAGGTTTTTTATCCTTCTTGTCTAAGGTTACACGCCACGATGTTTTCTTGTTGGTGTTGATGCAAGAGGTGCAATTAAGCAGGCAAAAAATAAGCAGCAAGTATGTGGGGTTGCGTTTCAAGAATGCCTCAATTGATTTTTTAAAGATTCCAAGCTTTTCATGTACAGGTCATAAGCCTCTTGTTGCACAGGGTAGTTGCCATACCAGGTGTATTCATATTGCTTTGTGAGTTGCCTGAAAGTATGCCTGATAGCAGTATTATTTATTTCGTAGTAATAATCATAGTTCGTTTTGTCTGTGCGATAATTTATCAACTCTTCTTGCTGCATAATTTGTAGCAACAGCATATAGCTATATCGAATAGCAAGGCGAAAATTTTCTTCCTTTATTGCCTGTTTCAAATAGCTTTCCCAGTTTGTACCAAGCACATCAAAAGGTAGGGTAGATGTTTCAGTAAAAGGTTCCGGTACGCTCTTTTTCTGTTTGCTAAAAAGTGTAGTTGTATCACTAAGAAATGCTTTGAAAAGGGTAATACAAAGCAATAAAAGGAAGATACTCCAAATGATTATTTTGCCGGTTTTAGTGGTGAAAAAGGCGATGAGTAAAGCGATAAATTTTGAGAAAGGATTTTGTGCGATGTTCTGTTGCTTGACGATTTTAAATTCCTTTTCATTCTTATAGCCAAAGCTTTTATCGCTAGTAAGTTCTTGCCATTGTTTATTGCTGACGGTAGCCCCATTTGCATAAATTGCGGATGCCATTAGCAACACAAATACGAGAAGCAAAGTAGAAAATGCTTTTAACCTAACGCTTTGCATTTTTCATCTTTTTGTGAACGCTGATAGGATAGTAAACGAAATACCATAGTACAAAAGCCAGCGAACCGCCGAGTATCAACAAGCTTAGCCACACAGGCATATTTGTGTGGCGTGTCACATAGCTTTCAAAAATAGCCGCAATGATAAAAATCGGAACTAAGGTAACGATGATCTTTATTGCATCTTTTGCGCCACGGGTTACAGACTGAAGCCGTGTATAAGTACGGGGAAATAGAATAGAATTGCCGATTATCATCCCTGCTGCCCCTGCAATAACAATTGCCGAAATTTCAAGCGTGCCATGAATGAAAATGACCAGGATAGATTGAATGCCAAGTCCGTGATGAAAGAACATGTATTCAAATACGCCGAGCATCAATCCGTTCTTGAAGAGCATAAACAAGGTGCCGATTCCTAAGGTAATGCCCAGTACAAAAGTGTTGAACGACACCATGATATTGTTGAAGGCAATACGCACAAACATGTAGAACTCATTGCTGTCTTTATACACCCCAAACGGATCGCCATTTGCAATATTCCGCTCGGTCATGTCCACGTAATTATCACCAAGTATTGCACGCACAAACGTCTGATCCTGCATTGCTGAAAATATGCCGATGCAAACAAAGAGCGCAAAAAATAAAAACGAAAAAAGCAACGTGCGGTGATGACGTTGCATAGTAAGTGGAACCTCGACGATGAAGAATTGAGCGATTCTGTTTTTCTGCTCTTTCTTGTTTTTATAAATAGATAAAAATATGCCCGCAGCAAGTCCGTTTATATAGCGAACTGTATTGCTAAATGGATAAAATGTTTTTGCGTAAGACAAATCATCTACAAGATTCATGAAGCGTTTTGCAGTTTCATCGGGGTCATTGGCCGGTTGTTGATAGGCTTTCCAGCGGTCTATATTTCGTTTTATAAATTGCCCTTCACGCATCGGGGTAAAGATAAGAAGATGTAGTTCGAGTTAATGGGCTGTTTGGGTATTCTTACATTTGCCAGATGAGCGTTATTACGGTATCTACGCCCTTCAATATTGATCTCGAATTTCACATTGCGCCCTTTCACAAAAGGCTGCTTGCATGGATGATTGACATTGCGCTCATCTATGCGTATATGATTCTTATGGAGCGTTACATTGTTTCGCCACAAGGGTTGTACGATTCACTTGGTCCTGTTGTTGCCATTCTTTTCATTGCCATCCCCGCGTATTGTTATCATTTATTGTGTGAAGTTTTTTTGAACGGACAATCGCTGGGTAAAAAGGTTTTGGGAATAAAAGTGATGGACATTAGCGGCAAGCAGCCCACACTCAGTCAGTATCTCATACGTTGGTCTTTTCGTTTGTTTGATATGATGATAACGCTGGGAGCGGGTGCAGTTTTGTCGGCGGCGCTTACAAAGCATAGCCAGCGGATTGGCGACATTCTTGCCGGTACTGTGGTGATAGACCAACGTGCTAAAACCAATCTTTACGATACAATATATCTTGAGATAGAAGACCACACATACCAACCAATGTTCACAGAAGTGATGCGCCTTAGCGACCGCGACATCAATGGTATTCGCAACTTGCTCGATACGCCGGGAAGCAGTCGGGATACGGAATTATATATGACTCAGGTAGGCGAACGAATACGCCAGGTGTTGAAGATTGATACCGAACTTGAACCACGTAAATTTTTAGAACAATTGCTTAGAGATTATAACTTTCTTACGCGAAAATAATTGTTCGCTTGGTGTCTTTTAGATCTCCGTTTTTCCGAAGTAAAATTGGTTTTTGTACATTTCTCCGACTTTGGTGTAAAGGTCTTCGACTGTGGAAAATTCTGTAGAATGTTCGTGCTGCAAAGGTGTGCCGCGCACCACTATTTTTGAAGCAGGAGCAGTGACATGATTAATGAGGTATTTGCCATTTTGCAGTTCGTAGCTGTCCACAAAAAGTTTTATATAGTCACCCTTATTGAGTTTGCCATTTACTCTGACCTCATTGTTGATAAAGACAAATTTTCCGTTTTCTTTTATCGGTGAAAGTTTGATTTCACCAAGTGTATTCTTACTCATTGCAAAGAGTGATTTTTCGTGAAGATAGTAGAGAACAAATCATTTGTCAAGCGTTGTGCTAAAAGGCAGGAATATGTTGAATGTGCTTCCATTTTCCGGTTGACTTTGTGCGGTAATAAATCCGTTATGGTTTTGCGCTATGCGCCTGCAAATAGCAAGTCCAATGCCTGTGCCGGGGTATTCGCTTTTCCCGTGTAGCCGCTGAAACATTTGAAAAATCTTTTCCACATTTTTCATCTCGAAGCCAACGCCATTGTCGGTAATGCTGATTTTGCAGTAATCAATGTTTCGTTGTGCCACTTCTCCTTCTATATCTTTTCCCGCTACCACCTGACTAGCGATATGAATGACCGGTTTGTTTCCTTCTTTCTGAAATTTTAGTGCATTCAAAATTATATGCTCCAGCATTTGTTCCAACTGATGGGGAATGATAGTGAGGCTATGCGAAACATTGTTTTCTATGAGTGCTTGCCGGGTTATTATTTCCTGATTCAGTTTCGAAATAATTTTCACCACCATTTCCTTCAGGTCTCTCAACTCGAAATTCTTAATCGTAGTGTTTGTGCGCGAGAAGGAAAGCAGTCCATCTATCATTTGCTGCATACGGTTGGCCGATGCCTGAATACGCTGGAAGTAATCTTGCGCATTGGCAGAAAGACTTGAAAAATCTTTGGCGAGAATGAGGGAAATGAATGCCTGAATTTTTCGTAGTGGTTCCTGCAAATCGTGACTGGCCACATAGCTGAAAGATGCGAGTTCGGAATTGATACGGTTTAGTTCATAGTTTTTTGTGCCCAGTAGATTATTAAGTTCCTCCATTTCTATGGCAGCCTTTTTCATTTCCGTGATGTCGTGCCCGATGGTTAATGCAGCAAACACTTCATCATTTTTGTTTTTTAGCGGTATGGCAGAGCCTACAAAATATTTGTCGCTTTTTAGTGATTGAAATTCGTAACCATAGGCGGGGGTTCCTTCTAATGCTTTTTGTAAGTGCTGAAACTGAATGGTATTTTCTATTCCCGGAAACAGCTCATACGCAGACTGCCCTAAAACTGCTGTTTTCTCAAACCCAAATCTTTCAAGACTTGCTTTATTGATCTCAATAAGATTTAGGTCTTTGTCATACGCGCCAATTAAATCGCCGCTGGCATCTAAAAGTGTTTCCAGAAAATGAGTTCTGTCAGCAAGCTCTGTTTTCTTCTGTTCCAGCAGTCTGTTGGCTTCTTTTATGCGATGTGAAGTGTTGATTACTTCTGTTACATCATTCATCAAACAAAGAATACACTCCACTTCTCCCACTTCGTCTTTTATGGGTATCACATAGCTGTCATAGTATTTGTCAATTACGAAAGAATGTTCTGCGGGGTAATGCACGGTTTCTCCTTGTAGTGCTTTCTGCAATCTGGCATTGGGAACGGTCATGTCCCAACCTGCAAATACTTCATCGAGCGTGCGGCCTATAACTTCCTCTTTTGTCTTACCGTAAGAAATTTCGCTTTGTTTGTTCCAAACCCTATAGCGCAGGTTCTTGTCGAAAACAAATACAACAGCGGCCGAATTATCAATAATTGCTTCTGCAAAATCTTTTTGTTGTCTTAGTTTCTCATTGAGTTTTATCAGGTCTGTTGTATCGTGAATTAGAACAAAAACGTGGTCAATTTCATCGAACTGATTTTTTAAAGGAATAAGGTGTATTTCATAAAACCGGCCGGTAATTGAGGGAAAGCTATCCAGTCTCACAGTCTCCCCTTTTAGCGCTTTGTCTGTTGCTTCTTCAAACCAGGTAGTGTCAGTGTCTTTGTACACTTCTCTTGCTGTTTTGCCAATTACCTCTTCTTTCGTAAAACCATAGTTTTTCTCACATCCCTTATTCCACAACACATACTTTTTGTTTTTATCGAGAACAGAAATGATGTTTACAGAGCTGTCAATTAATTTTTGGATAAAATCATTTTGTGCTTCCAGTTTTTTTTGAAGTAAATATTGCTCTGTTACGTCTTGCACATTCCCGACAATTATTTGTTGCCCGATCCGGTTTTTCGCCATTCGTCCCTTGCTGGTGAAGTAGTGCAACTCATTACTCTTCTGCAATCTGAAATCTGCGCTACGCTCTTGTCCATCGGCTATTGTTTGCTGGTAGGTTGATAGAATACGGGTCACGTCTTCGGGCAAAACGTGCTCCAGTATTTTGTAAACATCTTCGTGAGCAAACCGCTGTTCGTAGCCAAAAAGTGAAAAAAGATTATCGGAAAAATATACCTGTTTGGTAGCGAAATTATATTTCCAGCTTCCCATTCTTGCAGTCTCTTCCGCGTGTTGCAGCATATCGTTTTGCCGATCCACGTCTTCCTCTGATTTTTTAAACGAAGAAATATCCTGACAGCTACCTCCGATCTTAAAAAGTTTGCCGGCTGCATCATGATGATGCTTGCACCAGCAGTGAATGTAAAGTAGATTTCCTGTGGCGGTAACCGCTGTGTAGTCAAATTCTATGCTTTGTGCATCCTGTAATTGCAATTTTCTTACTCGCTCAATATCGTTGGGGTGAACATGTTTGTAGGCATCCGTTAGCGAAATCATGTTGTCATCCGCCACGTCCAGTTCCATAAGATGAAACATTTCATCGGTCCACAAAATCTTATCATCTTCCACCAGCCATTCCCAGGAGCCTATTCTTGCAAACCTCTGGCTTTGTTCCAGCAATTCAATAGTGCGCGACATCCCCGCCACAATATGCATATCAGAAAACATCAGTAAAAATAATTGGACGTGAAAGATATGGAATAATAGCATTAAACGGGGAACGATGAAATATATAATTATGAGCGAAATTTTGGGAAATCTCCTGCGACACACAAGGGAGTTCTAAAGATCATTGCAGCTTGCGGGGCTTTAAAAATTGGGGCGGAAAAAAAAGTTCTCAAAGCCTACCTTTGCGCTTGAATTTTTTCATTGCTTTATTAAGAATTAATGTTTCCAGAACAACCGATGAAAGCAAAAGGGCACCTGATGTTCGCCGCACGTATGCGCGATTATGTTCAGTTGCTTAAGCCCAATCTTAGTTTTATGGTGGTATTCAGCAGTGTGGTGGGTTATCTGCTGGCACCCAATGTAGTTTTTGCCTGGAAGGAAGTCATTCTTCTTTTTGGAGGAGGCATGTTGGTTACCGGGGGGGCAAATACTATCAATCAAATCCTTGAGCGCAACAGTGATGGTTTGATGAAGCGGACCATGCTTCGCCCCATGCCCGATGGAAGAATGAATGCAGGGGAGGCGTGGATTTTTGCGACAGTTACAGGTATTTTGGGAGCATGGTTGCTCGCTTATTTCTTCAATCCATTAGCGGGTATTCTCAGTTTTATTTCCCTATTGCTTTATGCCTTCGCTTATACCCCCATGAAAAAACGTCATCCTGTCGCCGTTTTAATTGGAGCGATACCTGGCGCTTTGCCTCCGCTTATTGGCTGGGTAGCTGCCACAGGCAGTATGAGTCTTGGCGGATGGATATTGTTTCTTATTCAGTTCTTCTGGCAGTTTCCGCATTTCTGGCCAATTGCCTGGGTGGAGTATGAAGATTATATGAAAGCGGGCATTCGCATGTTGCCCTCAAGAGAAGGCAAGACAAAATTTACAGGTTTGCAGTGCATGTTTTATAGCATAGTGTTAGTGCCTCTGGCAATATTGCCACGCCTTGTAAACCTTACCGGAAATATAGGTATGCGGGTGAGTATAGCAGCCGGAGTAATGTACTTTGTTGCTTCGGTTATTTTCTTTATCAAAAACGATCATAAGTCTGCGAAGAGAGTAATGTTTGCATCTTTTATCTACTTACCCATTGTGTTACTGGCATTGTTGTTTGATAAGTTGTAAAATCTATAAGATGGAAGGAGTAATGTCCACAGACCAAAGAAAAAGAATTCATCCTCAGAAATTTGCCATGTGGGTGGCTTTGGGAAGTATAGCCATGATGTTTGCGGGGCTTACAAGTGCTTATGTGGTAAAGCAAGCCTCTGGAAACTGGCGCAGTTACCATTTGCCCGATGTGTTTTGGATATCAACTATAGCAATTGTGTTGAGTAGTGTAACAATTGTGTTGGGCATCCGTGCATTCAAGCGCCGCGAGATACCAAAGTACAAGATGCTCATTACGGCTACGCTTATTTTAGGAGTAGCTTTTGGCGTTTTGCAATTTGCAGGGTTTTACCAATTATATGCACAACCACAAGAACTTATTCTGAACGGAGAATCTTTGAACCGTCTTGAAGCAGTGACGGTGGCTGGAAATCCTGCAGAGTCTTTTTTATTCGTAATTGCCGGCTTGCATCTGCTGCATATTTTGGGTGGAATTGTGGCGCTTGCCATTGTGTTTTTCAAGGCTTTCAGAAAGAGGGTGAAGATATATAATGCCACAGGTTTGGAGATAGTAGCTACTTACTGGCACTTTGTAGATGTATTGTGGATATATTTATTTATGTTCTTTCTGGCAAATCAGTAAAATGTTTTAGAAATTCGCACGCAATTCACAATCTTAGTAACCTAAAACAAACTAATGGCACAAGCTACTGCTACAACAGCCGAATCGAAATTATGGGGTGGGGGGCGTTCGCCGTTCAATGTGAGCTACGGCAAGATGATGATGTGGTTTTTCCTCCTCTCTGATGCTTTTACATTTGGCGCTTTCCTTATTTCTTACGGTACTACCCGTTTCTTTTCTGCGGTGTGGCCTGATCCCAACCTGGTTTTCAAATCGTTCCCTTTTCTGGGTACAGCCGATTTGCCCTTGTTGTTTGTGAGTTTAATGACGTTCATTCTTATCATGTCGTCCGTTACAATGGTGCTTGCAGTACATGCCGGTCACTACGGAGATCGGAAAGGTGTAATTAAATGGCTTTTGTGGACTATAATTGGTGGTATCTGCTTCCTTAGCTGCCAGGTTTGGGAATGGACACACTTGTATCATCATCGTGCATGGTGGGGTTCATTTACAGATCCTAATGCTCCGCTGTCTGACTTTGCCGGATTATTCAACGAAAAAACCCGGGCAACTGCCGCATTTGCAAACGGTGCAGGTATGCAAGCCACGCACGATTTTTATAATTACTTCTTCACAATTACAGGTTTTCACGGAGCACACGTAGCAAGCGGTGTAGTGTTATTGATTTTGATTTTGATCAACTCTGTAAACGGTCTTTACGATAGGAAAGGTCACTATGAAATGGTGGAAAAAGTGGGTTTGTATTGGCACTTTGTAGATCTTGTTTGGGTATTCGTTTTTACATGCTTCTATCTGCTCTAACTCAACCTCAAAAATTCACACTTTAAAATTGAACCATGTCTAATCATTCACATAACGAACATAGCGCACAGCACTACTACGAAGGCGATCAGTCTAAATTGTATTCAGGCGTATTAAATCATCACTTCGGTCATGATGTAAAGTCTTCCGAAAGCAAGAAACAAGTAGGACGCATCTGGAAGGTTTTCTGGATTTTGCTTATAGTAACTGTAGTTGAAGTGGTACTTGGTATGTTCTTTAGCCATGCTATGCCTAAGGGATTGCTTGCATTCTTTTTCCTCGCACTTACAATTTTTAAGGCAGGTTATATTGTAGCGGTTTTCATGCACCTTGGCGATGAAATGAAAAACTTTCTTATCACCATTTTGATTCCGCTTACCCTGTTCGTTTGGTTTATCATTGCCTTTCTTGCAGATGGTGGTTTCTGGTTGCACATGAATAAAACTTCTCCCGTTCGTGGCGCTACAGCACAGCAGGAGGCAACACATTAATTAACAACAGCAAATTGTGGCATTGAACACTGATGGGCAATAAAAGGTCTAATAAAAAATTTCTGATGGGGATAGCGGTAGCGGTTTTGCTGCCGCTATCTTTTTATTTAATAGCAAAGGGATTAAAGAAGGATCGCATTATTATGCCCGGCTATTTTATTTCAGAAAAGATTACCAGCAAAATGCTGGATGGAAAGATGCAGCAGGATACTATCTTCCATCGCATTGCCGATTTGCAGTTAATCAATCAGATGGGAGAACAGATTTCCCTAAACAATACGCTGCAAGGGAAAATTCTGGTCATCAACTTCATTTACACCACTTGCCCTTCCGTTTGCCCCAAGCTTACACAGAATATGAAATTGCTGCAAAAAGCATTTCGGAAAGATCGGAAAAAGAAGATGGACATGAATAATGAAATACATCTTGTCTCCATTACCGTTGACCCCGACAGAGATTCGTTCCAAACTTTAAGAAAATATGCAGAGCGCTTTGAGGTAAATCATGACCACTGGTATTTTTTGACCGGCAACCGCGACTCCATTTATCATTTTGCAAGAAAGGAATTGGGTTTGTCCGTTCAACCAGAGGAACACGGCGCTAAAGATTTTATTCATACTCAGAAAATAGTGTTAGTAGATCGTAATCGCTACATACGCGGCTACTACAATGGACTTGACAGTGCTGCTGTTGGCAAATGTGCCTACGACATTTCATTGCTTTCTATGGAAAAGAAGAAAAAGAAATAATAGGATGGAAGGGTTGGAAATTGTTGGATATGGTTGGAAGGGTTGGAAATTGTTGGAAGAGGTTGGAGGGTTGGAAATTGTTGGAAGTGGTTGGAAGGGTTGGAAATTGTTGGAAGAGGTTGGAGGGGTTAAAATATGTCGAACGACTTCCAACATGTAATGCACTAACAACCTCCAACAATGTAATGCTCCAACCACATCCAACATGTAATGCTCCAACTACTTCCAACAATGCAATGTTCCAACCACTTCCAACAATGTATTGTTCCAACTACTTCCAACAATGTAATGCTCCAACCACATCCAACATGTAATGCTCCAACAACTTCCAAAATGCAATGCTCCAACAACTTCCAACAATGCAATGTTCCAACCACTTCCAACAATGCAATGCTCCAATTAATTTTTAAAACATGCTTAACCCAATTTTACAAAAGAACGATAAGACCGCGCGACTGCTGATTTTCACAGTTTCGTTTGTGATTTTTTTCGCTATCGCAATTTTATCGCGTGTAAAAATCGAAGTGGATTTAGGTTTCGACGTTCATGTTTTTGCACTTATCAACGCCATCATCAATTCTACTGTATCTGTTCTTTTAGTTGCTGCTTACATAGCGGTACGCGGAAAGCAATACATTGCTCACAGAAATCTGATGTATAGCGCCATCCTTCTCTCCGTGCTTTTTCTTGTATCCTACATTGCGCATCATTTGCTTGCCGGCGATACGAAGTTTGGCGGCGAAGGCGCTATTCGTTACGTGTATTTTTTCATACTCATCACGCATATTATTCTTGCAGCCATTATTCTTCCGTTCATACTTTTTACAGCATACAGAGCTTTGACCGGCGAGTTTGAAAAGCATAAAAAAATCTCGCGCTACACGTTTCCATTGTGGTTGTATGTGAGTGTTAGCGGTGTGCTGGTGTATGTGATGATCTCGCCTTATTATACCTAAAACTCCTAACTTTATCACGTCATGAGAAAAGGATTTTTGATTGCTTTGTTGTGTATGATGCTCACTCCTTCCATTGGTAACGCACAAGGCTGTTCGGTGTGTACAAAAACAGCAGCAGGGCTTGACAGCAAAGCTGCAAAGGGCATGAATGGTGGGATAATTTATCTTGCTGCTTTTCCCCTTGCTATACTTGGTACGCTGGGCTTTATCTGGTGGCGTGGCAATAGACCTGTGAAGCAGTAGCGTTTGAGACCTTTTGGGTAAATGGTTAAAACAAATTTTATGAGAAACGTACTCGTGCTATGTCTTTTGACTTTTCTTATCGCTTCAAGCTGTGGAAGGCGCACCATCACAGGCAAGGGAGAGAGTACAACTATGGACAGAACCATTTCCGAAAATTTTTCAGCAATCAGTATTGAGGCACCACTAACAGCAAAAATCCATGTAAGACCTGGGATACAGTCCTCTGTTCAGTTTACCGGATATAAAAATATTATTGAGGAAATAAGAACAAAAGTGGAACAGAATACGCTTGTAATAGAAGGCAAACATTCCATAGATTTCGACACCGACAAAGATATTTTAGCTGAGATCACAGTGGGTTCATTAAGCGAATTAAGTATTCATGGTGCGGCAGATGCAAAGGTGGATGGAGCTATTACCGGAAGTGAATTTAACCTTGTGATAAGTGGTGCGGGAGATGTGACGGTCGAAAAAATAAACGTAACTAATCTCAACGCTAAAATTTCCGGAGCAGGTAATGTGATATTATTGGCAGGCAATGTAAGCACAGCAGAGTATAAAGTTTCGGGAGCGGGCAATATCAATAGTTTTGGTATTCAAGCCAACAATGTAAAGGCAAAAGTGAGCGGTGCAGGCGATATAGATGTGTACGCGTCGCAAACGCTTGAAGCAAAAGTGAGTGGCGCGGGAACCATACAGTACAAAGGAAATGCGTCTGTAAAATCTGAGACAAGCGGCATAGGCTCTATAATAGCTGCTAATTAGCATTCATCTCCAAAATGAAATCTTATGCCACTCAAAGTTTTTTTCATTGCCGTTCTTAGCTTTCTCTTTAATATTTCCTTTGCGCAAGACGGCATTGAAGGGTTTTGGTTTAATCAGGAGAGAACTGCAAAAATTCAAATTTACAAAGCCAAAGACACCAAGTTTTATGGCAAGATTGTGTGGTTGAAAGAACCTGAACGAGATGGAAAACCTAAAGTAGATGAAAACAATCCCGATGCCGGCAAACGCACGCAACCAATCATTGGTTTGCTGATATTGAAAGGTTTTCAAAAAGATGGAGAAGTTTACGAAGACGGAACTATTTACGATCCCAAAAACGGGAAAACTTATAGCTGTAAGATCAAACGCAAAGGCAATAACCTTGATGTGCGCGGGTATGTAGGCATTTCTATGCTTGGGCGAACTACCACATGGACAAAGGCGGATTGATCCATTCCAACTTGACTTCCATTTTCTACAACAAACCTTTCTAAGAGCCCAAAAGACTCATCTTGTCTGTTTCGTTGCTGCAAGTTGTCCGCTGCTAACTATTACTTACATTTGCCGCTCTTTTTTTAGATATGCAGCACATCAGAAATTTTTGCATTATAGCCCACATTGACCATGGGAAAAGCACCCTTGCAGACCGGCTTTTAGAGTTTACAAAAACTATTTCAGACCGGGATATGCAAGCGCAATTTCTTGATGATATGGATTTGGAACGCGAAAAGGGAATTACCATTAAGAGCCACGCCATCCAGATGGATTATGAGCACAATGGTCAGAAATACACCCTAAATCTTATAGACACACCTGGGCACGTAGATTTTTCTTACGAAGTTTCGCGCGCACTTGCAGCGTGTGAAGGAGCCTTACTTTTGGTAGATGCTTCGCAGGGCATACAGGCGCAGACTATTTCCAACCTTTATCTTGCTCTTGATAACGATCTTGAGATTATTCCCGTCATCAATAAGATAGATATGGAGGGGGCAATGATACCCGAAGTAACTGATCAGATTGTGGATTTGATAGGTTGCGACCCTAAAGATATTGTACTTGCATCTGGAAAATCAGGTATTGGCATTGAAGAGATAATGTCGGCAGTCATTGAGCGCATTCCACCACCAAAGGGCGACCCTGAGGCACCGTTGCAGGCTTTAATCTTCGATTCTGTTTTCAATTCTTTTCGGGGCATTATTGCATACTACCGCGTTTTCAATGGGGTTTTGAGAAAGAACGATCGTGTAAAATTTTTCCACACCGATAATTACTACACTGCCGACGAGGTGGGAATATTGAAGATGGGGCTGGTGCCGAAACAGGAAGTAAGAACCGGAGATGTGGGTTATATTATTACCGGTATCAAAGATGCGAAGGAAGTAAAAGTAGGCGACACCATTACTTTGGTAAGCAACCCGATAAAGGAAGCAGTAAAAGGATTTGAAGATGTAAAGCCAATGGTTTTTGCAGGAATTTTTCCTGTAGTAACCGATGATTTTGAAGAACTGCGCGAGTGTATGGAAAAGTTGCAGCTCAACGATGCCTCACTCACCTTCGAGCCCGAAACTTCGCAGGCGCTGGGCTTCGGTTTCCGTTGCGGATTTTTGGGAATGCTGCACATGGAAATCATTCAGGAAAGGTTGGAGCGCGAGTTTAACCAAACCGTAATCACTACCGTTCCCAACGTAAGTTTTAAAGCATACCTCACCAGCAATAAAGACCACGCGGTAATAGTCAACAACCCAAGCGAACTGCCAGACCCAAGCCGCACAGAGCGCATTGAAGAGCCCTTTATCCGAGCGCAAATAATTACCCTGCCCGACTATATCGGAAATATTATGAGCCTTTGCCTTGGCAAGCGCGGCATTCTTATCAACCAGCATTACTTAACGCCTACGCGGGTAGAGCTAATTTTTGAAATGCCCCTTGCTGAAATAGTTTTTGATTTTTACGACAAGCTAAAAAGTTGTACTCGCGGCTACGCATCGTTCGACTATCATCCGCTCGACTACCGCGATAGCGAAATTGTGAAGATGGACATACTGCTGAACGCTGAAAAAGTAGATGCTCTGAGCGCACTGATTCACCGCAGCCGCGCGCAAGATTTTGGAAGAAAACTATGTTCTAAACTCAAAGACCTTTTACCCCGCCAGCAATTTCTTATAGCCATACAGGCGGCAGTGGGCGCAAAGATTATAGCAAGGGAAAACATCTCTGCGATGCGAAAAGACGTAACCGCAAAATGCTATGGTGGTGATATAAGCCGCAAACGAAAACTGCTTGAAAAGCAGAAAGAAGGTAAGAAACGTATGCGCCAGATAGGAAGTGTAGAAGTGCCACAGGAAGCCTTTTTGGCGGTGTTGAAACTGGATGACTAAGCCGTAGCAAGCTTTTTGTTTTTCATCGTAAAAACGCTTTTCTTCATCGTAAAAAAGATTTTTTTCATCGCAGAAACGCATTTTCTAATCGTATAAACGCTTTTCTCATCGTAAAAACGCTTTCTTTCATCGTCATTTATTGCTAACCTGCCTACTTCAATCATTATCTTATAGCGGTAGCAACGCAATTTAACTTTTGTACCTTGGCAACAGAAACTCCCAAACGGTAAATTTGTAAAAAACAGGCATTGATGGAAACGTTATTAGAGACTCCCGTTCGGCTAACGGAAAGTGCAGTAAAAGAAATTAAAAGATTGATGAATGAACCCGCGCCCGACCAGGGCGAGTACCTGCGCATTGGTGTAAAAGGTGGTGGCTGCTCTGGGCTAAGTTATGTATTGGGGTTCGATAAGAAGGAAGACGACGATCAGGTGTATGATATGGAGGGCATACCCGTTATTGTAAAAACGGCGCACAGTATTTATCTTTTCGGCATAGTAGTAAACTTTGACTCGGGGCTAAATGCACGTGGTTTTACCTTTACCAACCCCAACGCCAGCACCACTTGCGGGTGCGGTAGCAGTTTTGCAGTATAAATTTTCTCATGAAAAAACTTATTTGCTACTTACTCTTCGGTTTTCTTTTTGTTGGAGCTGCAACGGCCCAACGGCACGATGCACCTGTGCCACCGGAGCACAGCTCTTTAAATAAATTGGATGGGAGAGGAAAGAAGCATGGTATATGGCTCACTACTAAAGAGCCGGGTATGGGAGAGCCGGGTATAAATGAATTTGGTAATTATCAGCATGGCTACAAGTTGGGTATTTGGTATAAAATAGACCATGCGGGCGAACTTGTGGCCATTGAAAGTTTTCGCAATAATGTGCTTGATGGTGAGGTAAAGTACTATGATAGGGGCAGGCTTTATTGTATTGGGCATTACAGGGGTTTGAATCCTAAGAATGCGTATGATACAATTGTAATTACCCATCCTATTACCCAAGAGGAAGAGTATAAAGTAATAGCCACCGATCAGGGATCGCTAAGACACGGAAGCTGGAAATACTTTGACCCCGGAAATGGTAGGCTTATTAAGGAAGAAGAATATCAGGTAGATGAACTGATATTTAAAAAAGATTACGAAGTTTCTGCCGCCGCCGATAGTATTTATCACAAAAAGCATGAAGCAGCAATGCCCCACAACCAACGGAAAAGAGTGCTTCCTCCTACGGGTAAAAAAGTGAGTTACAGTGAATATTGATGAGAGGGGAATTTCATTTTTTTTATTTCTGAGCGCTTTCTTGTAGAATTTCCACGAATTTTTATACCTTTCGATGTCAATTTTTTCGATAGAACTTATGAAGAAAGTACTCATTGCGGCATTATTACCGGTTTTGTTTTTTGCATGTGCTAAAGAGGAGGTAACAAATCCTGTTTTCCGCGATCCTACCTGCGCAGACACTACAGATGAGGGGATGTTTGAAAAGTTTACCCAGCCCGAATCGGTAGAGTTTTTGAGGTATTTCAAAGTTATTCCCGATACTGAATTTAAATGGGTAGTGCGATATCAGCATATTAACAGTAGGATATTATACAATAGAAGTGTGGACTACAATCCGTTCATTACTTATCGTGTAAATAAGCCAGCCAAGATATTTGCATTTCTTCCGTTTCCAAATCAACCGGAACAATATTATTCCTGGGTAGTAAATGCTCCTGACACTTCTATAGATTATCAGGTAAACCTTTATCATTTAAGGGCACAAAGTCCACAATTGCAGACAGGGTGTTACCGCATTTATTATGTAGTGTCTGATGTAGATACTGGAACGGTTTACACCAAAGGGCATTACGATCTTGAAATAAAGAATCAATAAGTTCACACCATCTTCGGATGGTTTTTTTATGCAGTTCATTTAAGCCATCGGTTAAATTTCTTCTTTTTCTTGGTTGGAATAAAAAAGATTTGTTTACCTTCGCAGTCCTTTTTAAATATGGCTAAACAGTCTTTAATCAAACAAGATGGTGTAATCGTCGAAGCTTTATCAAATGCTATGTTTCGGGTTCGTCTTGAAAATGGTCACGAAATATTAGCGACTATCTCTGGAAAAATGCGCATGAATTACATTCGCATCTTGCCCGGCGATAAAGTAGGAGTAGAGATGAGTCCGTATGATTTAAGTCGTGGTCGTATAATTTACAGGTACAAATAATTAACTAACAATAGTAACCAAACAGTCATGAAGGTTAGAGCAGCTATCAAAAAGCGCAGTGCAGATTGTAAGATCGTGCGTCGTAAAGGAAAGCTTTATGTTATTAACAAGAAAAACCCTCGTTTTAAACAGCGTCAGGGCTAAGACAGTCTTGAATGATGAGGGTAGAGGTTGGAATTATCCCCCGCATGTCATTCAAAATTTAAAATTAAAAACTCATAATTAACAATATGGCTCGTATAGCTGGTATTGATCTTCCGAAAAACAAACGTGGTGAGGTTGCCCTTACCTACATCTATGGTATTGGTCGCAGCACGGCTCAGTACATTCTTGATAAAGCAAGTATCGAATACGATAAAAAAGCGGCAGAATGGAATGACGATGAACTGACTGCAATCCGTAATATTATCACAGGCGAGTTTAAAGTTGAAGGTCAGCTCCGTTCTGAAGTGCAAATGAACATTAAGCGCCTAATGGATATTGCTTGTTACCGTGGTTTGCGTCACCGTAAAGGTCTTCCTTTGCGTGGTCAGCGTACCCGTACTAACAGCCGTACTCGTAAAGGTAAGCGGAAGACAGTTGCAGGTAAGAAAAAAGCACCTAAGAAGTAGTGAAACTTTCCAAAGTTTAGAACTTTGGAAAAGCTCAAACTTTTTAAGAATTACTGCCGGATCTGCCTGGGTGTTGCAAGGAGGAGTAATTCGATAGCAAATAATAAGTAGAGAGTTCTGATACTTGATACCTGAATATTGCTACTATTTTTTAAAGACTACCTTATTTAAAAAACGAAATGGCAAAAGCAAAAGCCGGTAAAGGCGGCAAAACAGTTGCTAAAAAGCGTATTGTAAAAGTTGATCCGCACGGAGATGCGCACATCAATGCAGCGTTTAACAACATCATCATCTCTCTTACCAACAAACAAGGACAAGTGATCTCTTGGTCTTCTGCTGGTAAAATGGGTTTTCGCGGTTCTAAGAAGAACACTCCTTACGCAGCACAGCAAGCAGCACAAGATTGCGGAAAAGTAGCTATTGATGCAGGATTGAAAAAAGTGGACGTATTCGTAAAAGGACCTGGTTCTGGTCGTGAAGGCGCTATTCGTGCTCTTTCGCAAGTTGGACTTGAAGTAACTTCGATTAAAGATGTTACGCCGTTACCACACAATGGTTGCCGTCCTCCTAAGAAACGTCGCGTATAGTAATGTTGCGTTCTGAGTTTTGAAGGTTGAATTTTGTTTACGAAGAAAGCCTTTCATAATTTAAAACTTAACACTTAAAATTTAAAAATCAGTCTTTTCATTTCCGGTTTTGCGATTTTGATGAAACGGAAAGGCTCATTCTAAAATAAAATCGCAAAATTTTAATCATGGCACGTTACACAGGTCCAAAAAACAGAATCTGCCGTATTTTCGGCGAACCAATCCTGGGTTCAGGAAAGAATCTTGGAAAGAACAGCAATCCTCCGGGAATGCACGGCAATTCAAAAAAACGCAAATCACAATCGGAATTTGGTCTTCAGCTTAAGGAAAAGCAGAAAGCAAAGTACACTTACGGAGTACTCGAAAAGCAATTCCGTAACACTTACGTTGAAGCTTCTCGTCTTAAAGGCGCCACCGGCGAAAACCTGATCAAGCTTCTTGAAGCTCGTCTCGACAACACCGTTTACCGTATGGGTATTGCACCTACACGTCCCGCAGCGCGTCAGCTTGTTTCTCACAAGCACGTAATGGTAAATGGTGAGATTGTAAACATTCCTTCTTATCAACTGAAGCCTGGCGACATTATTGAACTAAAACCGAAGAGTAAAGTAAATACTACAGTTGTTAGCTTTATTCGTGGAAAGAATCCGAAAATTAACTGGGTTGACTGGAATGAAAAAGACATGAAGGGTACTTACATTGCACACGCCGAGCGTGAGAGTGTACCTGAGAATATTAAAGAGCAATTGATTGTTGAGTTGTATTCTAAATAATATTTTCCCCTCTTATTACAGCGCCTCCGAAACGAGGCGCTTTTTTATTTCCTGAAGACCACGCATAGAAATTTCCTCTGAAAGGTTAATAGAATTTAACGCTTAAAAATTGTTAACTAACTGCCAACTGGCATGGGTTTGGCAATATACAGGAAGATTAAAACCTGGAATTATGAAACAGATTATGCAAGCAATAGCAATAGGAGGTATAACGATTTTAGCCTCATGTAGTCAGTCTTCTGTTAAGCAACAAGAAGCATTGATGAGTGCGAAACAAAAGACAATTGATTCTTTACAAATGGTGATGGTGCGCCAGCAAGTGATTGATTCTATGACACAAGTAGCCGAAGCTAAAGCCGTCACAAAATCTGTAGCCTCAAGTGCCACAGTAGCTAAAAAGCCAAAGCGTAAAACTACGGTAAGACCTCAATCTTCTTACGCTCAATCCTCTACACAAACCTACGCTGGTAACAGCGTAGCAACAACGCCTGCTGTATATCAGGAACCCGTGGTAGTACCCGAAAAACGTGGATGGAGTGCGAAGGCTAAAGGTGCGGTAATTGGTACGGCGGCTGGTGCTGCGGCAGGAGCCGTAATCAACAAACGTAATCGTGGTGCAGGTGCTGTGATAGGTGGAGTATTAGGTGCGGGTGCCGGCACCGGTATAGGAGCCATAATTGATAAAAAGAATGGCAGATAATTTTAAGAAACAAGTGAATGAAGAGGAGCTGCAACTTAGGTTGTGGCTTTTTTTCACCACGACCATCTGCATTTCCAGCAAAAATATCTTTGCCCTGAAGGAATAAAAATCTTAATGATTTTTCCGGCAATTCCCTGGTTTAATTCCAAAATATTGGAACTGTTGCATCTTCGGCAAGTTTCCTTTTCTCCGAATGTAGCTTTCGCTTGATTAATCAATTCACGTCCTCCAACAGTTTTTTGGAGTGTGGCTGTCAATTCTTTTTGTTCTGAATACTCTTCTTCCAGTATCCTTTGCGTTTTTCCGGCTAGTATATAATAGCGATGCCAGCACAGTTTATGACCGGTTTGATAATGGCAATCGCAATTAGACTCAATATTATCATTGTCAACGGCAAAAGCTATTTGATAAATTCCCTTTTCGCCATGTAGATGAAAATTATACGTTTTCAATAGGATGTAATTCTTTGTTAGAGGAGTTGGGTTTTTTCGAGATCATTTACCAGGTCCATTTACAATCTTTACAGAAGTAGGTATGGCTCTTAGTTTCCCGAAATAAAGTATAAATCTTCGCCAAAACAGAGTTCTTGAGTTTCACGATCTGTTGGCTGTTGCATCGTCTGCAATGAGTTTCTTGTGCATATTTTTTCTTAGCCTTCCGTAAAAGAAATCTTCCTTCTGCGGTTACAGCAGCTTTGGTTATCATTTCGTTGTGGAGCGGCATATCTCCTCCTATTATTCGGGATGTTTTTCCTGCAAGAATATATTCTATGTGCCAGCATGGATGCGGGTGTTTGCAGGTACATTGCGTTTTCAAACAATCGCCGCTAATTAGAAAGATAACTTCATAAGTATCTTTTTCTCCGCTCAGTGCAAATTTGTATTGAAGAATTGGAACGTCTTCAGCGAGGTGATTTATATCCATCTAAAGAATCAGCTATTGCTACGCAAAAAAAATCGTTCCGTGCAATAGCCAGTATGCAATATTAAGTATAGATTAAACAACCTTGAAGCATTTAAGAACCTAAATTTTGAGACAATATATAGTGGTTTGAATCTGTAGAAAAGACTGTTGGTCAATTTTGACTTATGGTGATTTAGCGGCAACTTTGAACCATGCTTTTGAAACAAGTGGTGGGGCAATACGCAGCAAAAAGTTGGCTGCATACTATGTGGGAAGATGAACGATTGCCCCACGCATTGCTGATTACAGGTGCGGAAGGAACAGGAGGTTTGCCGCTGGCGCTGGCATTTGCACAATTTATTTTCTGCACAAATAAAAAGGATGGCGATGCTTGTGGAAATTGCAGCGACTGTTACAAAACTTCCCGCCTCGAACATGCCGATCTGCATGTGACATTTCCCTCCATAGCACCCAAGCCAAATACAAAGGCTATGAGCAGGCATTTCATCCAAAAGTTTCGTGAGTTTGTGGCACAAACACCCTATGGAACAACCTACGATTGGCTACAATTTATAAACGCAGAGAACAAACAAGGAAACATAACGGCTGAAGAGTGCCGCGAAATACTGGAAAACCTCAACCTGAAATCTTATGAAGGAGGAAGGAAGATTCAAATAATATGGCGTGCAGAATATTTAAAAAAGGAGGGAAATATTCTTTTGAAGTTGATAGAAGAGCCACCCCCAGACACATTGCTTTTGTTAGTGGCAGAAGATACAGATGAGATTCTTCCAACCATTCTTTCGCGCACGCAAATGATACGTCTTGCACCTATATCTGCGGCCGATATTGCGCAGGGACTTACCGACCGATCGTTAGCAGACCCACGCAAAGCGGCACAAACAGCACACCTCGCTGATGGCAGTTTTACAGAAGCGCTAAAGTTGGTTCGATATACTGAAAACGATCTTTTCCCCCACGTAAAGAAATGGTTCAACGCACTCTTTACACAAAATGGAATTGAAATTTCAAAGTTTGCAGATGAGTGGAGCAAAGCAGGCAGAGAGCAGCAAAAGAACTTTCTTCAATTCAATATTCATTTGCTGGAGCAGGCAATTCGGGTTCGCTATCTGCCGGGTGTTCCCCCACCGTTGCCGGATGAGGAAGTCGAGTTTGTGAAAAAGCTGGCAAACAGAAATCTTGCAACAGAGCTTATTCAAAAAATGATAGAGCGTATTTCTAAGACTATTTACTACATAGAACGAAATGCACATGGCAAAACACAATTGCATGCGCTTTCGATAATGATTGTGCAGATATTGCAAGGACGGGAACAAGAAGTTTTTTAAAATGATAATGGTAATCTCCATTTCTTTTTTCTGGAGAATTGACCTTAGATCTGCATTATACATTTGGCATTCTAAATTGAACACTTATCAATTGATAAGACTAAATTTGCCAACTATTTTATTATTTTTCGTCAATCGGCTATAAAGGCAATCGGTGAATAGGATGAGAACAAGATGACCCCATGTGTTTTGAGTTCTTTTTAAGTTAGAAGATTGTCCCGAAGCTGTCAATATAAATTTGATATCTAAATGGGATGTGGCAATTGTGGGACAGGCGCAAGCGGAAAACCCTCAGGTTGTAAAAGCAATGGTGGATGTAGCACTGGTGGATGCAACCGAATGAATGTTTTTGACTGGCTAAACGCTCTGCCCCTGCACGATAGTGCAAAACCTTACCCGATAATCGAAGTATCGTTCAATAAAGGAAGCAGAAAAGAGTTTTACCGAAACAACACTCATCTCGTTCTTGAAAAAGGACAGATGATAACCGTGGAAGGCGTTAGCGGATTTGATGTTGGTATGGTAAGCCTTACCGGCGAGTTGGTAAAACTCCAAATGAAAAAATACGGCGCAAAAGAAGACCCGCAAATGAAACGGGTATTGCGGCTTGCTTCCGATGAAGATCTGGATCACTACTACAAGCAAAAAGACAGGGAGCAGGAAATAATGGTAGGCAGTCGCGCCATTGCAAAGCAGCTAAAGCTTGAAATGAAAATATGTGAAGTAGAGGTTCAGGCTGATGGAAAGAAAGGAACTTTTTTTTACACTGCCGATGGACGGGTAGATTTTCGTGAGCTTATAAAAGTATATGCTACCGAGTTTCGGTTTAAGGTGGAAATGCGGCAAATAGGAGCGCGGCAGGAAAGTGGAAAAGTAGGTGGAATAGGATCGTGCGGACGTGAACTTTGTTGCAGCACCTGGTTAACTGATTTTAAGTCGGTAAATACCAATGCTGCCCGCTATCAAAATCTTTCTATCAATCAAACCAAATTATCGGGTCAATGCGGCCGGCTTAAATGCTGCCTCAACTACGAGCTCGATACTTATATGGATGCATTGCGCGTATTTCCCGACCATGCAGAAACACTCCAAACAACTCAGGGCGAAGCATTCTTGTTGAAAAAAGATATTTTCAGGAACCTGATGTGGTATGGATACAGAGGCACAAGCAAGCAATATCCATTGACTATTGTGCGGGTGAAAGAAATATTGAAACTGAATAAGGAAGGCAAAAAACCCGATGAACTACAACCTGTAGAACTGGAAACAAACACTAATAAAGCAGGAGTAAAAGTTGAGATGGGTTTTGTGAATGATGTAGGGCAAATTACATTGAAGACGCTTGAAAAGAATAGCCGCAGAAAAAGTAGTGGCAACAAACCCCAGCATTCTTCCGACCAACCAAAAAGTCGTCAGCAGGCAAGACCGCAATCGCAGAAACCACAACAACCATCTAACCCCAATCAGCAACCAAAGCAAAATCAACCATCCCAACGTCCGGCTCAACCACAGCAAAAGCAAGGACAACAAGGTGGGCAGCAGCGTAATCAGAAACCAAATCCTAACCAGCAGCGCAATAATAATAACAACCGCAACCAGCAGCCACAGCCACCTGCTAAATAACCGGCTGGAGGAAACGTAGGAATTTTAAGCTCCAATCGTTTTTTCACTGTCGGAGGGATGGGCAGTTTTAGTTTTTTCAAAAAACTTTTTACCGCTAAAGTTTGCAGCCCATCCCTGTTTGTAGTCTTCATAGTTAGTGATTGCATCTATGGCAAGCGCAACAACGATGGAAAGCAATATTGCACGTATGTAGCCGAGCAAATTTTTCATAGTATGTGTTATTGGAAACATTTACTAATCGTCTATTGTGGCATTTCTATTTCGTAGCTTTTGCCGGGTTTTATAGTAAGTTTTCGCTCCCTTAGCCAGGGATTTAATTGTTTCAAGGTGCGGTAAGTGGTTCCGTTATCAAGGGCAAACTGTGCAAGGTTGGGAATTGAGTTGCTGACAGTAAGCGTTTTTGTACGATGAGGTTTGTAAGCATCATTCTTCGTAACGATATACCCAAATTTTTGCGCTTCTCCTACTAATAATTTAAAGGCAAGTATGCGGAACACATAACGCATGGTTTCTTCGGGTAAAAGCAGATCGTAATAATTAGTTCGTTGCTGAAATGTTGACTGACCATTGTAACCTCCTTGTCCCATATTATACGAAGCTGCGGTTGCTGTCCATGAACCAAATTTTTCATAAGCCTGCTTGAAGTATTTGATAGCCGCCATGGTTGATTTCGCTACATGATAACGTTCGTCAACTTCATCGCTAACTTCTAAGCCAAATTGCGGCGCTGTAGCCGGCATAAATTGCCAAAAACCTACCGCACCCACGCGCGATGTTTGATTCTGAAGCGCGCTTTCTGCAATACACAAATACTTAAAATCCTCAGGAATTCCATTCGCTTTCAACAAAGGTTCTATCAATGGCAAATAGCGTTCAGCCTGCTTTAGGATATAGATAGTGCTGTATTGGTTGTAATAGTTGTAAAGCAGCTCCCGATCCAGTTGTTCGCGTACTTCCTGTCTTTCGAGTGGAACTTTTTCACCTGCAAAATGGAGCGTCCGGGGTATTTCGGGAGCGTACCATTTATATTGCAGGCGACCATCTTGTTTTACTTCCACTACTTCTTCTGCATCATTGACTCCGCGAAAAGAATAAGTTGCAATGGCAGCGGCTCCCATTAGCATACCCGCAAGAAAGTATAAACTTGTTTTAAATTGGAATTGCATAGCATCAGTTTTGGGTCTTTATAAATTTAGGAAGATTAAACACAAACGAGGTATAAAATATTCACAACGATTAGTGATTTCGGTTAGCCTAAAAATATTTACCTTGCACCCTAAATTTATATAATGAGGCTATTATTTACCTTTCTATTGCTCTTAGTAATTCACCCGGTTATAGCTCAACGAAATGTGCGTGGATATGTTTTTTCAAAAAGCCAGCCTGTTCCATTTGCGTCTGTGGTGATTGGAAAAGCCAACTTAGGAACCACTACGGATAGTGCAGGTTTTTTTCAGATAAACAATATTCCTGAAGGTGAAATGAAACTTCATGTTTCTGCACTGGGTTTTTATTCAAAAACAGTCGGGTTGAAAGATGAGATTTTGAGCATCGAACTACTTGAGAACAATCACGACATGAATGAAGTAGTAGTGACGGGTACGATGAAAGAAATTTCCCGTTCAGAAAGTCCTATTCCAGTAGAAATAATAACGGCTAAATTTTTCCAAAAAAATCCGACTCCTAATTTATTTGAAGCAGTGGGTCTGGTAAATGGAGTAAAGCCTCAACTCAATTGCAACGTATGCAATACCGGCGACATCCACATCAATGGCATGGAAGGTCCTTACACGATGATTTTGATTGATGGAATGCCAATTGTTTCGAGCCTTTCTACGGTTTATGGTTTAAGCGGTATTCCAAATAGCATTGTGGAAAGAATTGAAGTAGTAAAAGGTCCCGCTTCTTCACTGTATGGCTCAGAAGCAATGGGTGGCATCATAAACGTCATCACAAAAAATCCCTCAAAAGCTCCTTTATTTACTGCTGATATTATGGCTACTTCCTGGCAGGAATACAATGCAGATATAGCTGTGAAAGCCAGTGTGGGTAAAGCACAAAGTCTTTTAGGCATCAGCTATTTCAACTATTCTAATCCTACCGACAACAACGACGATGGTTTCACTGACATCACCTTGCAAAGCCGGCTATCAATTTTCAATAAATGGAATTTCTCCCGGCAGCAAAATCGTATAGCAAGCATTGCAGCAAGGTATGTTTATGAAGATCGTTGGGGCGGACAAATGAATTGGAACAAACAATGGCGGGGAACAGACAGCATTTATGGTGAAAGCATCTACACACAGCGTGTGGAATTGATTGGAATGTATCAGCTTCCCTTCAAAGAAAAAATTATCTCCCAATGGTCTTACAACTGGCATAATCAGGATTCCTACTACGGTGTCATCCCCTATATGGCTACGCAGCAAGTGGCTTTTGCCCAATTGTACTGGGATAAGCAGTTTGCAACGCAGCACAATTTCCTTTTGGGCACATCATTGCGCTATAATTATTACGATGATAATACACCCGCAACGTCAAGTATCGGCGATGCTACCAATCAGCCTTCCATCACCACGCTTCCTGGCATATTTGCACAAGAAGAGTGGAGTTTTCATCCCAAACATAGATTACTTGCCGGCTACCGCTACGATTATAACGAGCATCATGGCAACATTCATTCACCGCGGCTTGCATACAAATGGTCGCCCAATAAGAGCAATACGCTACGCGCAAGCTTTGGTACAGGTTTTCGTGTTGTAAATCTTTTTACAGAAGATCATGCAGCACTTACCGGTGCTCGTGAAGTGATTATAGAAGAAGAATTAAACCCGGAACGATCCTACAATGGGAATCTCAACTATGTTTTGAAAACTACATTCAATAGTGGTTTTATCAACTTCGATCTTACTGCGTTCTATTCCTATTTCACCAACAAGATTGTGGCAGATTTCAATTCCGATCCTAACAAAATCATCTACAATAATCTTCAGGGTTATGGGGTTTCGCAGGGAGCTTCGCTAAATGTAGATGCGAATTTTACCTTTCCTTTAAAGCTGATGGCGGGTGTCACCTTCATGGATGTTTATCAGATGGAAAAGAACGAATGGGATTTGACGGAAAAAAATGTGCAACTCTATGCGCCAAAATGGAGCGGCAATTTTCTCCTGAGCTATACATTTTCTAAAGGTTGGTTGGTAGATGTGACCGGGAACTGGAACGGACCAATGCGGCTGCCTGTTTTTCCCAATGATTATCGTCCCGAATATTCTCCGTGGTTTTGTATCGCCAATGTGCAACTCACCAAAAAGCTGGATAAGGGAATTGAATTTTATGGGGGAGTGAAAAACATTTTCAACTTCGTTCCTGCCAATCCTATTATGCGCGCCAACGATCCTTTCGATAAATACGCTAACGATCCCGTAAACAATCCCAATGGCTACACTTTCGATCCGAGCTATAACTATGCTTCACTTCAGGGCATGAGAGTTTTTTTGGGCGTGCGTTATCAGTTACAGAAATAATACTTAGCAGTCCATTTGCGGAGTGAACAAAGTGTATTGTCCTGAAATAGGTTGACAGTTTTAAGAAGTCCCGATTGCCTCTGGTG
>ENA-UOUJ01000298-UOUJ01000298.1-activated-sludge-metagenome-genome-assembly--contig:-NODE-298-length-37768-cov-157.719009_pt1 | contig 37768 bp, 34 predicted proteins | sample MGYA00249839_ERZ747224 | MGnify/ENA primary metagenome ERZ747224 (study PRJEB28782, sample SAMN03220277) | activated sludge metagenome | biome: wastewater; feature: sewage sludge; material... | reverse complement strand
TTCATGGCTCCATTCTCTCAAAAGTTGGAGCCTCCTCAAAACCCGGGGCGATTCAAAATTCATTTCGAGATACCAGGTGCGACCGCAACGACCAGAACGCCTGTAACCATGCAATTTCGAGTATCGGGCGACGTGGCGCTTTCGAGCAGCTCCTATGCGAACGCACAAGTGATTTCGTCGTTCGGCGTGGGTGGGATCGGCATTCCGTTGGCAACTATCAACTCTCTCTGCACTCTCGATCTGGGATGTACGAGCAGCGTTCGCGCCCCTTATTACGATCTGTACATTCCGGACGCTGTTTTCGAACCCGGCCTGACGGGGGAGACCGGCTACGACTTCTTCAGCATACCGATAGTTCTGGAGGGGGAGAATCCGACGCTTAGGTGGCAGACAAGCGTTGTGGCAGTTGCCCAGAGCGCTGTGGTCGATCTGAGTCATACCCTTAACCTCGGCATTATCGCGCCGGAGGGAGTTACTTTTTCGTCACCAAGTGGGTTCCTTGTTTCCGCCGTGCCTTCTATTGGGCCGGATCCGGAGCAGCCTTCCACACCCGTGCCGGAGCCACAGCCTTACGCGCTCTTCGCAGTAGGTCTCGCGATGATTGGTCTGTCGCGGCAACGGGTCAGGATGGCTGGAACTCGGGCATGTGCTGCATGAAGTCAGAGTACGGTGTTCTTGCCTGAGGGATCGTGACTAGAAATGATTTCAGTTTCCTTCCCTACCCTGCAGGCCGTAGAGATAATCAGCGGCTTTCTGGATATGGCTCGCAGCCGAGAAAATAACCTGCTTGTCCTCTTTCAGGATATTCAGCCAGTGCACAGGCTACATGATCTTCCCGTGGTTCCGAGGTACCAAGATCAGCGCATAGAAAAGCTACGCTCAGCTCGGCTACAAGCTCCTCTCTGGCATAGACAGAATTTCTAAAACGTCCTGAACTCCCATGCTAGGCGCGAACTGAGTAGATCAATAATCGGCATCTTGGCTTTCCTACATCAAAATCTCTTTTTTTGATTGCATCTCTGGTGGTCGATGAGCACTCATCTATTCAATTACCGTTTCGCCATACCTTTGTCCCGGCGTTCAGCCCAGGACTGTACCGGCATTGAATCGATGAATCGATCGAAGGAGCCTATTTCTGCTCCAGTCGTTATTTCAGCCCACCCAGAAATCAGGATGGCTGTAGCAATAGGAGAATGTACCTTCGATACATTTATAGCCCCGGAATTGCTTCCATAACGATAATCAGGAATGAAGAACCCCAATAGAACGCAGCAGCAGGAGTACCAATCAATCGCCCAATCAACTCTGAGCCCAGGAAAAAGAGCAGTACCGCCCACAAAGGAAACAGGCAAAACTCATTCCAAACGATTCCATGTTGCCAGCCCCAAACGATTGAAGCTATGGTGAAACTTAGTGGAATGAGCCAAGTGTTTCCGGACACACCCCGCTGGACTATCACTCCGAACAGAAGGATAACCCCCAACCCGGCCAGACAGGGAAGTTCTACCTCGAAGAATGACATGCGCTACAACCCGGCAAAGATGCACCGCCCATCATGCCCCCAGCAACAGCCTGACCGACAAGACCAACACCGGAAAGCGATACCAAAGCAGCGGCCCCCGTAGCCCATGCGGCTGCAACACCGCTAGAGACCGCATTCTGCCAATCGACTGAATTCCCTTGCCTTATATCATTTAATACACTGCCCCCTATACCAAGTACCCCAGATACCACCACGGCTACGCCAACCGCTGCAGGGCTCTGCCTCATCCCTCGTTTCCGATATTTCTTTCTGATCACGAAAAGCATATCGATACGTCTGCATATTTCATTCGTCGCGATAACAATCAAGATAATGACAACATTTGAGAATCATACAATTTCATGATCAGCAAAATTCCCCATTCCAGCCCGAATAGTTACTCCCTGATCCTGTCATCAGCAGATGATCTTTGCTACCCGTATCCCAATTGTGATCGAGAAAGATAATACCAAGGGAAATGTAAAACCAGATAGTTGCATGTCACGCAGCTTTTTTCGCTGATATACAGCAAATAAAATGACGATAAGAAAGAAAACGACGATACTTATCCCTAGTAGGGTGTAAAACTCACACCACTCACCCAATGAAAAACCCATTATCATTTTTCAGATACCGTAGGGGTGTGCGCGCTATGAGCTGCTTGTACAAGTTCCCCCCGCTAATCCGCCATAAAATCCCGGTTGACTTGCCAGGATGCTATTCGTGACGATTTGGGCAGGAGGATCGCTCTGGTTCCGATGGATCTCTCCCATCAAAAACTCCATTTCCTTCTGTGTCGGTGATTGCACGGCTGGTGGTGTGGGTGCTGCCTCCGATGACATCAGCATTGCCGGTTCCCCCGGCATGGTGATGGAAAGCAGCGCAGCGAATGTCGCCCATTATTCAGGGCGCAGGAACCGTCTAATTGCATGAGTCAGCCAACCAATTTCGAACGATTGCCACCGCCAGGCTTGGCGATGGCACGGCTGGCTAGTAAGACTGGCTGGCGTGCTCCGCGATTATACCCAGAATCCGATGGTGCACAAATCAGTTTCATGCCTTTGGTATAATGTCAAACAGAAAATCTGATCTTGCACTGCTACAGGCTTACTTACTTGAGCCAGTCCGAAAGCTTGTCCCTATTCACGTTTCGCAATCTTGCTAGAAGATCACGACCTCCAACCACTGGTTCGGAGCTGTGAAATCTGCTCTTTCCCGAGAACTCTACCCCCACTAACGGCCTATAACCCCAGGCGTTGCCAGATTTTTGTGGGTAGTACGGCGGAGTTGAGTGTGTAGAAATGCAGGCCGGGTGCGCCGGCTTCCAGCAGGCGAGCGCATAACGCTGTGACGACATCCAGCCCGAATGCCTGGATGGAAGGAATATCATCACCGAAGCTTTCCAGTTTTCTGCGAATCCAGCGTGGAATTTCTGCTCCACAGCCATCCGAAAATCTTGCCAGTTGAGAAAATTTGCTGATCGGCATGATGCCGGGAACGATCGGGATATTCAGATCTGCAGCTTCACACATTTCCACGAAATGCAGATAGGCATCCACGTTGTAAAAAAACTGGGTAATCGCCGCATTGGCACCTGCTTCGACTTTTCGTCTGAAATTGGTGAAATCCTCCAGCGCGGAACGGGCTTGCGGATGATATTCCGGATAAGCCGCCACTTCGATCCAGAAGGTATCACCGAACTCCTTGCGGATAAATGCTACCAGCTCGTTGGCGTAGCGGAATTCTCCCGCCTGCGCCATGCCGGAAGGTAAATCGCCGCGCAGCGCCACAATGCGGCTGATGCCGTGACTGTGATATTTCTCAAGGATCGAACGGATATTGTCACGCGTGGAGCCGATACAGGAAAGATGGGGCGCTACCGGATAGCCTTCTGCCTGAATTTCCAGCACGGTTTCGAGCGTGCGTTCACGAGTGGATCCGCCGGCACCAAACGTCACCGAAAAAAACTTCGGATTGAACTGAGCAAGCTGTATGCGCGTTGCCCGCAGCTTTTCCATGCCTTCCGGTGTCTGCGGCGGGAAAAATTCAAAACTGAATGTGGGGGTAAATTTTTTCTGGGATTGCATCGGGATTCACTTCCATGAGTTGCGACCCTGTAAGAAGGGCAACGGTGAAAATCAATGAAGCAAAGCCGGGAAACAGCGATAGAGTTTCCCGGCTTTGACAGATCGCTGAAAAACTGCCGTGGTAGTTCCGGAAATGAATGGATGATGATCAAATTGCCGGAATAACCTTCAGCACATTTTAATAACGGTACATTTCCGGTTTATAGGGCCCGTTCTTGTCGAGGTTAAGGTAATGCGCCTGTTCATCGGTCAGTTCAGTCAACTTCACACCCAGTTTACCCAGATGCAGCCGTGCAACCATTTCATCGAGGCGTTTAGGCAGTACATATACCTTCTTCTGGTAGTCTTTACCATTTTGCCAGAGCTCCATCTGTGCCAGCACCTGATTGGTGAACGAACTGGACATGACAAAAGATGGATGGCCGGTAGCACACCCCAGGTTGACCAGACGCCCCTGTGCCAGCACGATAATACGGCGGCCAGTCGGGAAGATCACATGATCGACTTGTGGTTTGATGTTTTCCCACTGGTATTTCTGAACCGAAGCGATGTCGATCTCGGAATCGAAGTGGCCGATATTGCATATGATCGACTGATCTTTCATTTTCAGCATGTGATCGTGGGTAATCACACGAAGATTGCCGGTAGCGGTGACGAAAATATCTGCTTTATCGCAGGCATCGTCCATGGTCACCACACGGTATCCCTCCATCGCTGCCTGCAATGCACAGATCGGATCGATCTCGGTGATCCAGACCGTTGCTCCCAGGCCACGCAATGATTGTGCACATCCTTTGCCGACATCGCCATAACCGCACACCACGGCGATTTTTCCGGCAATCATCACATCGGTTGCACGCTTGATGCCATCCACCAGTGATTCGCGGCATCCATAGAGATTGTCGAATTTGGATTTGGTGACTGAATCATTGACATTGATTGCCGGAAACGGGAGTTCGCCTTTCTTTTCCATTTCGTACAGGCGATGGACACCGGTCGTCGTTTCTTCAGTCACACCGCGAATTGCAGCAAGATTACGCGAATACCAGCCCGGATGACTGGCAAGACGGCTGCGGATGGAAGCAAACAGGACTTGTTCTTCTTCATTGGTCGGATTGGCGATCACAGAAGGATCGCGCTCAGCCTTGCTGCCGAGAATGAGCAGCAGGGTCGCATCTCCGCCATCATCCAGAATCATATTGGCAGTATGCGAACCATCACTGGCCCATTCAAATATCTGGTGAGCGTAATCCCAGTATTCTTCCAGCGATTCTCCCTTGTAAGCGAATACCGGAATGTTACGGGCAGCAATCGCTGCGGCAGCATGATCCTGAGTAGAGAAAATGTTGCAGGAAGCCCAGCGGACTTCCGCGCCCAGCGCCACCAGTGTCTCGATCAGTACGGCTGTCTGGATGGTCATGTGCAGGGAGCCTGCAATCCGCGCACCTGCCAGCGGTTTCTTGTCGGCATATTGCTCACGCAATGCCATCAGACCGGGCATTTCTGTCTCGGCAATGGCGATTTCCTTTCTGCCCCAGTCTGCCAGTGACAAATCGGCCACCTTGCAGTCGGTAAAAACAGAATTATCCACAACGGGGTTGATTGTTGCACTCATAACACATCTCCGCAAAAGTGAAAGAGCGCCGTTGTTGAGTTGTCCATTGGTACGAGCCTCACGGAATTGACCGCTGCAGCGCTCCTCGGTACCAGTGGAACTTCATTCAGCCTGAATGACCGTGAAAATGGTCAGATACCTGCATCTGCTTTGAGCTGCTCTGCCATGTCAGTTTTTTCCCAGGTAAAGCTGGGTTCTTCCCGGCCAAAATGACCATAAGCAGCTGTTTTGCCATAAATCGGACGCAGCAGATCCAGTTCGTGAATGATGGCCCGGGGCCGTAAATCAAAATGTCTGGCAATCAGTTCAGCAAGTTTTCCGTCCGGGATTTTCCCGGTACCGAAGGTTTGCACCATCAGCGAGACCGGTTTCGCTACACCAATCGCATAGGCCACCTGGACTTCGCATTTACGCGCCAGGCCGGCCGCAACAATATTTTTGGCCACATAGCGTGCAGCATAAGCGGCTGAACGATCCACTTTGGAAGGATCCTTACCGGAAAAAGCGCCCCCTCCATGATGTGCCGTCCCACCGTAGGTATCCACGATGATCTTGCGCCCGGTCAACCCGCAATCCCCCATCGGCCCGCCCACCACGAAACGGCCAGTGGGGTTGATCAGATATTGAATATGATTGCTCAGCATCTCGGCCGGTAAAACCGGCTTGATGACCTCCTCGATGACCCCTTCAACCAGTTCGTCGCGAGGAACATCGGGAGAATGCTGGGTTGAGATGACGATCGTTTCGATGTTTTTCGGGAATCCATCTTCATAACGAACGGAAACCTGGGATTTGGCATCCGGACGCAGCCATGACAATCTGCCGCTTTTCCTCAGTTTTGCCTGCTGCTCGACCAGACGATGCGCATAGTAAATCGGCAACGGCATCAGTTGCGGTGTTTCATCGCAGGCATAACCGAACATCAGCCCCTGATCCCCGGCTCCCTGATCCATTTCCTCGTCTTTACTGCGATTTACCCCCTGAGCAATATCAGGAGATTGTTTGTTGAAAGCGGTCAATACAGCGCAAGTGCTTGCATCAAAGCCGATCTCGGAACTGGTATAACCGATTTCGCGCACGATACCCCGGGGAATGGCGTTGTAATCGATCGTGGCATCAGTCGTGATTTCACCGGACAAGACGATCAACCCCGTGCTGCACATAGTCTCGCAGGCTACACGTGCATGAGGATCCTGTTGCAGGATGGCATCGAGAATGGCATCCGATATCTGATCGGCAACCTTGTCGGGATGGCCTTCGGATACTGATTCAGAAGTAAAAAGATAGTTACTCATATTAGTTTTATTGATTGGATTTGGGTTATGAATGAGATAATACTTACTCGTGCAAGAGTAAAGCCAGTTTCGGATTCGAGGCCGAAGATAATAGCGGGTTATAACGACATGTTGCAGGAATTGCCTTAATGTGCTGTTGCATGAGCATTCGGATTATTCCAGAAATTCATATAAAAATCATTGCTCCTTTTACTGGATATACTCCGGTTCAGGAAATGCAGATGCAATAATCCGTTATTTTTTCGATTTGATTCTTTGAAAAAAGGACATGATTCCGATTATTGACGGAGGTTTCCAATGAATACTGTTTTGATTACGGGTGCCAATCGGGGGATAGGTCTGGAGTTTGCCAGACAATATGCTGCCGATGGCTGGCAAGTGGTGGCCTGCTGCCGGCAACCGCAGCAGGCTGAAGCGCTGAACCGGTTGGCTGATCAATATAAGGATCAATTTTCCATTCACCGGCTCGATGTCAGAGAACTCGCAGAAATCGATCAGTTGTCACACAAGCTGCAAGATCTGCCCATTGATATTCTGATCAACAATGCCGGTGTTTACCCGCATGCACAAAACGGGGAATTCGGTCATATCAGCTATGATGACTGGATGGAAGCTTTCAGGGTAAATACATTCGCTCCCCTCAAAATGGTCGAAGCACTGGTTGAACAGATTGCCTGCAGCCAATTGAAAATCGTTGCCACCATCACCAGCAAGATGGGCAGTATCGTCGATAACCAGCGCGGTGGCAGTTACATTTACAGATCCAGCAAAGCTGCCGTTAACATGGTAGTCAAAAGCCTTGCCATCGATCTGCAGCCACGCGGCATTATCGCGGTGCTGCTGCATCCGGGTTGGGTGCAAACCGATATGGGTGGACGGGGTGCACTGATCTCGACAAAACAGAGTGTTACCGGGATGAAAAGTATTCTGGGCAGAGTGACTCACTCGGATACGGGTAAATTCATTGCCTATGACGGGCAACATATACCCTGGTAATTTCTGCCAGCCAATCGAGCGAAATTTTTTTATCAAACCCTGGATGTACTCATCTCACGTGGTAAAGCTGGATAGTGAAGCAGCGACCCTGGCACTTGGAGAACAGCTTGCAACCCTGCTTCATCCGGGCCTGACCGTATTCCTGTATGGCGACCTGGGGGCGGGCAAAACCACGCTTGCACGCGGCATCCTGAAAGGGCTGGGTCATCACGGTAAAGTCAGAAGCCCCACCTATAACCTGGTTGAAATCTATAAACTTTCTAGGTTATACTTGTATCACTTTGATTTTTATAGATTCAATGACCCATTAGAGTGGGAAGAAGCAGGTTTTCGGGAGTATTTCAATCAGGATTCGATCTGCCTGGTGGAATGGCCTGAAAAAGCAGGGGAATTTCTGCACGCGGCTGATCTGGAAATACGGATCAGCTATTCTGGAACAAGAAGAATCGCTGAATTTAGCGCGGCAACAGAGGCGGGAGAACAATGCTTATCACACTGGCAAAAACGGGTATCCGATTGAATCGATTCAGCACCAGATTACTCACCTGCTTTTCACTTCTTGTTGCAACTCTCTTCCTGCCGCCGCTTTCATACGGCAACGGAGCGGTTGCCGGAACGCAAATCACTGCTGCCCGCTATTGGGCCGACTCTGCGTATACCCGCCTGGCGATGGACGTGAGCAAGCCGGTCAAATACAAGATCAGCACACTCGATGCCCCCAAAAGAATTGTCATGGACATCGAAAATGTTTCGTTCCCCGGTGCACTGGGTGATTTACCGGCCAAACTCAAATCACACGATCCGCTGATCAAAACACTGAAAGTCAGCCGATTCACCCCGCAAACCACCAGACTGGTCGTCGAACTGAAAACCGATGCGATACCCAAGGCTTTTGCACTGGCTCCTGCCGAGCAATACGGACACCGTCTGGTACTGGATATTCACGCCTCCAAGCCGGCTGATAAAGCCCGGAAAACTGAATATACCGATCCGCTGATGGCGCTATTACAGAAAGATACCCAGCCGGCAGTCACTCCTCCCACCCGGCCCGTTGCTCAGAAAGCGACTCCGAACCTCGTCATGGCTGCGATCAACCGCCAGCCTGCAGGCAAACGAACCTTTGTCGTTGCAATCGATGCCGGACATGGTGGCAAGGATCCGGGAGCGGTCGGCCCGCAAGGTACCATGGAGAAAAATATAACCCTGTCGATCGCCAAAAAGCTCAAGGCCAGAATCGACCGGGAACCCGGTATGCGTGCCGTACTGGTTCGTGACGGAGATCATTTCATTTCACTGGCAGGACGCCGCATCAAGGCAAGACAGGCCAATGCGGATCTGTTCGTATCCATCCACGCCGATGCTGCACCGCGCAGAGAAGCGCATGGTGCTTCCGTTTATGCCTTATCGGAAAACGGCGCAACCTCTACTACGGCAAGCTGGCTGGCAAAAAAAGAGAATGAAGTCGATCTGCTCGGTGGAGTCAAGCTGGATGACAAGGATCGTTATCTGAAGCAAACACTCATCGATCTGTCCATGAATGCTACGATTGACGACAGCGTCCGGCTGGCAAGCCATGTGCTGAATGAAATCGGATCGGTCAACCATCTGCACAAAAGAAATGTCGAGCAGGCAGGGTTTGCGGTACTCAAATCACCTGATATTCCGTCCATTCTGGTTGAAACTGCTTTCATCAGCAATCACACTGAAGAAGCGAGACTCAATTCCGAGGCTTATCAGAACAAGCTGGTCGATGCAATATCTGCCGGGCTCAAGCGTTATTACGGCGGCAAAGCCTGGAAAACACGGGTAGATGTGGCAGATACCCGGTAACGAAACAGCCTTGCCGGGCTCCATTATAATTGTGTGAAACTTGCGTGAAACGACCTGTTACGGGTAGATCAGCTCCAGCTTGTACCCCACAGCATCAAGGCTGCCCGTATTCAAAAAACACTGGACCTGTATTTCACTATCTCCGCCCAATACTGGCTGATCTGTTACAGAATCGAGATAATCTTTGGCAGTAAAAATCCGGCGGGCAAGCGGCTTTTCATCAGAATCAGTCAGTGTCAGCAGCAATGCCGGCAATGCTTGTGGAAAAGGTGCGTGGTTGCGGATGATTGCAGATAGCGCCACGACATCAGGCTCTGCGGGAGAGCTTACACGTAAATCTGAAGATTCCAGACTCAACAGATGGAGATGGCGCGGTAAGTCGATATCACATTGCATCAAATCACAATAGCTATCCAGTGCCGGCTGGAATGCAGGAAAAGCAATAAAGATTTCAGTACGATAGGCATGCACAAACTGGCCCAGCAGCAATAACAGCAGTAATGCATTGGGTATCAGCCACCAGCGGGAAGTTTTCCGTGTGGACAGTTGAACACCGAAATGATCTGCAGGAAAAGATGATTCTGCAACTGGTACTACAGCAACATTACCGGATTCGAGGCAATCCGGAGCTGATGATTCAACGGATAGTGCAGCAGACTGAATACATGCCTCCGGGACCACGATCAGCGCCACGAACCCGTTGAATACCTGCCTGCACTGCCCACAGCGAACATCGCCATTGCACGAATGCAACTGTATTCCTGTGAGGCGGAAAACCGCATGGCAGCCCGGACACCGTGTGACCAGCGTCATGCAAAACCACCACCTGGTTTTCGACCTGCAAGCAGCACCCACCCCTGCTCTTTTGCTGCAATATGCATATCGAACCATTCGCTGTAAACCTGCAACACCTCATCAGCCTGGGTTTCCAGTATTCCTGAAAGCACGATACGCCCGCCGGGCTGCAAAGCTTTCATCAGAACAGGTGCCAGCATAATCAGAGGGTTGGCCAGTATATTGGCTACCACTACGGTAACCGGAGCCCATTCAGCACTGGCACGATCATCCTCCACAAGCGGAGGCAATGCGGTAGTAAATAACAGTCTGTCCGGGTCACAGAAATTATTCAGGGCATTATCCAGACTGGCAGTGATGGCATTGGGATCGATATCCATCCCTGTGACCCGATCTGCACCGAGTTTCAGTGCAGCTATCGCCAGGATACCCGAGCCACAGCCATAATCGAGCACACTGTCACCGGGTTGAAGGAATTGATCCAGCCAGGTAAGGCATAACCGGGTAGTCGGATGGCTGCCCGTACCAAAAGCCAGGCCAGGATCCAACCTTAGACTGATTGCTGCAGGATCTGGCGGTTCATGCCAGGATGGAACCACCCACAGCCGCGAGGAAATTCTGATCGGTTCGAATTGTGCCTGCGTCAGCCTGACCCAGTCTTGCTCCATAACCTGTGCCAGCTGGTACTCCGGCAATGCAGGCGACCCGATTACCTCGGCAACCTCCTGTATGATCTCATCGATATTGGCATTTTCTTCCAGCAGCACCGTTACTTCCGCCTGCTGCCAGAATTGATCCGGAGGTGCGCCGGGCTCACCGAACAGAGGTTGTTCCTGGCTGGTTCCCTCCCCCGCATCATGCACATCGACCGACAATGCACCCCGTTCCAGCAGCCGGTCACCTACCAGATCGATGTAATCGGATCCAATTCTAAAAGTCAGAGATAGCCAGGACATCGCCAAAGCGGGTAACAGAATTTCTCACTATCGCATCAGGTCGATTTTTTGTTATACAACACGAGTTTACCTTCAAGATGATGAATGGAAACGGGGCCGGACAGGAAATTGCAATCTGTCAGAAGATCGAGATGCAGCGGTATATTGGTTTTGATGCCTTCAACGATCATTTCCGTCAATGCTATACGCATGCGGGCAATAGCCAGGTCGCGATCATCGCCATAGGCAATTACCTTGGCAATCATGGAATCGTAGTAAGGTGGTACACGATAGTTGTGATAGATATGTGAATCAACCCTGATTCCCGGGCCACCCGGAGCATGGTATTGAGTGATGCGCCCGGCCGATGGGGTCAGTTTATAGGGATCTTCCGCATTGATACGGCATTCTATGGCGTGGCCCTTGAACACGATGTCCTTCTGCTGCAAAGACAGTTTTTCTCCGGCTGCCACACGAATTTGCGCCTGAACCAGATCGATCCCGGTGATCGCCTCTGTTACCGGATGTTCGACCTGCAACCGGGTATTCATCTCAATGAAATAAAATTCATTGTTCTCGTAAAGAAATTCAAAAGTCCCGACACCGCGATAATTGATACGCTTGCAAGCCTCGACACACAGCTCCCCGATTTTGTCACGCAACTGTACAGAAATACCGCGGGCAGGTGCTTCTTCAATGATCTTCTGATGGCGACGTTGCATGGAGCAATCCCGCTCCCCCAGATGAACGACATTGCCGTACTCGTCGGCCAGTACCTGAAATTCGATATGACGAGGGTTTTCCAGGTATTTTTCTGCATAAACAACCGGATTGCCGAATGCAGTCTGCGCCTCGTTACGTGTCGTAATCACCGCGTTTGAAAGCGCTGCTTCGGTATGCACCACACGCATACCGCGCCCTCCACCGCCTCCGGCCGCTTTAATGATGACTGGATAGCCGATTTCTTTAACGATCTTCTTTACCTCATCGAGAGATTCCGGTAATGCACCACCGGAACCCGGTACACAAGGTACCCCCGCCTGTCGCATGGCATTTTTGGCACTGACTTTATCCCCCATCAACCGGATCGTATCCGGCCGGGGTCCAATAAAGAAAAAGCCGCTTTTTTCCACTCTCTCGGCAAAATCCGCATTCTCGGATAGAAAACCGTAACCCGGGTGAATGGCTTCAGCATCGGTGACTTCAGCCGCACTGATAATGGCAGGAATGTTCAGATAACTCTGTGCAGAGGCTGCCGGGCCGATACACACCGACTCATCGGCCAGTTTGACGTACTTGGCCTCAGCATCTGCTTCAGAATGAACGGCTACTGTTTTAATACCCATGGTGCGACATGCCCGCTGGATGCGCAGCGCGATCTCACCACGATTTGCGATCAATATTTTTTCAAACATAAAAATTAGGTGCTGGGAACCTGGTCTGGATGGATGCTTGAGAATTCAGGAAATCACCCCGGGAAATCATCATTCGATGACAAACAATGGCTCTCCATATTCAACCGGCTGGCCATTCTCCGGCAAAATGGTCTTGATTTTGCCGTCACGGTCAGCCTCGATTTCGTTGAGCAGCTTCATGGCTTCGATGATACACAGCGTTTCTCCGGATTTCACATATTGCCCGATTTCGACAAATGGCTTCGCTCCGGGAGCTGAGGCACGGTAGAAAGTCCCTACCATGGGGGATTTAACGATATGTCCCTCCGGCAGACCAGGTTTATCCGGTGCATCAGTCTCGCTCACCGTAGCCGTTACCGGCTCTGCCGGAGCAGGTGCATGATATTGCGGTACTATTGTGGCAGTCGATTGTGTCAGGGTTATGGATTTGCTGATACGTACTTTTTCTTCACCTTCAGTCACTTCCAGCTCGGTAATACTGTATTCTTCAACTAATTCAATCAATTTTTTGAGTTTTCTCAAATCCATATTTTCCTCCGGGGCGGATCCCGTCCATAAACACTCTGATTTGTCTTCAGGTTCGAAATTTTTTTGTTTCCTGATAACGATCGTTGACCGATCTGGAACTGAATCAGTTCATCTGATTTGTATTGCTATTCATTTCAATTATCGGAATCTGCCTGATTGTGGATAAAATCTTTTCAGCGACGCCACCCTGCCCATACTATTTATCTGGTCAAAGCAAATTGAAGCGCCAGTTCATATCCCGCAGCACCCAAACCACTGATGACCCCAACTGCGATATCCGAGAAATAAGAGGTACGACGAAATGATTCACGAGCATAAACATTGGAAAGATGGATTTCCACAAATGGCAGGTTGGTAGCAGCCAAAGCGTCACGCAGGGCAATACTGGTATGTGTCAGTGCGGCCGGGTTGATGATAATGAAATCGGTACCATCACTCATGGCCCCCTGCACCCGGTCGATCAACTCATGCTCAGCATTGCTCTGAAAGATACTCAATGCTACAGATGCTGCCTGCGCTTTGACCGTCAGATTCCTGTTAATATCTTCCAGTGTTGTTTGCCCGTAGACGGCAGGTTCTCTTCTGCCCAGAAGATTCAGATTGGGGCCATGGATCACCAGGATATTTGCAGCCATATCGACCATTCATTTACGATGGCCAATTATGTCCTTTTCTCCTGATATTGTACAGTTTTTTATGTATTTTCCCCGAAGTTACAGCAAAATACCTGATTCTGGCAAATTACAGAGTTGCTGATTCAGAGGCTGCCTCATTTATCTCTTGCAAACAAATACTGTCGAACGGAAATGGCAAGTGATTTTATAGTGATTGGCGCAGGAATCATCGGCCTTTCCACTGCGCTTCGATTACTTGAAGAAGGTGCATCAGTCACCCTGCTCGATCGCCGGGAAGCAGGGTGTGAAGCCTCATGGGCGGGTGGAGGTATTTTGTCTCCTTTATATCCATGGAATTATTCGGATTCCGTAACCCGCCTGGCTGCGTTCAGTATGTCACGCTATCCGGAGTGGACGGCAGCACTGAATACAGCCACTGGTATCGATCCCGAATATCAGATCTGCGGGCTTGTCATTCTTCCACCTTACGATCCAGAGGCAGCCGTCAACTGGTGCTCCGCCCATGCGGTACGGCTGACATACCTCTCATCCTCACACCATGGCGGATTATCCTGGGCTCACATCAACGACGAACAGGGAAACGCTCAGGCGCTGTTTCTCCCTGAAGTTGCTCAGGTTCGCAATCCACGTCTGCTACAGGCGTTATACAAACGTATCAGACAACTGGGCGGAAAGATCATCGAGCATTGCGAAGTTCAGGAACTGGAGATATCCGGTCAGAAAGTTCATGCCATCCGGACACCATCTGAAAAACACTCTGCTGATCAGTACATTCTTTCAGCTGGTGCCTGGAGCAGAAAAATTCTCGGAGAACATGCACTGAATCTCGCAATAAAACCCATTCGCGGGCAAATGCTTTTATACAGGCTGCCGGGAAATCCGCTTTGCTCCATTGTGTTGCAACGAGATCTCTATCTCATTCCGAGACGTGATGGACACTTGCTGGTGGGTAGCACGATCGAGGACACAGGATTTGATAAGCAGATCACCCTCGATGCAAAAAACAGGCTGTCCAGCTGGGCGGAAGAAATCCTGCCACAACTGAAAAATACGCCACTCCTGAAACATTGGTCGGGCCTGCGCCCCGCCACACCCGACAATATCCCGATAATCGGCCCACACCCGTTTCTTGAAAACCTTTATATCAACAGTGGACACTTTCGCTATGGTGTAACGATGGCGCCCGGCAGTGCGGAAATACTGGTGAACGAAATCCTGAAACGTACTCAACCTTTTGATGTCACCCCGTATCAGAGGGGGTGGCATCCATCCGAATAATGTCAGATATATTTATTGAAACTCACAGGTTCAGCTTTCGGTAGCGGAAAAGTTACCGATTCAAGAACCCCGGACAATTCTTCGATTATTACACCCTGGTTTGACTGTTTTGCTGCAATCTGTTCAAGACGTTCGAGCACCTGCTGAACCAGTATTTCCGGAGCAGACGCACCAGCAGTAATTCCGATACACCGTTTATTGGTCAACCAGCTCTCTTGCAACTGCTCTGCCTGATCAACCATGTAAGCTTCTACATTCTCATTTCTTGCCACCTCACAGAGGCGATTGGAATTCGAACTGTTCGGTGACCCTACCACGACGACCAGATCACAAAGCTTGACCAGCTTCTTGACCGCATCCTGACGGTTTTGTGTGGCATAGCAGATATCATCTTTCTTGGGACCGATAATTTTTGGAAAACGCTGCTTCAGCGCTTCGATCACACGTGCTGCATCATCGACCGACAAAGTCGTCTGGGTAACGTATGCCAGATTACTTTCGTTCTTGACTTGAAGCCTGGCCACATCTTCCGCCGTTTCCACGAGATACATCGTGCCCTTGCTTTTTGCAATCTGCCCCATGGTTCCCTCGACCTCAGGATGACCCTGATGGCCGATCATGACGATTTCCTTACCTTCCTTATCCATTTTTGCCACTTCGACATGTACCTTGGTCACGAGCGGGCAGGTCGCATCGAATATCTGCAGTTTACGAGCGGCTGCTTCCCTTCTCACCTCATGAGAAACACCATGCGCACTGAAAATGAGCATACTCCCTTCCGGTACTTCCTCGAGATTCTCCACGAACACCGCTCCTTTTTTCTCCAGGTCTTCAACTACGAAGCGGTTATGGACAACTTCATGCCTTACGTAGATAGGTGCGCCATACATCGCCAGCGCACGCTCGACGATTTCAATGGCCCGGTCAACCCCCGCGCAGAATCCTCTCGGGTTCGCAAGCAATACTCTGATCATCAGCCTGTTTCTCCATAGTTTGTGTACAAGTCCGATTATAAAATAATCCTGAAAAGGTTTTGAGTTTTCATCTCAGAAGCGATATCTTGTTTCATCTGTAACTAAAGCAGTATTACAGCGACTCGTGTATCTGGTTCGATTATGTTCAAACTCGCAATAAAACGATTTTTATTGTTTCACCATACATAATCCTCTTAAAATTTCGCTGTATACTCTCGCGATATTTACGTTACGCTGCAAAAACAACTTAACTGGCTTCGGAACTTGACAGTTTTATTGGGAATTTCCTGATGGGTGCGCTGGCTTTTTATACTTTCATCTACTTTGTCGGGCATTTTGCTGCACTCGGCCTGAATATCATTACAAACAAAAAACTACTTAGACATCGCTGGGCTGGTCTGGCTGGTGTAATTATCGTAGCAATCATGCATGGGTATAAAATCATTAGCACCACTCCCCCGTCAGGTCACGATGACGATACGCTGTATGCGCTCAGTTATTTCGTCATCTTTCCAGTAGTGGTCATCAGTGCAGTTCTCTTTTATCTGAGCGAAAAAGATAAAAAAGACGGCGGTTCAAAATAATCACTGCCTTACTCAATATATTCCGCCTCTCTCTGATACATGACTTCACCGTCACCTGACCAGGTCATTCGCCAGGAAATCCTTGCACTGTCAGCCTATCATGTCCCCCCTGCCAAGGATATGGTCAAGCTGGATGCAATGGAAAACCCCTACCGGTTGCCCCCTTTTTTATGTGAAGAAATCTCCCGGATAGCGGCAGACACATCCATCAATCGTTACCCTGATCCACACGCCGCCGCGCTCAAGGAAGTGCTCAGTACCACATTATCCGTTCCGGCCGGAATGGAAATCATGCTGGGCAATGGTTCAGACGAAATCATTCAGATCATCATGCTGGCGGCAGCAAAGCCGGAAGCAAAGCTGCTGACGATCGAACCGGGATTTGCCATGTTCAAAATGATTGCTACATTCGCGAACATGCAGTATATCGGAATTCCCCTGAAACCTGATTTTTCGCTAGATATCGACAGGATGCTCGCAGCAATCGAGCGCCATCAGCCTTCCGTCATATTCCTGGCCTACCCGAATAATCCGAGCGGCAATCTGTTCGATACCAGCGCTCTGGAAAAGATCATCGAAATATCCCCGGGACTAGTCGTAATCGATGAAGCCTATCATCCTTTTGCCGGAAAAAGTTTCATTGGCAGGCTTGCCGATTATCCCAATCTGCTGGTCATGCGGACACTTTCGAAACTGGGACTGGCCGGACTCCGCCTGGGGCTCCTGGCCGGCAGACCGAAGTGGCTATCTCATCTGGAGAAACTGCGCCTGCCCTATAATGTCAATGTGATTACCCAGCTTGTTGCGACAAAAATCATGCAGCACTATGATGTGTTGCAGCAACAGGCAGATGCAATCAGACAAACACGTACCAGATTACGCACTTTCCTGGAAAATCTGAATGGAATCGAGGTGTTCCCTTCGGATGCCAACTTCATTCTGTTCCGTCTCGATGGGGCCAGCCAGATTTTCAGATTGCTTCAGCAGCATGGCATTCTGGTGAAGAATCTTGACAACAGCCACCCCTTATTAAAAAATTGCCTCCGTGTAACGGTAGGCACACCTGAAGAGAATGATCGTTTCTGCAACACACTGCAAGACCTGATCGCAGGAAATTAACCGGAAAACCGAACACGACATCCGTTCGAATTTAAATGCTCATGCGTACAGCACAAGTCACCCGCAATACTCAGGAAACACAAATCACGGTAACGATCAACCTGGACGGCCAGGGAAAAGCGGAATTGGACAGCGGAGTTCCTTTCCTTGATCACATGCTCGATCAGATTGCCCGTCACGGCATGTTCGATCTGAGTGTTGCCGCAAAAGGTGATCTCCATGTCGATGCACACCATACAGTGGAAGATATCGGCATCACACTGGGCCAGGCGCTGAATCGTGCAGTCGCTGACAAGAAAGGACTCGTGCGCTACGGACATGCTTATGTACCTCTCGATGAAGCCTTGTCCAGAGTCGTCATCGATTTATCGGGCAGGCCCGGTTTGCAGTTCAACACCACATTCACACGCGCAGTCATTGGTAATTTCGATGTCGATCTGATCCAGGAATTCTTTCAAGGCTTTGTCAATCATGCCATGGTAACGCTACACATAGACAATCTGACCGGTAAAAATGCGCATCATCAGGCTGAAACCATTTTCAAAGCATTTGGCCGGGCGCTGCGTATGGCGGTAACAACCGACCCGCGCTGTGATAACCTTATCCCATCCACCAAAGGCGTGCTGTAGACAAAACACCCTGAACATTCTGATACAAACATGAACTCGATTGCCGTCGTTGATTACGGAATGGGCAACCTGCGATCAGTATCCAAAGCACTGGAATATGTCGATTCATCTGCTGTCGTCACTGTAACCAGTGATCCCGAAACCATCCGATCTGCCGCACGCGTCGTTGTTCCCGGTCAGGGTGCGATGCCTCATTGCATGCAGGCGCTGGATGACCAGGGTTTACGCGAATCAGTTATCGAGGCTGCTAAAAACAAGCCTTTCCTCGGTATCTGCCTTGGGTTGCAAATGCTGTTCGAGGAAAGTGAAGAAGGCAATATTCGTGCACTGGGCATTCTGCCTGGCAGAGTCAAAAAACTGGAATCTACGGATACAGCCGATAGCGACATTCCGAAAATCAAGATCCCTCATATGGGCTGGAACCAGGTTCACCAGACTCTGGAGCACCCGTTATGGCACGGGATCGATACCGACACACGTTTTTACTTCGTTCACAGTTATTACGTGGCAACAGATGAACCGCAAATAGTGGCAGGCAGCACCGAATATCCGGTTCCATTCACCTGCGCAGTGGCCAGGGATAATATTTTTGCCATTCAGTTTCACCCTGAGAAAAGTCATTCTGCAGGACTGGCGTTATTGAGTAATTTCCTGAAATGGACGCCCTGATAACATTCAGCTCTTTCCTTGTTTTTATCTTATTTTTCAACCCTGATCATCAACCCAGATAAACCTGTATGCTGATTATTCCTGCTATCGATCTGAAAGATGGACATTGTGTCCGACTGAAGCAAGGCATCATGGAAAATGCCACAGTATTCTCGGAAAATCCTGAAACAGTAGCACTGCACTGGCTGGATAACGGAGCACGTCAACTGCACCTGGTCGATCTCAATGGTGCATTTGCCGGAAAACCCAAAAATGGCGAAGCAATCCGTGCGATCGTCGAGGCTGTCGATGGCAGAATTCCAATCCAGCTGGGCGGAGGAATACGCGATCTGGAGACCATAGAATACTATCTGGATAATGGCATCACCTACGTGATCATCGGAACGGCAGCAGTCAAAGTACCTGGTTTCCTGCACGATGCCTGCTATGCGTTTCCAGGCCAGATTATGGTCGGGCTGGATGCCAAGAGTGGAAAAGTGGCCGTCGACGGCTGGTCCAAGGTAACCGGCCATGATGTCATCGATCTCGCTAAAAAATTCCAGGATTACGGCGTGGAAGCAATCATCCATACCGATATCGGCCGCGATGGTATGCTCAGCGGGCTCAATATCGAAGCCACCGTGGAACTTGCTCAGGCACTGACGATTCCTGTCATCGCCAGTGGGGGTGTAACCAATCTGGATGACATCAGAAAATTGTGTGAAGTCCAGTCTGAAGGAATTACTGGCGTCATCACCGGCCGTGCGATTTATCAGGGCTCACTTGATTTCAAAGAGGCTCAAGCCCTGGCAGATCAACTGGATGCAGCAACTATTTGATCGGTTCAGTTATGTACCCCACCCGAATATCATTTGCACTCACAGCACATTTTTTACCCTGTCTCTCTTCTATTCAGCCTGCTTCTGACAATTTCTGAAATGGGATTAGCTAAACGTATCATCCCCTGTCTTGATATCAAAGATGGGCGCGTCGTCAAAGGAGTCAACTTTGTCTCGTTGCGGGATGCGGGAGACCCGGTCGAAATTGCCCGCAGCTATAATGAACAGGGCGCTGACGAGCTCGTTTTCCTCGATATTACCGCCAGCTCGGAAAATCGCGACTTAATTCTGCATATCGTCGAAAAAGTTGCTGCACAGGTATTCATCCCTCTGACAGTAGGCGGAGGCGTCCGTAAGGTCGAAGATGTACGCAGGCTTTTGAACGCAGGTGCAGACAAAGTCAGCATCAACACCTCAGCGATATTGAATCCGATGCTGATCAAGGAATCAGCAGATCACTACGGCTCCCAGTGTATCGTGATCGCAATCGATGCCAGACAAGTACCTGATGCAAATCCTGAATCTCCACGCTGGGAAGTATTTACCCATGGCGGACGCAAACCCACTGGAATCGATGCAATTGAATGGGCTCAAAAAATACAAGCCCTGGGCGCCGGAGAAATTCTGCTAACCAGCATGGATCGTGATGGTACGCGTTCCGGATTCGATCTCACACTGACACGTGCAATCTCCGATTCAGTCGATTTACCGGTCATTGCAAGTGGTGGTGTCGGTCATCTGGATCATCTGGTGGAAGGTATTCTGACAGGCCATGCCGATGCCGTACTGGCAGCAAGCATCTTTCATTATGGCGAGTACAGTATCCGGCAAACCAAGCAATACCTGTCATCGCACGGGATAGAAGTTCGCCTGTAACAAATACAAAACGGGATTACCTTTCTTTATTCCTGTATAACCCTGGCTTCAGCTCGATCAGAAATGCCCTTTTACCTGGCATTATTGCCCTTGCATTTTAAAAATACCCTTGAAACTGTTAAGATCACCCGAAGAAACAAAAGAGCACATGGAGCAGTCAATGACAGACAAGTGGCTTGACACAATCAACTGGTCGGCAGACGGCCTCATTCCGGCTATCGCACAGGATAAAAACAGCGGCAAAATTCTGATGGTCGCCTGGATGAACCGCGAAGCACTCAAACGTACTGTCGAAAGCGGTGAAGCGGTTTACTGGTCACGCTCCAGAAAGAAACTGTGGCATAAAGGTGAGGAATCCGGGCATACCCAGAAAATCGATGCAATCCATCTCGATTGCGATGAAGATATCCTTCTCCTCAGTGTGGAACAGAAAGGAGGAATTGCTTGCCATACAGGCAGACAAAGCTGCTTCTTCCGTCAATTGAAAAATGGAGAATGGGTCGTCACAGAACCTGTTATCAAAGACCCGTCACAAATTTATACCAAATGACAGCATCGACCATACTGCAGCGGCTGGCACAGACAATCGAAGCACGAAAGAACGCTGATCCTTCCATCTCTTATACGGCAAAATTGCTGAACAGCAGCCAGGATAAGGTGCTGAAAAAAATTGCTGAGGAAGCCGCTGAAACCATCATGGCTTGCAAAGACAATGACAGAGAACAGATCATTTATGAAACGGCAGATTTATGGTTTCATTGTCTGATCATGCTCACCCGGCATGACATTTCGCCGGAAGATATATTGCGGGAACTGGAACGCCGGGAAGGAATATCCGGCATCGAAGAAAAGTTATCGCGATCGCGACCCCAACCCAACAAAACTGAGTAATATGGAAGACTGTCTATTCTGCAAAATCGTCCGTGGAGAAATCCCGGCCACCAAAATACATGAGGACGAGGATACACTGGTATTTCTCGATATCCATCCGGCAGCACCCGTGCATCTGCTGGTGGTACCAAAACAGCATATCGGATCACTGAGTGAAGTCGATGCGAGCCATCAGCAGTTACTCGGTAAAATGTTGTGGCTGGCTCCCCGGCTGGCAGCCGGTCAGGGATGTACAGATGGATTCCGAACCATTATCAACACCGGCCGAGTAGGCGGACAGGAAGTGTTTCATCTTCACCTTCACGTTATCGGAGGGAAGGATCGTCTGCCCGCCATGGTTCACCACGACTAACCGTTCAAGGAGCAAATGATGGGAAGTTTCAGTATTTGGCACTGGCTGGTTGTTCTGGCAATTGTCGTCCTGGTATTCGGGACCAAAAAACTGCGCAATCTTGGCAGTGATCTGGGCGGAGCAGTCCGTGGATTCAAAGAGGGAATGAAAGGGGCTGAAGAAGAAAGCACTCCGCCCCCCCCGGCTCAGCAGGTCACCGGCCATTCGATCAAAAGTGAAATAGAAGAAAAAGATCAGACGAAAGTGTGATCTGACACATGGCTCTCCGCAATTACCGGGACAGGATGCTCGGGATAATCTCCAAGTGCAGTTCAACAATGTTCGAATCTGAAGATGTTTGATATCAGTTTCGCTGAACTCGTGGTCGTTGGAATCGTAGCGCTGATCGTCATCGGGCCGGAACGGTTACCAACCGTTGCCCGCACAGTAGGTTATTTTCTGGGGCGTGCCCGGCGCTATGTCGATCAGGTCAAGCATGACCTGCATGAAGAAATGGAACTGGACAGCCTGAGAAAACTAAGAGATTCCATGCACGAAACCGTCAATTCATTTGAGAATTCGGTACGCAGCGAAATAAACAAAATTCAGGAAACTACAGAAACCCAGTCTGCAGTCATACCGGATAAACAACCTCCATTTGAAAAAGCTGCGGAAAATATCGAACCGGTCAATACCAGTGAAACCAAAACTTCATCAGCACCTGCCGAACCCCGGCAGCCGAACAGTTAGCTTCTGTAAGGATTCAATCACTGCAAGCCGGTGATCGTCCTCATTTCCATCAAATCAGACAGCCCAATCTAACAACAGGACGAACCGCAGTAACAGATGGATGACGATATTACTTTTATTTCACATCTGGTGGAATTACGCTCCCGGCTGATCCGGGCACTTCTGGTACTGTTTCTGGGTTTTCTCCCCTGCGCTTTCTTTGCGCGAGAGTTATACAGTTTTCTGGCTTTCCCCCTGCTGGAAAAATTACCACAAGGCGGGCAGATGATCGCCACCGAGGTCGTCACCCCTTTCTTCATCCCAATGAAAGTAGCGCTGATGGTGGCATTTCTCATCACACTGCCGCATACGCTCTATCAGCTTTGGGCATTCGTCGCACCCGGTCTGTACAGCCACGAGAAACGCCTGTTTCTGCCGCTGGTATTCATCAGCAGCCTTCTTTTTTTCACAGGTATGGCATTTGCCTACTTTGCCGTACTGCCACTGGTATTCGAGTTCATCGTCTATTTTGCGCCGGAAGGGGTCGCCGTCATGACTGACATCAGCGAATACCTCGGTTTTGTCCTGTCGATGTTCCTGGCTTTCGGAATCACATTTGAAGTACCGGTCTTCGTACTGATACTCATTCGGACCGGTCTCGTCTCGATCGAGAAAATGAAATCTGTCCGCCGCTTTGTACTGGTAGGTGCATTCGTCATCGGTGCGATTTTCACTCCACCCGATGTCATGTCGCAGATCTTGCTGGCAGTCCCTTTATACCTGCTCTACGAACTGGGCATCATCCTGGCTGCCTTGTCGATGAAATCATCCTCCCGCAAGTCACCACTACCCGTTACGCAAAATCGGCATAACGATACCGGAGAAAATGAGTAATCAATACTTCAGTCACTACAGACCATATCTTCTCCCATCAATCAGCAGACTTTCCTTACACCACAGATAATTACCCGTCTCTCACCCCGGATCAGGCGCAGTGCTTGACATGGTCATAGCGCTGTTATAGTCTGCGCCCCTTGTTTGAGGTGTCCCAGATGCATTTGCACGAGGGATGAAACGGGAAGCCGGTGCGCGCTGGAATCAGCCAGCGCAATGCCGGCACTGCCCCCGCAACGGTAAATGAGTCAATGATCTGCACACGCCACTGTGCTGTATGGCACGGGAAGGCGCAGAATCAGGAAAACACAGCTTCCGCTCATAAGTCCGGAGACCGGCCTGAAGCAATATCATGTTATTGCGGAGGGCAATACACGGCACCGAATCTCATTCCCGGTATTTAATCGTGCCCGGTTCCCTGCTGTTTCTCCGCAATCTGTTTACAACCCGATTATCGCGCGGGTGTGCGCGGAGGAAACGATGTCCGAAAATCATGCTTCATCTGTACTGACTCTGTGGCTGGGAGCCAGTCTTTCTGCCCTTTCATGGGCAGAAGAAATCAGTTATCTCGAAAAACCAGTAGTCGTTACCGCCAGCCGTACCAATGAGGCTGCAGAAGATACGCTCGCCTCGGTTACCGTCATCACGCGAACTGATATCGAGCGCCAGCAAGCGCGCTCCATGCAGGATCTGCTGCACGGTGTCGTAGGTATCAATATCGCCAATACCGGTGGCCCTGGAAAATTGACCACACTTCTCCTGCGGGGGACAGAGTCTGACCACGTACTGGTTCTGGTCGATGGCATCAGAATGGGCTCCGCCACATCCGGATTTTCTGAAATCCAGAACTATCCGGTAGAACTGATCGATCGTATCGAAATCGTCCGGGGACCCCGATCCAGTCTGTATGGCCCGGAAGCTGTGGGAGGGGTAATCCAGATATTCACCCGCAAAGGTGGAAAAAAAGGATTGAAACCCACTCTCAGCTTCGGAGGTGGTAGCTACGGAACCATCAATGGCTCAGCCACCCTCTCCGGCAGCAGTGAACGTGCCTGGTTCAATCTCGGTATCAGCGGATCGGACACCAATGGCTTCAATGCCTGCAAAGGATCTTTCAGTGCGGGATGCTTCACCATCGAACCGGACAAGGATGGCTACCGCAACATTTCCGGCTCGGCCCGCGCTGGTTACCGTTTCGATAATGGATTGGATGTCGAAGCGAGTTTTTTACATACTGATGGTCATTACGAGTATGACGGCAGCTTTCAAAACAGAACCCAGCTGGCACAACAAGTATTCGGGGGAACAGCACGCTATTCACTCTTTGAACCCTGGCGTATCACGTTGACAGCGGGACGCAGCAATGAAGATTCCGATAATTTCAAGGAAAAGCTATTCACGACACGCTACCACGCCCGGCGCGATACGATCTCCTGGCAAAATGACATAACCATCACCCCGAATCAGCTTTTGACCATCGGTACGGATTATCTGTACGATCGTATCAACAGCTCGGAAAAATTCACCACCACTTCACGCTATAACTGGGGCGTATTTGCGCAACACCAGATTTCACTCGCAGCGCACAAACTGCAACTTTCTGTACGCCATGATGACAACCAGCAATTTGGCAGTCAGGTAACCGGCGGCGCTTCCTGGGGTTATTCACTGACCGAACGGGTCAGGCTGACTGCCGGCTTTGGCAGCGCGTTCAAGGCCCCTACTTTCAACGAACTGTATTTCCCCGGATTTGGCAATCCCGATCTCAAACCGGAAGATGCCCGCACGGTGGAACTGGGTGCTGCTGGCCGATTTGACTGGGGCAACTGGTCACTCAACCTGTATGAAACCTGGATCGATGACTTGATCTCATACAATGCCGCAACATTCACTCCGGATAATATCGATAAAGCACGCATACAAGGGCTGGAAGCTATCCTCAACACCGAAATCAAAGGCTGGCTGATTCAAACCAACCTCACTTTTCTTGACCCGCAGAATCGTTCCAAGGGAGCCAATAAAGGTAATATCCTGCCACGGCGCAGCAAGCAGGCTTTCCGGATCGATGCCAGTCGTCAGCTCGGTGATTTTGTTGTAGGAGCAATGTTTCTCGCAGAAACCAATCGCTACGATGATCTGGCAAACAGCCAGAAACTTGATGATTACGTCAAAGTCGATTTGCGGGCAGAATATCTGATCAATCCACAGTGGCGCATCCAGGGACGGATCGAAAACCTGTTTGACAAGGACTATGAAACCGCTGCATTCTTCAATCAGCCCGGGCGCAACTTTTTTGTCACCCTGCGTTATCAACCATAGGATAAAAAATGCTGACACTACCATTACGACATCAATACCTGATCGGATCGATCCTGATCATTCTGATGATTGCCACACGTGAATATCATTTCGCCTCACTGCACAGTCTACCAGGAGCCTCCTGGGCAGTTTTCTTTCTGGCTGGCATCTATCTTGGCTCAAGCTGGTCATTATTCGGCTTCCTGGCACTTGCCTCGATACTCGATTTTTCGACTTACTTTACCATTGCAGAAAGCGAGTTCTGCCTGACCTCAGCCTATGTTTTCCTGCTGCCCGCCTATAGCGCACTCTGGGCGGCCGGCCGCTGGTTCGCAACCCGTTATCAATTTTCATGGCGAGCATTAGCTCCCCTGTCCACCAGCCTCCTGATCGGAGCAATACTGTGCGAATTATTCTCCAGTGGCGGATTCTACTTTTTCTCCGGCCAATTTGAAGAAATCACATTTGCTGAATTCTGGCAGCGTGAATTGCACTATTTCCCGCTTTATCTCCAATCCCTGCTGTTTTATGTCGGTACTGCGGCCACGATACATACCCTGTTCGTACTGATTCATAAATCACGCCACCCTCAGATTGATGCCATCGGCTGACAGCACAGACATTGATGCGGACAAGGCGCAGCGCTACCGCTCGCGGATGCAGCGCCAGAAGGCAATCGTGGATGCAGCGATTGTCCGTGCCGATAAAAGCAAGGGGCTGTTGCTGATACTGACCGGCAACGGCAAGGGTAAATCGAGTTCCGCCTTCGGTATGGCTGCCCGCGCGCTGGGACATGGCATGCGCGTGGGTGTTGCACAATTCATCAAGGGGCGCTCCGATACCGGCGAGGAAGCCTTCTTCAGACAACAGAAAAATATCATCTGGCATGTGCTGGGGGAAGGATTCACCTGGGATACGCAGGACCTTGCGCGTGATAGAGAAACCGCCCGGCGAGGGTGGTCAGTTGTACAAGCCATGCTGTGCGATCCATCGATCGATCTGCTGATACTCGATGAACTCACCTACCCACTCAAATTCGGCTGGCTGGAAATCAGCGAGGTATTGACTGATCTTCAAAACCGGCCAACCATGCAACATGTCGTCATCACCGGCCGCGCCGCGCCGGATGCTTTATGTGATGCGGCTGACACTGTTACCGAAATGCACGATGTCAAACATGCTTTTCAGGCAGGCATTCAGGCACAAACGGGAATCGATTACTGATAGATGAGTTGATATGGCAATAGAGCTTGTCATAAAATATTTTCTTCGTCACACCATATTCATTAGGCTAAGGAACCTCTGAAGAACGTCAGCGAGACAGTCAGTTCAAGGCAAAAGCCGGCGCGCAAGCAAAGCGAACAGCCATGAGGCTGGCCCATAGGGTGAGGCGCTAGCGCCGAGTAAAAAGCGGAGTTTATACATAATAAATGAGCATTTTGAGCCGACTTTTAACGCAGAAATGGCAACGCAGGTAATTTTTCAGAGATTTCCTAAACGTGTATGCAACGCCGGACAAATAGCTTCATACGCGGAGTACAAACTGGATAAGGGTGCAAGATCATATTTCCACAGAATATGCGCGCACTCTTGAGATCATTGAAAAACTACTATGCTCAGGCTTATACCCAATAAAGGACTGAAAAAAACGATAAATACGCTTACGGTTGCCGAGAAGGCCAGAATCAATCATCAAGATATCGAGGAACTGCTGTTGAGGTATCAAAGAAGCTGCCCCGAAGATGCTGCCAGAAACATAACCGAAGTCACAAATCTGAATCAGGAGAAGCACGAAGGTCTCAGAGTATTTGTGATCCAGACATGGATAGCACTCATGGTGGCCAATTCCTACGGACTTGAAACCTATCAGACTTTGAAAACATTCATGGACAGGCAAGGCTACAAGACACAGCTTGATTCTGCATATACGGTAACAGAACAGGAAGATTGAGATTTATGTGTAATAGAAAGGTAATCTCCCATTTTTAATGGGGTAATTACTGAAAAACATTGTCACCCAGAGTGTGCATGTTAAAAAACACGTTTTTATACAGTTTAGTGAAGCGATTCTTTAATAACTGTCAGAAACAAAATAGGATGCTATTTTCCTGAGATTGTCCAGCTCAAGTATGCCAGCCGCATAGCGTAGACGCAGAAAAGCAAGCAGGTAGTTATAACGCGCTTCCGCCAAGTCAACTTGTGCAGAATACAATTGCTTTTGAGCATCCAGTAAATCGAGATTGATGCGTATCCCGCCGTAAATGCTTTTTTCCGTAGCCTCAATCAGCAGTCGAGCGGACTCCACTGCAATTTCCAGAGAATCGATTCGTAAAACGCTGCTTTGCAGCAACTGGTATTGCTTGCGCAAATCAAGCAGTACCTTGTCTGTCATCGCATCAAGATCTGCTTCCTTCTTGGCCTGATTGGCGCTTGCCTGTTTGGTGATTGCATTCACCCGTCCACCGGCGTAGAGAGGGATGCTGACTTCAACTCCCACACTCGCCAATCTGACGTTGCGATCAGCAGCAACAAATGACGCAGCATTGTTGCGACTGAGGCTGGCAACCAGATCCACTCTTGGGGCATGGCCAGAACGGCTTTTCGTTACTTCTTCTCTGCTGGAATCTACTTCATAACGTTGTGCGACCAGCTCAGTATTGCTGGCCAGTGCAATCTCCTTCCAGCTTGCGAAGTCAGGTGGTTGTAAGGGTTGAATCTCGAATATCTTCTTCAGAGAATCCAGTTGTGTTACAGATTTTCCGGTGATAGCGCTCAGTGCAAGCTGGGCAGCCTCCCATTCGTTCTGTGCTTCAATAACCTGAGCCTGAGCCAGAGAATAACGTGAACGTGTCTCGAGAACGTCAGTTTTAGTCCCCTCCCCGTGTTTCAACATATTCTCATTAACCTGCCTAAGCTCGGCCAGTGCATCACGCTGTGCACTAGCCAGTGCCAGGCGATCTCGCGCCAGCAACGCAGTAAAGTAGGCTTCTGCAAGCCGGAGGATCAATTGGTGACTCTGATTGGAAAACCGGGCCTGGCTGGAATTGGCTTGGGTAACTCCCTGGCGGTAACCGGCGAGAGCTTCCAGATTCAATAACGGCTGACGTAAGGTAAGGGCTGTCACTTCGTTATTAAAATCCATAGGAAGAGATCTGCCATCCTGGCTTATCGTTCCGCGATTTATTCCCTGAGAATGGGTAATGGACAAATTTGGCAACAATCCTGCACGGCCGATCTCAGCAGACTGTTGCCCTGCCTCATTCTCATGGACTGCTGAACGGAATAGCGGATCACTGTGCAATGCTTCTTCATAGGCTTCCAGCAGACTCATGGCAAAACTATTACCCGATTGTAATAACAGAATTACCGCCAGATTCAGTATTACAACGCGAATTCGCACGATCAATCTTCACCTAATGAGACACGTACGCGATCAAAAACAGGGCGCAGCAGATAGTTCATCAACGAGCGCTCACCGGTTTTGACAAAAATTTCAACTGGCATCCCGGCACGAATCTGGTAATCCGCCAGCAGTTGCATACTTTCTGGTTTTACCCTGGCTTTTAACTGGTAATAAGGAATACCGTTATATTCATCAACCAGGCGATCAGCAGAAACCTGGGTAACCTCTCCATCGATATGAGGTGTCCTGTTCTGATTGAATGCGGAAAATATCAAATCCACATCCAATCCCGTATGCACCTTATCGATAAGATGAACAGGAAGCTGTCCTTCGACGACCAGCATATCCTCACTCGGAACGATATCCATCATCCGGAATCCGGGGCCGATAACACCTCCATGCGTAAAAATGTTGATCCCGACGACAACCCCATCGACCGGTGCTTTGACAAGTATGTTGGATAAATCAAAATCCTGTTCGATCAGCCGGTTATTCAGTGTCTCGGCATCTCGCTGAATATCTGCCAACTGTTGACGAACTTCCTGCTGATATTCTTCCCTGCGTTGAATTCGGCGCATATTCAGCTCTGAAATCTGCCGATGAATACGCCCGATATTTCCACTGTCTTCAGAAATTTCTCCATTCAGTTGCGCATGTGTACGTTCCAGTTCGAGTAAACGGTTTCGGGGTACAAAACCTTCTTCAGCCAGCGTACGCAGGCCATCCAACTGTTCCTTCAGAAATATCAGCTGCTGTTTCTTATTTGTACGGGAAGCTTCCAATCCCTGCATTTGAATTTTCAGGCCCGCAATATTCTCACCTAACGCAGCAATATCATGCTTTAGTGCCTGCCGGCGTGACTGGAACAACTGGTTCTGCAGTGAAATCACCCCATTCGTACGGGGATTATCTGTCTGGGAAAGCAGAAAATCGGGGAAATTGATATCCGGCTGATTATCCCGTTCTGCAATTAATCGTGCTTCAACTGCACGGGTAACAACCAACTGAGAGCGAGTTGCGTCAGCTTGTGCTTTTGTACGTATGTCGTTCATACGTACCAGCACCTGCCCTGTACGAACTACATCACCTTCTTTAACCAAAATTTCATCTACGATACCACCTGCTTCATGCTGTACCGCCTTGCGATTAGTCTGTGCCATGACAAAGCCCGATAGGGGCACACCTTTATCCAAAGGTGCCAGAGATGCCCATAGAAAGAAGCCACAAACGCCTGCCAGCACAATCAACCAGCCGAAACGCACATGCCGTTTTTCGTCTATCGCAATCTCACCGGAATTTTCTATAGGGGCATTTTTCGTTTCTGCCGTCTCGTTATGTCTCGGTAAATCCATAAATTTCATATCTTTAATTATCAGGACTCACTGATGTGGCTACCTGAGATGCAGGTAATTCTGTTTTTTGCAGTGGTTTATCCTGGGATGAGGGCCGGGCCTGTTGCTGCTGAGCCAGATTGGACATCACCTCTTCAGTCGTTCCAAATAATTTCATCACCCCGTTATGTAACAACAGCAAGCGAGTCGTAGCTGCAAGAATACGTGTACGGTGTGTAATTACGATTATCGTTTTTCTACGCTTACGTAAATCTATGATGGTCTTCAGTAATGCATGCTCTCCGATATCATCCAGATTGGAATTAGGCTCATCCAGTACAATCAGCGATGGATCACCATAAAGAGCACGTGCCAGCCCAATACGCTGTTTTTGTCCACCAGACAGCCCCGTTCCTCCATCACCGAGAACGGTATCGTAGCCCTGAGGCATCGCCAGAATCATTTCATGTACACCGGACTGCCTGGCTGCCATAACGACCTTCTCAGCATCGATCTCACCAAAACGTGCAATATTTTCGCTGATCGTTCCAGCAAACAGCTCAATATCCTGTGGCAGATAACCGATATGCGGTCCCAATTCATCCTTGTTCCACTGATAGATATCTGCGCCATCCAACCTTATCTTTCCAGCTACGGCTGGCCATACCCCTACCAGTAATCTGGCAAGTGTTGATTTGCCCGAACCGCTTGGTCCGATGATGCCAAGCACTTCGCCTGGCTCTATTGCAAAACTCAACCCTTTGATCACCGCTACTTTGGATCCTGGCGGCCCGGCCATAATATTTTCAACCGATATTTTCCCGGCTGGCCTGGGTAATGTCATACCGGCTTTACGTGCGGGATTTTCTTCGAGTAATCTGGATAGCCGTTCATAAGCCCTGCGCGTGCTTCCAAACTGCCGCCAGATATTGATCAACAGCTGAACAGGAGCAACTGCTCTGCCAAACAAAATCGGTCCGGCAATCATCATTCCGGGTGATATGCTGTCTTCCAGTACCAGCAGTGCGCCTAAACCATACATAAACGACTGCATCATAATCGAGAAGGTTTTGCTGATTGCGGTCACCGTTCCGGATTTTTCACTCGCTTGTGCCTGCAAAGCCAGGAAACGACTGTGCTGCTTATACCAGCGTGCCATCAGATTGGGTAACATCCCCATGGCTTCGATCACTTCCGTATTACGCAGATTACTGCTGGCCAGAGCATTTGAAGTGATCGCAACATTACTGGCTTCTGCCAATGGCTTCTGCGATAGTCTCTCGTTGATATAAGCCAGTAATACCAGCACGACTACCCCGAACACGGCCAGTATGCCAAGCCAGATACTGAACAGAAAAAGAATCGACAGATAAATTGGAAACCAGGGAAAATCGAAAAAGGCAAAGGGCGCATTACCCGTCAAAAATTGACGTAAATTGCTGAGATCCTGCAGAGCCTGACCTGCGCTATCGGTCTTTTGTCGCAGATTTTGCTCAAACGCCGCCGTGTAAATACGCTGATTCAGTTTTAGATCGAATTGCGCACCGACCCGGATCAGGATAAAACTTCGCACGAACTCCAGTGAACCCATAAAAATATAGGCTCCCAGCATAATCAGCGTCAGCATAGCCAGTGTCATTTCATTGCGGCTGAATAATACACTGTCATAGAGCTGCAGCATGTAGAGTGCCGGTGTCAGCATCAGGATATTGATTACTGCGCTAAAAACACCGACAGTATTGAAAGCTCGCTTGAAACTTACCAATACCTGAGCAAGTTCGCTTTGGAATAACTTCTCTGATTTCATCGGGAAGAATCAGTACGTAATACTACATATGCGATTATCTTTGCTATCTCGTAACGCATCATTTGGTTAAAGATATAACTTTGAAATACTACTGTTTTTCCAGGATGGCGCGTGCATTCTTGAGTTCAACTCACCTGTCGTCCTCAATCTTGGCACAGCATATGGATAGAATTGATATCAACACCATCCCGGATATTTTTCACAGAAGACACACAAAGAAAGTCTCTAATATCGAAAACTGAATTACTCTGTCTCCCGTCTGCGCAATACTATGCTTCCCATAACCATGCCGATCAGCATGAGTACAAATACATTCGGTTCGGGTACAGATTGTTGTACTTGTCGCTCACCAGTTAGCTGAAACGAGAAATCATTAAAATCATCCTCAGCCCAGTTGTCCTCATCAATCCAAAAACTACCGGGATATCCTGATGTGCCATCCTGTGTTCCGATAGTCCAATACCAGTCCTCGGTCTCATGTGAAATCGAAAGGAAATAAGTTCCGGCTGCTAATGAGTGAGCAACAGACTGTTCAAACTGATAAATCAGCCTGCCGTCGCTATCGGAATCCGTTGTTGCTGTTTTGTTAACACTTCCTGTTAAGCTGGACCAGCTTCCCAGGCTGGAACCCAGTCTAATCAAAAAATCACCCACACCCGTATCTGTTCCCCACCACATAACTGAAGTGATATTGACTGTATCGGATACAGAAAATGAGTCGGCATTCTCATAACCACCTTCTACATTTGATAAATAACTGGCTTCTCCCGCAAGATAGGGTTGATCAACCAATACTTCAGCGGAAGCGGTGGAATTAAGACCGAACAATAATCCGCTCAAGGAGAATGCAACAATAAAATGTTTCAATTTCATACATAAGTTATTCATATTAAATCCTGTTTATTTGTCGTTTTTCGTATATCAATAAGAAGCAAAAATCATGCCCAAATAAAAATACACCCCATTACAATACCTTACAAAAAGACAGGTTGAGTTCTGTAAAAAAACTCGACATGCTGTATTAAAGATTGGAAATCAAATGAGATGAGATTTACGCTTGTCAAACCAACATGATGCATTGGTCTAACAAGCGCAAATTGAAGGGATGGATCAAATTAAAATGTCGTCCTGGTGTCCGACCAGAGAAATTTCAAATGTCGGTTCGATCCAGTCGATCAGGAAATCACTGCCGTTGAGAGCCCCTGTGCTATCCGTATAAACCGGCGTTCCAAACGTGCCCTCTTCGCTGGCTAATGCACCAAATATGAATTGATCACCATCGTAAATACCGGCACTAAATTCAACTGCAGTGAACTTCGCATCTGGAGAAATGCTGATCGTTTTCTGGCCATTCAAGGCATCTGCCACAAAGATGGTTTCATCTACCATCACGCCATCCTTATCAAACAGCTGCATTCTTCCCGCTTCTGAATAGGAACTGCCCATATCCTTACTGTAGAAGCGTGTCAAATTCGCTGTGATGGAGATGGCTTCTTCATTGAACTCAAAACGCAGCACTTCGTTACCATCCAGTTCCTGTGCAACTGTACTGGTTGCCATGCTCTGGCCGCTAACACCAAGATCGCCTGCGTAGAGATCTCCACCAGCCAGTACTCGTGTATTGAGCACACCCAACGTAACAGGTGTCCAGGCTTCATCCGGATTGGTGGCATCCGATTTATGAACAATACTGTCCAGCAGCTGATCAGACCAGGCATTGACCAGCTGAGTGGTATTGGTTACCCGCCCTGGTGCATCACCAATCCGTACGACTTCGACAGGTGCTACCTCATTTACCGTCACCGCCCAATTACCGGCATCAGCATAGGTGCCATCCTCATCGACCAGATTGACACTGATCGTGTAATTACCTTCGGCAGCAAACGTATGCGTGACTTCTCCAGCTGCATCGTAAACATCACTGCTGTTATCACCCCAGTTGACGATGTAGCTGGTCACCGTATCAACTCCAGGATCAGTGATGTCTCCCAGGTTCAGCACATAGTTAGCACCTGCATTCACTTCCGATAATCCTGACAAAGCAATCACCGGCGCCACGTTGTTCACGTCGAGGCGGAACTGCCGGGTATCCGAATCACCGGCCACATCCGTGACCGTGACACTGATGTCGTGGGCGGCATCGCCGTCAGCAAAGAAGCGGCTGATATCGAAGCTGTTGGCACCGGCAGCAATGTTGCCTGTTTCGATGACAGTGCCATCGTTCCAGTCAATGCTGTAATTCCAGCCGGCTGCGCCGTTGTCCTCGCCATCGCTGAAGGTGATCGTGCGCGTGAAGATACTGCCTTCATCGATGATTGCATCGGTTCCGGCATTCACGGAAACACCATCAGGGATGATGACCGGGTTGACCGCAACGGCCAGCGTACCGGCAGCAGTATGGGTATCGTCCTCATCAACCAGATCGACACTGATCGTGTAATTACCTTCGGCAGCAAATGTATGCGTAACTTCTCCAGCCGCATCATAAGTATTACTGCTGCCATCGCCCCAGTTGACGATGTAGCTGATGACCGTATCATTACCCGGATCAGTAATCGCACCCAGGTCCAGGGTGTAACTCACTCCTGCATCCACTTCCGGTAATCCTGACAAGGCAATCACCGGCGCTATGTTATCGACTCGCACAGCAAAGCTGTCACTGACGGCTTCACCTTCTTCATCGGTAAGGGTCACAGTGACAGTGTGGTTGGCATCACCATCGGCATAGAGATGGGATAATTCCAGGCTCTGCTCCAGCGTAATACCAGTGTCGATAGTGCCATCGCCGTAGTCGATGGAGTAACTCCACCCGGCCACGCCGTTATCCTCACCGTCGCTGAAGACGATCGTACGAGTAAAGGTGCCGCCTTCGGCAATGGTGGCGTCAGCGCCAGCCTCGAAGGACAGGGTGGCGCTTGGCACGGTAATAGCCACCGCCTGAGTGGCGACCTCGGTATGGGTGCCATCTTCGTCGATCAGATCAACCGCAATGACGAAGTCACCAGTGTTGGCATAAATGTGGGAGACTTCACCAGCGCTGTCGTAGCTGTCGATATTACCGTCACCCCAATTGACAATGTAGCTGGTGACAGTGTCGATACCCGGATCGGTGATCGCACCCAGGCTCAGGGCGTAAGCAGTGCCCTGGATCTGCGTGGCGGCGCCAGACACGGCGATGACCGGTGCCACATTATGTACCGTGACCGTCTGGGTCCGGGCGGTGACACCGCCATCGCCATCATTGACGGTGACAGTGATGGTGCGCGGCGTAGCATTGACCGGGCCATCCTCGTCATCAGCATAAACGTGCTCGACGTTGCCGCCAAGTGCAGCCAGTTCGGCCGCAGCGAGGCTCTGCAGCGACGAACCATCGCCCCAGTCGATGCTGTAAGTCAGCGGATCGGCAGCACCAGCCGGATCAGTAGCGGTGATGGCCAGCACGTAGATGCCGCCTTCGTTGATATCATCGGCGCCTGCAATGCTAAGCGTCGGTGCCACGTTGTTTACATTAAGCCGGAACTGTTGGGTATCTGAGTCACCTGCCACATCCGTGACTGTAACGCTGACATCGTGACCAACATCACCATCAGCAAAGAAGTGGCTAATATCGAAACTGTTGGCACCGGCGGCAATACTGCCGGTCTCGATGGTAGAGCCATCACCCCAGTTCACACTGTAAGTCCAGCCATCGGCACCAGCATCTTCACCATCGCTGAAAGTGATCGTGCGGGTGAAGACACTGCCTTCATCGATGACTGCATCGATTCCGGCATTTACAGAAACACCATCAGGGATGATTACCGGATTGACCGCAACGACCAATGTACCGGCAGCAGTATGAGTGTCATCCTCATCGACCAGATCGACACTGATCGTGTAATTGCCTTCGGCAGCAAACGTATGTGTGACCTCACCAGCCGCATCGTAAATATTACTGCTGCCATCACCCCAGTTGACGATGTAGCTGATCACCGTATCATCGCCCGGATCGGTAATCGCACCCAGGTTCAGGGTGTAACTCACTCCCGCATCCACTTCCGGCAGTCCCGACAATGCAATCGTCGGCGCCACGTTGTTCACATTGACGCGGAACTGCTGAGTGTCCGAATCACCTGCCACATCCGTCACTGTAACGCTGACATCGTGATTGGCATCACCATCAACAAAGAAGTGGCTGATATCGAAGCTGTTGAAACCGACAGCAATACTGCCGGTCTCGATGACCGAACCATCGCCCCAGTTCACACTGTAGGTCCAGCCGTTAGCGCCAGCATCTTCACCATCGCTGAAAGTGATCGTACGGGTGAAGAGACTGCCCTCGTTTATTACTGCATCGATTCCGGCATTCATAGAAACACCCGCAGCAGGAACAGTAACTGCTACTGCCAAACTGCTGGCATTGGTATGCGTCCCATCCTCATCGATCAGATCGACAGTAATGATATTGCTACCTGCTGTTGAATAAATATGCGTGACTTCTCCAGCCACATCGTAAGTATCACTACTGCCATCACCCCAGTTGACGATGTAGCTCGTCACTATATCGCCACCGGGATCGGTAATCGCACCCAGATTCAGGGTGTAACTCACTCCCGCATCCACTTCCGGCAGTCCCGACAATGCAATCGTCGGCGCCACGTTGTTCACATTGACGCGGAACTGCTGAGTGTCCGAATCACCTGCCACATCCGTCACTGTCACGCTGACATCGTGACCAGCATCACCATCGGCAAAGAAGCGGCTGATATCGAAGCTGTTGGCACCGGCAACAATACTGCCTGTCTCGATGGTAGAACCATCACCCCAGTTCACACTGTAGGTCCAGCCATCTGCATTAGTATCTATATCATCTATAAAAGTAATCGTACGGAAAAAAAGACTACCTTCGCTGATAGTCGCGTTGCCTCCGGCATTCACTGTGACGCCTGCAGGTGGGGGTGGGGGTGGAGCTACAACATCACCATCAAGAATAGTGACCGTACCTGTTGCACCATCTGATCCATTGGCTATCGCCGCAGTCGGTGTCACCGTCAATGTAAAGGTTTCGCTGGGTTCATCAATAGCATCACCAATGATCGGTATGATCACAGCAGCCAATGTTTGCCCGGGCAGGAAAGTGACGCTACCTGTTCGCGGGATATAATCCTGTCCGGCAGTTGCGCTACCATCTGCAGTCTGGTACAGAAACGTCAAAGTCTGATCTGAAGGACGAGATAAATGAACAGGCACCGCAACTTCCCGTGTTACGCCATCAGCACCTTCAACGATTTCAGCATTGCCGACAAATAATCCCAAATTATTACCTGCGCCGTCATCATCGTGAATCAGACCGATTACTTGCAGTGTATTAACACCATCAGGAAATACCGCATTGCTCGGGTTGTATAACTCCAGTACCACACTTTCATCAACTTCATCAGTACTGTCACCATATACCTGAACAGAAATCGTACCACTGCTCTCACCAGCTGCAATCTGGATATA
>ENA-UOUJ01000297-UOUJ01000297.1-activated-sludge-metagenome-genome-assembly--contig:-NODE-297-length-37879-cov-7.239901_pt1 | contig 37879 bp, 32 predicted proteins | sample MGYA00249839_ERZ747224 | MGnify/ENA primary metagenome ERZ747224 (study PRJEB28782, sample SAMN03220277) | activated sludge metagenome | biome: wastewater; feature: sewage sludge; material... | reverse complement strand
TCCTACGAGGAGATCGCCCGGGTGACGACGGGCGGTTCGCTGGGACCCGGTCAGGCCGACTTCCACGACTCGACCATCACGTCCGAGGGCACCATGCTCATCGGCGCCTACGTGGTCACCCCGGCGGACCTGGGCGAGGTGGGCGGACCTCGTCACGGGTACGTCGAGGACGCCGTGATCCAGGAGGTCGACATCGCCACCGGCGAGGTCCGGTTCGAGTGGAGCGCACTGGACCACGTGTCCCTGGCCGAGACCGTGCTGGACTTCGGGCGGGAGCAGGCGGAGGTCGCCGAGGAGGCCGCGGAGGAGGGGACCCAGGCCTCGCGGCTCGGCACCCGGGACGAGCCCTTCGACTACTTCCACATCAACTCGATCGCCGAGGACCGGGACGGTGCGCTGCTGGTCTCCGCCCGGCATACCAGCGCCGTCTACCGGATCGAGCGCGGCACCGGGGCGGTGGACTGGACCCTGGGCGGCTCCGCGAGCGACTTCCGGATGGGCGAGGGCGCCTCCTTCGCCTGGCAGCACGACGCCCGGCGCGCTCCGGACGGCACCCTGACACTGCTGGACAACCACGCGGGTGGTCACGAGGGCGACGCCTCCTCCCGCGGGCTGCGCCTGGCCCTGGACGAGGAGGCGATGACGGCCGAGGTGGTCACCGAGTACCTGCCGCCCGCCGAACGGAAGGCCAGCAGCATGGCCAACGCCCAGCAGCTGCCCAACGGCAACATGCACATCGGCTGGGGAGCCCGGCCGTCGTATTCCGAGTACACCCCGGACGGTGAGCTCATCTACGACGTCTGCCACGGGGACGAGTGCTACGGCGAGGGGTACGAGGGCGGTGGTGGCAGCTACCGTGCCTACGCGTTCGCCTGGGAGGGCCGGCCGGCGTCCGGTCCGGACGTGGTCGTCCGCCGGGACGACGGCGGTCGCGTGGCCTATGCCTCCTGGAACGGGGCCACCGAGGTGGCCCGGTGGAGGCTGCTGGCCGGTGAGGACCGGGCAGGTGCCATCGAACGGGCCACGGTCGGCAGGGACGGCTTCGAGACCGCGATCCCGGTCACCGGTGGGGAGCCGTACCTGATGGTGGAGGCCCTGGACGCGGACGGCCAGGTGCTCGGGACCGCCACCGCGGCCCCTGGGCCGGGCGGTTGAACCGCCCGGCCCACCGGCCCGGCAGGGAGTCCGGGAGCGCGTCCGCGTGGACCGTGGAGGACGTCATCGACTGCGTCAGCTCTCGGTCCTCGCTGGTCTCGGACGGGGCGCGCGTCGCGTCGGTGCCCGGATGACGGGGAGGCGTCCTAGGCTGGAGCGGTGAGCACGCAGCAGATGGACCGAGATCCCGAGGTCGACGCCTCCGTCCAGCCCGAGGCCGGGGACATCCCCACGGAGGCCCTGCGGGAGAAGTACGAGCACCTCGTGGACGAGGTCCGCCGGCACCGCGTGGCGTACTACCAGAACGACGCCCCACTGGTCTCGGACGCCGAGTACGACGCGCTCTACCGCAGCCTCGAGGACCTCGAGGCCCTGCACCCCGAGATCGTCTCCAACGACTCGCCGACCCAGGAGGTCGGCGGCGAGGTGTCCACCGCCTTCGCCCCGGTCACCCACCTGGCCCGGATGTACTCCCTCGACGACCTGTTCTCCATCGAGGAGCTGCGGTCCTGGTACGCGAAGACCTCGGCCTCGATCGAGGCCATCGCCCCGGGCACCACTGCGCGCTGGCTCGTCGAGGTCAAGATCGACGGCCTGGCCGTGAACCTGCTCTACCGGGACGGCCGGCTGGTCCGTGCCGCCACCCGGGGTGACGGCACCACGGGTGAGGACGTCACCCACAACGTGATGACCATCAAGGACATCCCGCAGCAGCTGTCCGGGTCTGGCTGGCCGGCCGAGATGGAGGTGCGCGGGGAGATCTTCATGCCCACCTCCGCCTTCCGGGCCTTCAACCAGCAGCGTGCCGAGGCAGGCCTGGCCCCGTTCGCCAACCCGCGCAACTCCGCGGCCGGGTCCCTGCGCCAGAAGGACCCCGCGGAGACCGCCAAGCGTCCGCTGAGCATGTTCGTCCACGGCATCGGCGCCCACTCCGGCCTGGAGGCCGGCTCCCAGCACGCCACCTACGAGCTGCTCGCCGGCTGGGGCCTGCCCACCAGTCCCTACACGCGGATCGTGGAGGGACTGGACGGTGAGGACGAAAGTCCCGACGGCGGGATCCTGGCCTTCATCGAGGAACACGGCCAGAAGCGCCACGACCTGGTCCACGAGATCGACGGGATCGTCATCAAGGTGGACTCCTTCGCCCTGCAGCGGGCCCTGGGCCACACCTCACGCGTGCCGCGGTGGGCCGCCGCCTACAAGTACCCCCCGGAGGAGGTCCACACCCGGTTGCTGGACATCCGGGTCAACGTGGGCCGCACCGGCCGTGTCACCCCCTACGCGCTGATGGAGCCGGTGGTGGTCGCCGGATCCACCGTGTCCATGGCCACCCTGCACAACCAGGACGTGGTGAGGGCCAAGAACGTGCTCATCGGGGACACGGTGGTGCTGCGCAAGGCCGGGGACGTCATCCCGGAGATCGTCGGGCCCGTCCTGCCCCTGCGCGAGGGCAAGGAGCTCGGCACCGGCCCGGAGGCCGGACTGCGCGAGTTCGTGATGCCCACCGAGTGCCCGTCGTGCGGCACCACCCTGGCCCCGGCCAAGGAGGGCGACGTGGACCTGCGCTGCCCCAACGCGCGCACCTGCCCCGCCCAGCTCACCGGACGCATCGAGCACGCCGCCTCCCGCGGTGCCTTCGACATCGAGGCCCTGGGCGAGGAGGCCGCGCTCTGGCTGACCAACGGTCCCGGCCCGGACCCCGCCGAGAACGGGGGCCGTGTCCGTCCCGAGGGACCCGGCGTCCTCACCTCCGACGCCCAGCTCTTCGACCTGGTCCACCCCCACGACGACGACCTCCGGGACGAACTGCGCCGCCGGCTGGGCGAGGTGCGGGTCTGGCGGGAGAAGCGCCAGCGCGTGGACGGCAGGATGGTCCCCTCCGGCCAGTGGGAGCTGAAACCCTACTTCTGGACCCAGGGCACCGCCAGGAAACCCTCGGAACCCACCGCGAACACCCTCAAGCTCTTCGACGAGCTCGAGAAGGCCAAGACCCAGCCGCTCTGGCGCGTCCTGGTGGCCCTGTCCATCCGGCACGTCGGCCCCACGGCGGCCCGGTCCCTGGCCACCGCCTTCGGCTCCATGCGGGCGCTGGCAGACCTGGCCACCACGGTTCCCGAGGGACTGAGTGCCGAGGAGGCCCGTGCCGCCGCCCAGCAGCGCCTGGCCGACGTCGACGGGGTCGGCCCCATCATCGCCGAGGCCGTCATCGAGTGGTTCGGCGAGGACTGGCATGCGGGAATCGTCGAGCGCTGGCACGATGCCGGCGTCGTGATGGAGGACGAACAGGACGAGGACACCCCGCGCACGCTGGAGGGCCTGACCGTGGTGGTCACCGGGTCGCTGGAGGAATTCAGCCGTGACTCCGCCAAGGAGGCCATCATCGTCCGCGGTGGCAAGGCCTCCGGTTCGGTGTCCAAGAAGACCGACTTCCTCGTGGCCGGTGAGAACGCCGGCTCCAAGCTGGACAAGGCCGAGTCCCTGAAGGTGCCGGTCCTGGACGAGGCCGGCTTCGTCCGGCTGCTGGCCGAGGGACCGGCGGCCGTGCGGGACCCCGGCGCCCACGAGGACCCCGACACCGATGGAGAGGACACCATGACCGACAACGAGGAGCAGCGATGAGCCGCGGACTGCTGGCCGTGGCCCGGGCCGCGGCCCGGGCGGGAGCGGCCGTACTGGCCGAGCGTCCCCTGAGCCCGACGCCGGCCACGCGCCAGGACCTGGGCGCGGACACCAAGAGCTCCGGTTCGGACTGGGTCACCGACTACGACCGCCGGGCCGAACAGGCCGTCCGCGAGGTCATCACCGCCTACCGCCCGAACGACGCGATCTCGGGGGAGGAGTACGGGCACACCGAACCGGCCACCCCCTCGGGATACCGGTGGTCCATCGACCCGCTGGACGGGACCACGAACTTCATCCGCGCGATCCCGCAGTTCTGCACCTCGGTGGCCGTCGAGGGCCCGGGTGAGGACGGGGACGAGGGGGTGCGCTGGCTGGCCGGTGCCGTCGTCGCCCCCGCCCTGGGCCGCAGCTGGTACGCGGCCGCGGGCCAGGGCGCGTTCTCCACCGTGGACGACGCCGTCACCGGGACCTCGGGCGAGCCGGTCCGCCTCCACGGCCCGGTGCTGGGCCGGTCCGGCCGGCTGCTGGCCAGCGGCTTCGGCTACGCCGGGGCGCGCCGCGACTTCCAGCTGCGCGCGCTCGCGGCCATCCTGGCGCACTTCGGGGACGTGCGGCGGATCGGCTCGGCCGCCCTGGACCTGTGCATGGTGGCAGACGGCACCCTGGACGCCTACGCCGAGTTCGGCATCCAGGAGCATGACTGGTCCGCCGGTGCCCTGATCGCCGAGGAGGCCGGGGTCCCGGTGCGCCGGCCCGCGCACGCCGACGGCACCGACCACCCGGACTGGACGGTGGCCGGCGTGCTGGACCCGGACGCGGGAGGCGGGACCGGGGACGCCGCCGACCGGCGGGCCTGGGCCGACGCCGTCGAGGCCCTGCTGCCCGGAAGCTAGACGGGCCGGGGGGCGGGGCGTTCGGCGGCCCGGCCGCCGACCACCTCGGTGACCGGACGCGCGGGCTCGCTCCCGGCGGCCCGGTGGCGACGGATGGCCTTGTCCAGCTCGACGACGAGGGGGACGACCAGCCCCAGGCCGAGGCAGGCGAGCCACTGGCCGCCAGTCAGCGACGTCGTCAGCAGCAGGTTCTGCAGGAATCCCAGTTCGACGGCGGCCACCGTGGTGAGCACGGGGATGGAGAGGATCTTCAGGGCACCGAGGATCGGGGCCCTGAGACCCGACTCGGGATCGCGTCGCTTGGCCAGGCTGCCGAAGATCGAACTGAACGAGAGCACCACGAAGGCCATCGTCAGCGGCACGCTCGGTGCGGTGGGGCTCATGGGCCCGGGAGCCAGCAGCAGGGCCGCCAGCGTCACCGCGAATCCCAGGACCCCGTAGACCAGCCACTGCGTGACGGCCCCGCGGTTGGTGATCGGCTGGGTGGTGTCCCGGGGTGGCCTGTCCATCAGGTCGGGGGCCGGCGGGTCGGTCATGATGACGATCACCGGGAAGATGGTCACGAAGAAGTTGATGAACAGGATCATCGTCGGCATCAGCGCGACGCCGTGGTTGATGTCGAAGACGCTGGCGGTCAGGAACAGCAGCACCAGGGCGAACAGCGCCGACATCTGGTAGCGGACGAAGGACACGATCTTGTCGTAGATGCTGCGGCCCAGCCGGATGGCGGACACCAGCGTGCCGAAGTTGTCGTCCGTGAGGATCATGTTGCCGGCCTGCTTGGTCACCTCGCTGCCGGATCCCATGGCCACGCCGACGTCGGCCTGCTTGAGCGCGGCGGCATCGTTCACGGCGTCCCCGGTCATGGCCACGACGTCCCCGCCCTGCTGCATGAGCCGGGCGAGCCGCAGCTTGTCCTGCGGGGTCACCCGTCCGAAGACGTGGAGCCGGGGCAGCGCGCGGGCGAGGTCCTCGTCGGTCATGGCCTGGATCTCGGCGCCACTGACCGCCCCAGGGCCCAGCTCGAGCTCGGCCCCGATGGCGGCGGCGGTGATGGCGTGGTCACCGGTGATCATGCGGACGTCGATCCCCGCCCGGTGTGCCAGGCGCACGGCCTCGGCCGCCTCCGCACGCAGGGGGTCGATGATGCCGACCATGCCGACGAAGGTCAGCTCCTCGACGAACCGCATCGGATCCGCACCCACCTCCGCCTCCCGGCCGTCCAGGATCCGGCCGGCGAAGGCCAGGACCCGCAGTCCCTGCTGGGAGAGGGACTCGTTGGCCTCCAGGATCTCCTCGCGCACGCTGCCGATGTCCACCTCCCCGTCCGGCAGCATCGCCTTTGCGCACCGGGCCAGGACCACGTCGGGGCCGCCCTTGACGAACTCGACGAAGTGCGGGCCGTCCTCGAACGGCAGGGTGTGGAAGGTCGCCATGAACTTGTACGCGGAGTCGAAGGGGACCTCGGCGAGCCGCGGGTAGGCGCGGCGTGTCGTCTCGGCGTCGACGCCCATCTTCGCCGCCAGGACCACCAGCGCGGCCTCCGTCGGGTCGCCGATGACCTCGCCGGCGTCGGAGACGGTCGCGTCGCTGTTCAGGCACAGGCCGTAGGAGAGCCGGGTGAAGTCGGGCGCAGGCTCGCCGGCGACCTGGCGGATGGCGCCGGTCTTGGCGTAACCGTCGCCCTGCACGCTGTACCACCTGCCGCGCAGGTACAGTTGCCGCACCATCATCTGGTTCATGGTCAGGGTGCCGGTCTTGTCCGAATTGATCGCGCTGGTGGCCCCCAGCGTCTCGACGTCGCTGAGGTTCTTGACCACGGCCTTGTGCTCGGCCAGCTGGTTGGCTCCGTAGGCCAGCATGGCCTGCACGAAGGTCGGCATGCCCGTCGGGATCGCGGCGATGGCCATGGACATGCCGACCAGCAGGACAGCCGCGAGGGGCTGGCCGCGGAGCACTCCGATGATGACGATCACGGCCACCGCGGACCAGGCGACGATGCCGATGACCTTGGTGAGTCCGTCCAGCTCGCGCTGGAGGGGTGACTTGCCCGGGTCCACGGACGAGAGCATCGAGGCGATCTTGCCCATCTCGGTCTGCATGCCGGTCTCGGTCACCACCATCACGGCCGTCCCGCGCGTGACGGCCGTGTTCTGGAAGACCATGCTGGTCCGGTCACCCAGGGGCACGTCGGCGTCCGTGAGGGCCTGGGCGTCCTTGGCGATCGGGGCGCTCTCACCGGTCAGTGCGGCCTCCTGGGTCTCCAGCGTGGCCGACCGCAGCAGCCGTCCGTCGGCGGGCACCAGGTCCCCGGCCTCGAGGTTCACGACGTCCCCCGGCACCAGCTGCGTGGCGTCGAGCTGGCTCAGCGAACCGTCCCGGACGACGCGCGCCTGCGGGATCTGCATCTTGGCCAGGGCGTCGACGCTGGCCCGGGCCTTGAGCTCCTGCTGGGTGCCCAGGACGAGGTTGAGGACCACCAGCACGGCCACGACGATCCCGACCGGCACCTGGTCGATGACCAGGCTGACCACGATGACGCCGACGAGCATCAGGTTCATGGGGTCGCGCAGCAGCCGCAGTGCCACCGCCCAGCGCGAGGGGGGCCGTTCGGAGGCGATCGCGTTGGGCCCGTACCGCGCCAACCGCTCTCCGGCCTCCGACGTGGTGAGCCCGGACTGCTCGTCCGAGTCGAGCAGGGCGACCACGGCAGCGGGCTCCTGCGCGTGCCAGGACGCGGTGGCGGCCGGCCCGGACGTGGTCTCGTGGATTGCCATGGCATGGTCCCCTGGTCTTGCGCGGCGTCCGGCGCGGCCCGCGACCGCGCCGATTGAACGGGTGTGCCGGATCCGTGACGTCCACGGACGCGGCGGTCAGTAGGCTGCGGGCACCTCGCGGGGGAGCCGCTGCGGTTCCGTGTAGTCCCCCCGGTCCTGACGCCTGGGCAGCGTGACGTCCGGCTTCTCGAGCGGTTCGTAGGGGATCTGGTCCAGGATGTGCGTGATGATGTTGAGCCGCCCCCGCTTCTTGTCGTTGGTGTCGGCGATGTACCAGGGCGCCCAGGCGGTGTCGGTGCTGCGGAACATGTCGTCCCGGGCCCGCGAGTAGTCGAACCAGCGGCTGTAGGACTCCAGGTCCATGTCCGAGAGCTTCCAGTACTTGCGCGGGTCGTCGATCCGGCTCTGCAACCGCAGGGTCTGCTGCTCGTCCGTGACCTCCAGCCAGTACTTCAGCAGCAGGATCCCGGATTCCACCATGGCCCGTTCGACGTCCGGGACGACCCGGAGGAAGTTCTTGGCCTCCTCCTCGGTGCAGAACCCCATCACCCGTTCCACCCCGGCCCGGTTGTACCAGCTCCGGTCGAAGATGACGATCTCCCCGCCGGCGGGCAGGTGCGGTACGTACCGCTGGATGTACATCTGCGACCGTTCGCGCGGCGTGGGCGTCGGCAGCGCCACCACCCGGAACACGCGGGGACTGACCCGTTCGGTGATCGTCTTGATCACTCCGCCCTTGCCGGCCGTGTCCCGGCCCTCGAAGACGATGACGATCTTGGCGCCGGTGGACTTGGTCCACTCCTGGACGGCCACCAGCTCGGCGTGCAACGGCTTGACCAGCTCGGCGAATTCCTTCCGTTTCATGACCGGTGCCCCGCCCGGATCACCCGTGGACCCGCCGTGTCCGGCGGTGGACTTCTTCTTTCCCATGACCGCGAAACCTCCACTCGCGCCTGAGCCTGCCGGGACGGACACCGCCCGCCCCGTGACCAGTCTCCCCGCGCCACGGGGGGACCGGCCGGTCTTTCACCCCGCCCGGGTGACGCTCCGGGGTGCACCCGGGTGGATACTTCGAGGCACCGGGGAGGGGATCGGCCGTTGCCTCACTAAGGAGTGATCATGGATTTCTGGGAGAGTTTCTGGGAGTTCTTCTGGTTCCTGTTCTGGCTCTACGCCTTCGTGGCGTTCTTCTACGTGCTCTTCGCGATCATCTCCGACATCTTCAAGGACCGGGCGCTGAACGGCTGGCTCAAGGCGGTGTGGCTGATCGTGCTGGTGTTCATTCCCTTCATCTCGATCCTGGTCTACCTGATCGCCCGCGGTGACGGCATGGCGGCCCGGAACCAGCGGGAGGCCGCCGCCCGTCAGGACGCGCAGGCGTCCTACATCCGGTCGGTGGCCGGAGTCAGCCTCACGGATGAGATCACCAAGGCGCGCGCCCTGCTCGACGACGGCACCATCACCGAGGAGGAGTACACACTGATCAAACAGAAGGCCGTGAGCGGCTAGCAGCACGGCCGGGAATTCATCCGGTCCGGGTGATCCGCCCCGGGGCGGGCCGGTCGTACAGTGTGCCCGGAGGCGGTCACTGGACGACAGGGAATCGCCCGGTCATGCGGTGGAGCGGGGGACCCGCGTGCCGGGACCTCGCCGGCAGACCGGCGCCCTCGGACACCGAGCGGGACAACACAGGTGGCCACCGGGTGATTCCGGGAAGGACTGCATGATGAGGGCTGGCCCGCCCACCTCCGCGACGACGGTGCCGTCACGACAGGGCGTACCGGACCCGGCGCCGTCGCGGCCCGCGCCGGCCGCCACCGGCTCCGAGGGACGCACCAGGACCGGGGCGCCGGAGGCCCGTCTCGGCACCCTGCGGCGGCGCCGCCTGGAGGAGGCCGTCTCGGGCGGGGTCCGGTCCGGCCGGACCACGGTGGTCTCCGCCCCCGCCGGATACGGGAAGACGACCCTGCTGGCCGACTGGTCGCGCAATGGCGATGAGGCCTGTGCCTGGCTGAGCGTCGGCCGGGCCCATGCGGGTCCCGCGGACCTCTACCGCGGGATCGTCGTGGCGCTGCAGGACGTGGCGGCAGGACTGGGCGGCCCGGCCCGAGGTGCGGTACTGGGCCTGGACCCGCGACCAGGACGCAGTCCCCGCGAGGACCACGAGAGCGTCATCCGGGCCCTGGAGGCGCTCACCGAACCCCTGGCCCTCGTCATCGACGACCTGCACCTGGCCGGTCCGGGCCTCGACGGCGGCCTGGTGGGGAGCCTGCTCGAGTCCAGGCCGGCCGGGCTGCACCTGGTCCTGTCCGCACGCGGCGCTCCGGCCCTGCCGCTCGCGGCCGCGAGGCTCCGCGGCGAGGTCGCCGACATCGGGCCGGGTGACCTCGCCTTCACGCTGGCAGAGACCGGTGAGCTGCTGTCGATGCTCGGCTTCGACGGCCCGGTGGAGGCCCCGGCGCTGTGGAGGGCGACGGGCGGCTGGCCGGTGGCCCTGTCCCAGGGCCTGGCGCTCGACCCGGCGGGGGCGTCCCCGGCCGATGCCTTCTCGCCGGAACCACGCCGGGCCTTCCTGGACTATGTCGCCGAGGAGGTCCTGGCCGGTTGTCCCGCGCCCCTGGCGGACTTCGTCCTGCGGGCCACGGCACGGGACACGATCGACCGTCCGCTGGCCATCGAGCTGGGTGGAGACACCGAGGGGGCGCGGCTGCTGGAGGAGTGCCTGGGGCAGGGGTTCTTCCTGGAGGAGGACCCCTGCGGCCTCCCCGGGTCCAGGTACCGCTGGCAGCCGCTGTTCGCCGCGGCCTGCCGCACCATCCTGTCCCATCGCGACCCCCGGCTCGCCCGCACACTCCACGGCATCGCGGCGCGGCACTACCAGGACGTGGACGTGCGCACCTGCGTCTCGGAGGCCCTGCTCGGCGACGATCCCAGGACGGCGATGAGGTCCATCGGCGAGCACTGGCTCGAGGTGCTGATGACCGAGGGAGCGGCATCCCTGGAGGACCTGTGCCTCCGGTTGCCGTTCCCCTGGAGCGAGGACCCCGAGGTGCTCCTGGTCCGGTCCGCCTGCCGCGCGACCGAGGGTGACCAGCCCTACGCCGCCGAGCTGGCACGCCGGGCGTCCTCGGGCCTGACGGGCCTGGGCACGGCGCGCCGGCGCCGCTTCACCGTCAACCGTGAGCTGTTCGAGCTCTTCGTCCTGGGCAGTGGCGATCGTGAGGCGGCGGCCCGCGAGGGGTACCGGCTCGTCGACCTGGCCACGCGACATCCGGCAGCCACGCTGACCGACGCCCTCTTCCTCGTGGGCCGGGCCGAGACCCGCTCGTTCCGCCCCGGGAGGGCGGCGACCGACCTGCTGCGGGCGGCGGCCGCGGCCGGCCGCGCCAACGGATTCACCACGATCGAACAGTGCGCCGGGGCAGAACTCGCCCTGGCCCTGTCCGTCCGGGGTGACTTCACGGCGGCCGAGGAGCAGGGCACGGCGGTGGTCGGCCGCCCCGGCGCGTCCTCCCCGGCCCGCGGTCGATGCCTCGCCCCGGTGTGGCTGGCCAGCGGACTCAGGGCCTACTGGCAGGACGACCTGGCGCGCGCCGACCGCGACCTCGCGCAGGCGGACGCGGCGGGCAGCGGTCCCTTCCCGGCCGACTCGCTGGGCATGGTGTACCGGGTCCTCGTCGCCTGCGCCACGGGGGACCCTGCCCGGATCACGGCAGCGGACCTGGCGCTGCGGGCCTTCGACGCGCAGGAGCGCCACGACTCCGCCTGGTCCACGCTGGCCCGGGTCGCCGCCGCGAAGCTGCGTGAGGCGGCGGGCGACCTGAGGGGCGCCGGGGCCATCGCCCGCCCCCTGGCCAGGGGCGGTGTCTCGCCCCTGGCCGGCGCCCTGATGGCCGAGGTCCTGCGCAGGGCGGGGGAACCCGAGGCCGCCCTCGACTGCGTGGAGGCCCTGGGGGAGGAGGAGAACCCACCCTATGTCCGGGCCAGCGCCGCCGTGACCGAGGTCCTGATCGCGGACGCCGCGGGAGAGGCCACGGTCGCCCATGACCGGCTGGAGTACGCCGTCGCCTGCGCGGAACCCCAGTCGGTCCTGCGGCCCTTCGTCGAGCATCGCGCGGACCTGCTCCGGCTGCTGGTCCAGCACGCGGCGTGGGGCACCGCCCACGATGCCTTCATCGCCTCGGCGCTCGCCCACCAACCGCCCGATCCCGTGCGGCGCCGACAGCGCGACTCCTGGACGCTCTCCGAGAGGGAACGGGAGGTCCTCTCCTACTTGCGGACGATGCTCACGGCCGCGGAGATCGCCGACTCACTCTTCATCTCGGTGAACACCCTCAAGACGCACCAGCAGTCCATCTACCGCAAGCTCGGTGCGACGAACCGCCGGTCCGCCATCCGGATCGCCATGGCACGCGGACTCGTCTAGGACGGCCGCCGTCCTGTCCCGCCCGCTACGCCGCGACGGGTGTGAAGGGTGCGAGCTCGATCCCGCCGCCGCGCACGGCCAGGAACGTCGATTCCGGAACCTCCTGCCAGGCCCCCTCGAGATCACCCAGGGGTTCGGACACCACCAGGCGTGCGTCCGGGGAGAGCCGCTGCAGTTGAGGGTTCTCCGGATGCAGGGCGCGGAGCGCCGAGACGTCCCTGCTGTAGAACAGGGACCTCGACCGGCCCTCGGTGGAGTAGCGGAAGGCCCAGGTCGTGTCGCCGTCCGTGGTCGCCACGGTCATCTGCACCGGGTGCTCGATGCCGTGCCGTCGACCGGTCTCCTCGATGAATCCCACGGCGGTGGCGACCGCCGGTGCGGGATCGTCCTCGAGGCCGAACGTGAGCGCGAGGTAGAAGAACAGCTCCGAGTCGGTGGACCCCTCGATGAGCGGGAAGAACTCCGGCGCCACGGCCACGGCGAGGTCACGCTTCACCCGGGGGAAGTCGCTGATCATCCCGTTGTGCATCCACAGCCAGCGCTCGTGACGGAAGGGGTGGCAGTTCGTCTCCTGGACCGCGCTGCCCGTCGACGCCCGGATGTGCGCGAAGACGCGTTCCGACCAGGCCAGCGCCGAGAGCTCGCGCAGGTTCCTGTCGTTCCAGGCGGGGTGCGTGCTGTGGAAGAGCCCCGGGCGGGGACCCCTGGAGTACCAGCCGACCCCGAAGCCGTCGCCGTTCATCTCCTCGGCACCCAGCCTCGAGTGCTTGCTCTGCATGACCAGGGAGCGCACGGGCCTGAACAGCAGGTCCTCGAGGTTCACCGGTGAACCGGAGTACGCGAGCCAACGGCACATGATCATCACTCTCCGAAAGGACATCGAACCACGGCGCCGCGCTCCACGGACCACCCGCCGGGGGTGATTGACGGGCCGGGCCGGGACCAGGTTCATCACCTGCGGGTGAGGCAGCGCGGCGGCCACCGGCGGATACTTCAGGCCATAGGAGGTCGGTGGCCCGTTCGCGGAGCCGCGGTGAATCCCGGCCCACGGTCGGCCCCCGGCCATGATCGACTCCTGGAGAGGAGACCACCGTGAACAGCAGACGTCCCGGTTCCACCGCCGCAGCCATGGCCCTGGGAACCTCCATGATGATGATCGGCCTGGCCGGTTGTTCCAGCCCCACCCCGCAGGAGAACGTCTCGCAGGCCTGCGAGGCCGCGGACGCGTTCGGCACGGCACTCCAGGAGGTGAGATCCAGCCTCACGCCCGAGGCCACCGTGGACGAGCTCCGGACCGCACGGAACCAGCTCGCCGACTCCTACGAGGACCTGTTGAAGGAGTCCGGTGACGTGGCCGAGGACCGCCTCGAGGAACTGGACACCAACGTCGACGGGTTCCGTGACGCGGTCGACGAGATCGACGATGACACCAAGGTCCCGGACGCCGTCGACTCCCTCCGCAACGAGGCGAACGACGTCGAGACCGCCATGGACAACCTCCGGAGCGAACTCAACTGCTGAGGCGCTCGGCCGGCGGCACACACCATCCATCGATGGTTTAGACACGAAGGAGTGACAATGGACTTCTGGGAGAGTTTCTGGGATTTCTTCTGGTTCATGTTCTGGTGCTACGTATTCATCGCGTTCCTGTTCGCCCTGTTCTCCGTCTTCTCCGACCTGTTCAGGGACAAGGAGCTCAACGGCTGGCTCAAGGCCGTGTGGGTGATCGTGCTGGTGTTCTTCCCGGTCATCTCGCTCCTCGTGTACCTGATCGTGCGGGGTAGCGGCATGGCGACGCGGAACCAGAAGCGTGCCGCCGTCCGGCAGGAGGCCGAGGCCGCGTACATCCGGTCCGCGGCCGGGGTGACGAGTGCCAGCGACGAGATCGCCAAGGCCAGGACGCTGCTCGACGCCGGCAGCCTCACGCCGGAGGAGTACGAGCTGATCAAGCAGCGCGCGCTGAACGCCTAGCCGCACTCGCCCACGGCGGCGGACGGGTGGTGCCGGCGGGCGGACTTGCGGGTCCACCGTCGTGCGCCGGGGGGCGAGCGTCGACGTGCTCGCCCCGCACACCGCCCGCGAGTAGGATTTCGGCGTGCCCCATGACGACCACGGACCGATCGTTGACCACACGCATCCCGGACTCCACGAGGACGACCGGCCTCCGCTGACGTCCCGCGTGGACGGGGTGACCGTCCGCGACGCGCGCGAGGAGGACCACGCCGCGATCGCCCACCTGACGGTGGCGTCCTACGTGGACGGCGGGCACGTCCACCCCGAGGACGACTACATCGAGCACCTGCAGGACGTCGCCGGCCGTGCCGGCCAGGCGCGCGTGCTCGTGGGTGAGGTCGTGGTCGGTGAGGGCCGGGACGCGCGGAGCGGCGTGGCCGGTTCGGTGGTGCTGACGCTGCCGGGCATGCCGATGTCCGAGACCGCCAAGGACGGGGAGCTCGAGTTCCGGATGCTGGCCGTGGACCCCGCCGTCCAGCGCCGCGGCGTGGCCCGGGCCCTGGTCCGTGCCGCGATCGACCGCGCGCAGCAGCTGGAGGGCATCGAGGCGGTGGTGCTCACCACCATGGAGACCATGACCTCGGCCCACAGGCTGTACGAGTCGGAGGGTTTCGTCCGGGTCCCGGAGCGGGACTGGCGCCTGTCGGACATCGGCCAGGAGCCCACGGACGGCACCGACCAGCTCTACTGGGTGTTCCGCCGGCCGGTGTGAGCCGGGCCCGGCCCGCACTGCTCCGGGACTAGACTGGTCCACCGAACCACACCATCCGCGGAAGACCACAGGAGACCCATGTCCGCCATCACCCGTGAGGACGTCGCCCACCTGGCGCGACTGGCCCACATCCGGATGGACGAGCAGGAGCTGGACAAGATGTCCGGTGAACTCGCCGTCATCATGGATGCCGTCGCCGCCGTCAGCGAGGTCGCCGGGGACGACGTGCCGCCGACGTCCCACCCGATCCCCCTGACCAACGTGTTCCGGGAGGACGAGCCGGGGGAGATGCTCTCCCAGGAGCAGGCCCTGGCCATGGCCCCGGAGGCCGAGGACGGCCAGTTCCGGGTGCCCGCGATCCTCGAGGGGGAGTGACACGCATGAACGCAACGACCGAGTCGACTGAACTGATCCGCCTGACCGCCCTCCAGATGGCCGAGAAGCTGCGGACGGGGGAGATCACCTCCGTGGAACTGACCCAGGCCCACCTGGACCGGATCGCCGCCGTGGACGGCGGGGAACGCGGCATCCACGCCTTCCTGCACGTCAACCCGGAGGAGGCGCTCGCCGTGGCGGCCGAGGTGGACGCGATCCGCGCCGCCGGCGGCGCCGAGGCCGAGGCCCTGCACCCGCTGGCCGGCGTGCCGGTGGCCGTGAAGGACAACATCGTCACCATCGGCCAGCCGACGACCGCCGGCTCGAGGATGCTCGAGGGCTGGATGAGCCCCTATGACGCCACCGTGGTGACGAAGCTGCGCCGGGCCCGGCTGCCCATCCTGGGCAAGACCAACCTGGACGAGTTCGCCATGGGCGGTTCGACCGAGCACTCCGCGTTCGGCAACACCCGCAACCCCTGGGACCTGGACCGGATCCCCGGCGGTTCCGGCGGCGGTTCGGCCGCGGCCGTGGCCGCGTTCATGGCCCCGCTGGCGCTCGGCTCGGACACCGGGGGCTCCATCCGCCAGCCGGGTGCCGTCACCGGCACCGTGGGCGCCAAGCCCACCTACGGCGGGGTCTCCCGTTACGGCGTGATCGCGATGGCCTCCTCCCTGGACCAGATCGGCCCCGTGGCCCGGACGGTGCAGGACGCCGCCGCCCTGCAGGAACTGCTCGGGGGCCATGACGCGAAGGACTCCACCTCGCTGACCGAGCCCCTCGAGGGACTGCTCACCGCGGCGCGGCAGCACGACGTGACGGGCCTGCGGATCGGCATCGTCTCCGAGCTCAGGGGTGAGGGCTACCAGGAGGGTGTCCTCGAGCGCTTCCGCGAGGCCGTGACGATCCTGCAGGACGCCGGTGCCGAGGTCGTCGAGGTCTCCTGCCCGCACCTGAAGTACGCCCTGGGCGCCTACTACCTGATCATGCCGTCGGAGGCCTCCTCCAACCTGGCCAAGTTCGACGGCGTCCGGTACGGCAACCGGGTCGTCCCCGACGAGGGCGGCACGATCGAGCAGGTCATGGGCGCCACCCGCGCGGCCGGTTTCGGCGAGGAGGTCAAGCGCCGCATCATCCTGGGCACCTATGCCCTCTCGGCCGGGTACTACGACGCCTACTACGGCTCCGCGCAGAAGATCCGCACGCTCGTGCAGCGGGACTTCGACGAGGCCTTCTCGAAGGTCGACGTGCTCATCTCCCCGACCTCCCCGACCACCGCGTTCGGCCTGGGCGAGAAGATCGACGACCCGCTGGCGATGTACCTCAACGACGTCGCCACCATCCCGGCGAACCTGGCCGGCATCCCCGGCATCTCCGTGCCCGGCGGACTGGCCGAGGGCCTGCCCGTCGGCGTGCAGTTCCTCGCCCCGGTCCGCGGCGACGCCGTGATGTACCGGGCCGCTGCGGCCCTGGAGAGCCGCCTGGAACAGGCCTGGGGCGCACAGCTCTGGACCCAGGCGCCGGACCTGGACGACACCCGCAGCACCCAGCCGGCCGGCGTCGGGACCGCTGACCGCACCGCAGGAGGAGAGAACCGATGACCGCCGTCACCGACGAGGTGCTCACGTTCGACGAGGCGATGGCCGAGTTCGACCCGGTCCTGGGCTTCGAGGTCCACGTGGAGCTGAACACCAGGACCAAGATGTTCTCCTCCGCCGCCAACGCCTTCGGGGACGTGCCCAACACCAACGTCACCGAGGTCGACCTGGGGCTGCCCGGCGTGCTGCCGGTGGTCAACGGCAAGGCCGTGGAGTACGCCATCAAGCTCGGGCTGGCCCTGAACTGCCAGATCGCCGAGACGTGCGGCTTCGCCCGGAAGAACTACTTCTACCCGGACACCCCGAAGAACTTCCAGACCTCCCAGTACGACGACCCGATCGCCCATGACGGCTGGCTGGACGTCGAGCTGGAGGACGGGACGGTCTTCCGCGTGGAGATCGAGCGCGCCCACATGGAGGAGGACGCCGGCAAGCTCACGCACGTCGGCGGCGCCTCCGGCCGCATCCAGGACGCGGCGCACTCGCTCGTGGACTACAACCGCGCCGGCGTGCCGCTGATCGAGATCGTCACCAAGCCGATCGCCGGTGTGGGGGAGCGGGCGCCGGAACTGGCCCGCGCCTACGTCACGGCCGTCCGGGACATCGTGAAGAACCTGGGCATCTCGGACGCGCGGATGGAACGCGGCAACGTGCGCTGCGACGCCAACGTCTCGCTGATGCCCAAGGGCACCGCGGCCTTCGGCACCCGTACCGAGACGAAGAACGTGAACTCCACGCGCGCCGTCGCCCACGCCGTGACCTACGAGATCCAGCGCCAGGCGGCCATCCTCAAGGCCGGCGGCTCGATCGTGCAGGAGACCCGGCACTGGCACGAGGACACCCGGACCACCACCTCGGGCCGGCCGAAGTCGGACGCGGACGACTACCGGTACTTCCCGGAGCCGGACCTGGTGCCGATCGTGACCACGCCGGAGTGGATCGAGGAGCTGCGCGCCCAGTTGCCCGAGCCGCCCGCTGAGCGCCGCAAGCGCCTGAAGGCCGACTGGGGCTTCTCGGACGAGGAATTCCGGGACGTCGTCAACGCCGGCGTGCTGGACGAGATCGCGGACACGATCGCGGCCGGGTCCACCGCCGCCGCGGCCCGCAAGTGGTGGATGGGCGAGATCGCTCGCCTGGCCAACGTGGAGGGCAAGGACATCCCCGAGCTCGGGGTCTCCCCGGCCGACGTCGTGGAGGTCGAGGCGCTGATCGCGGAGAAGACGATCAACGACAAGATCGCCAAGCAGGTCCTGGGCCTCGTGGCCGCCGGCGAGGGCTCCCCGCGGGCCATCGTCGAGGCCCGCTCGCTCGCGGTCGTCTCCGACGACGGCGCCCTCACCACCGCGGTGCAGGACGCCATCGCGCAGAACCCGGGCGTGGTGGAGAAGATCAGGGGCGGCAAGCTGCAGGCCATCGGCGCGCTCATCGGCCCGGTCATGAAGGCCACCCGCGGCCAGGCCGACGCCGGGCGCGTGCGGGAGATCGTCATGGAGCAGCTGGGCGTCACGGAGTAACCCCCCGGACACCCCACGCCACGATCGGGAGGTCGACGGCTGACCCGCGGGCCCGGAGACGGGCCGGTTCGCGTCAGCCCTCGACCTCCCGTCGTCTCCAGGAGAGGCCGGAAGATGCCGCGTCACCGCCGGTCCGGCGAACCGGACGTCACGGCCGGACTCGTCCGCGCCCTGCTGGCGTCCCAGCACCCGGACCTGGCGGCGCTGCCGATCGGCGGGGACGTGGATCCGGCCCCGGGCGGCGGCGTGGTCCGCGGCTGGGACAACACGATGGTCCGGCTGGGGGAGGACCTCGCCGTCCGCCTGCCCCGGCACGACGCCGGCCAGGCCCTCCTCGACCGGGAGGCCGCCTGGCTGCCGCGCGTCGCCGCGCAGACCGGGCTGAGGCTCCCGCGGCCCGAGCGCACCGGCGCCCCCGGGGCCGGGTACCCCTACCGGTGGGCCGTGGTGCCGTGGGTGGCGGGAACCCCGGCGGCGCGCCGCCCGGCCGGGACCCGGGACGTCTACGCCGCCGCCCTCGCGGGGTGGCTGCGACGCCTGCACGTCCCGGCCCCGCCGGATGCCCCGGCCAATCCCTTCCGCGGCGTGCCGCTGGCCGCGACCGCCGATCGCTTCGAGGCGCGCTGGCGGGCGCTGCGTCCGCGCTGCCCCGCGGCCCTGGTCCGCGCGGTGGACACGGCCTGGCGGCAGGCCCTGGCGGCCGGGGACCACACGGGCCCGCCGGTCTGGCTGCACGGGGACCCCCACCCGGACAACACGGTGCTGGCGGAGGCTGCCGCCGGCGCCCTGCCGGGCCCACCGGAGCCGGTCCTGGTCGATTTCGGTGACCTCTGCGCCGGGGATCCCGCCTCGGACCTGGGGATCGCGCTGACCCACTTCACGCCCGCCGGGGCCGCCGCGTTCCAGGCCCGCTACGAGGCGGGCCGGGTCCCGGACGACGACCTCTGGCGCCGGGCCGCGGGGTGGTCCCTGGCCCTGGCGACCCTCTTCGCCACCCAGCCCCCGGAGGACGTCCTGCACGCGATCGGCTGGGGGTACCTGCGGCAGTCGGGCCCGCGGACGGGTCTCAGTCCCGCAGCAGGCTCAGCCGGCTGAGGAACCGGTCGGCGTCGCGCGGGAGGCGCCCCGGCCCGGCCCAGTCATCCAGGGGCAGGGCCGCGGTGACGTCCAGGCGCAGGTCCGCGTCCACGAGCACGTCCACGAGGAACGCGAACCGCTGGAACGACTGGTCGTCGATGTCCTCCGGGGCCGGGACGCCCAGCAGTCTCCAGTGCTCGTACTGCCGCGCCAGCCCGAGGTAGTCGTGCACGGAGACCGGGTGCTCGCACAACTGCGCGAACGTGGCGGTGAGGACTCCGGCGGCGGGATCCGCGGCGGTCACCCGCAGCCGCCGGGTACCGCCGGCCCCCACCGGCACGCTCGCCCCCGTCACGGGCCCGGGACCGTTCGCCCCGGGACCGTTCGTCGCGCCACCGGTCAGCCCGGCACCGGTCAGCCCGGTCCCGTCCTGCCCCGCGCCGACGGCCGTCCACGTCCCGGCCGCGAACCCGCGGTCGGCGCCCCGGGTCAACGGCCGGTAGTCGACGCCGTCGGGGACCTGCCGCACGGTGAGACGCTCCTGGATCAGCCCGATGACCGGTTCGAGGTGATGGTGGAACAGGGGATCCGGCAGCAGGTCCGCGGGCGGGTAGTTGGACGTCAGCAGCACCCCGGCCTCGAGGTCCAGCAGGGCGGGCAGCACCCGGCGCAGCAGGTGGGCGTCGCCGACGTCGTGGACGTGGAACTCGTCGATGTACACCAGCCGGGCGTCCCCCAGCAGGCGCCGCACGGCGCCGCACGGCGCCGTCGACGCTGACCGGTCGTCCGGCCGGGGCGCCGGTCACCGACTGGGTGACCTGGCCCAGCAGGGCGTGCATGTGCATCCGGATCTTGGGCACCTCGGCCGCGTCGAAGAACCGGCCGCTGATCCACGTCTTGCCGCGGCCCACCCCGCCGTGCAGGTAGACCCCGTGGGCGTGCCGGGAGCAGAGCAACCGCACGGTCTCGCGCTGGCCCGCGTCGAGCTGCTTCCCACCGGCCTCCAGCGCGGCGGTCAGCGTCGCGACGGGCACCCGGGGCCACGGCGAGTGACGCCGGCCCCTCACCGGACACCGGCCGTCAGCGCCGCGACGGCCCGGCCGATCCGCGGCAGCACCTTGCGCAGCAGCCTGGGCCAGTTCGCCGGGCCGGCTCCGGTGGACGGGTCCTCGCGGCCGGCGGCGTCCGCCAGGGTCTCCAGGGCCGTCCAGCCGAGCCAGACCCGGGCCCGCCATGCCTCCGCCGGGTCGCGGGCGATCGACTCCAGCTTCTCCTCCCCGTGCCACAACGAGAGGTAGGCCGGGTTCAGTGCGGGGTCCCAGGCGCTGGCCAGGTCCCAGTCGAGGATCCCGGTCAGGACCCGGTCCCCGCCGGAACGCTTCCAGCGCATGTTGTGCCCGGCCAGGTCCCCGTGCACGAGGGACGGGGCCACCACCGGGTCCTGCGTCCACGCGGTCAGGGTGGCCAGCAGGTCCCCGGCGGTCTCCGGGAAGGCCGCCGCGGTCACCGCCGGATGGTCGGCGGCCCACTCGCCGTCCCACAATTGCCCGCCGTAGGTCTCCCGCAGGCGCGCCGGCAGCTGGCGCACCGTCCGCACGCGTTCGGCCGTCCACGGCCCGCGGTAGGCGAACGGCGGGCCCAGGTGCGGTTCCAGGGCGGCGGTGTCCACGGCCGCCAGCGCCTCGCACAGTCCGCGCAGCACCACCGGGTCGCCCTCGTGCGGGGGATGCGCCCGGCCGGGCAGGTACTCCTGCACCACGGCGGCCGTCCCGTCCGCACCGGTGACCACCTCGGTGAGGGGCACGGGCAGGGCGACGGGGAGCTGGGCCGTGCTCGTCAGGGCCTGCACGAGCGCGACGTTCGCCGGCAGCCGCCCGGCGGCCACCGCGTTCCGGGCCATCCTCACCGCCCCCACACCGGGCAGCACCAGCACACGGTGGAATTGCCCGCCCTCCTCCACGGTGCCCGCGGACCAGTCCGCCGTGGCCAGCCGGTCCGCCGCCGCGGGGGAGGCGCTGACCAGCGGACGCGCGGAGGCGGCACGGGCGAGCGCGAGGTCGGCTGCGGTGGGTGGGGAGGCCATGGATCCACGGTAACCGGGCCCGGGGCCGCGATCCGCCGGTCGCTGCGGGTGTCCCTCGGCGGCCCTTCCTACACTGGTGCGGTGAGCACCCCCGCAGCCTCCCGGCCGACCGACCGCCTGCGCCCCTCGGCCATCACCCCGCCCTCGGCCGGCACGGTCCGCTGGGAGATCGCGATCGTGCTCGGGCTGTCCCTGGGCCAGTCGGCCGTCTACGCGATCGTCAACCTGCTGGAGAAGATGAGCCGGGGCCCGCTGTCCGGGCAGACCACCACGCTGAACCCGCCGCTGGCGGACCGGCAGTACTGGGACCTCACGTACCAGCTGCTGGACATCGTCTTCGCCCTGGTGCCGGTACTGCTGGTGTTCCACCTGCTGGTGATCCGCGGCCGCAATCCGTTCCGGACCTTCGGCCTGGACGCCCGTCGTCCGGGGGCCGACCTGGCCTGGGGCGGGGCCCTGTTCGTGGCGATCGGCCTGGGGACCCTGGCGGTCTACGCGGCCGGGCGGGCGGCCGGGGTAACCACGGCCATCGTGGGCAGCGCGCTGGACGAGTACTGGTGGACCACCCCGGTCCTGGTGCTCTCCGCGCTGCGGCACGCGCTGCTGGAGGAGGTCATCGTGGTGGCCTGGCTCTTCGACCGGCTCGGCTACCTGCAGCAACTGAGGTCCGGGCTGGACCCGGCCCGGCCCGGCGAGCCCGGTGGGCTGCGCACCTGGGCGAGCGGCGCCGTCGTCCCCCTGAACGCCACGACCGTGGTGGTGGGATGCGCGGTCCTGCGCGGGGCCTATCACCTGTACCAGGGGATCGGGCCGGGAGTGGGGAACCTGCTCATGGGATTGGTGTTCGGTGCGCTGTACGTGCGCTACCGGCGCGTGATGCCCCTGGTCGTGGCCCACCTGCTGCTGGACGTGACCGGGTTCGTGGCCTACCCGGCCCTGGCCCGGCTGGGGCTGTTCGGCACCTGAGCCCGGCCCGCGCCGCCTGTTCCGGTCGGCTCCACGCGGGACCGGCGGGCGTCCTGGACGCGAAGGCCCCCGCCCACCGGGCCGGGGGCCGGGAGGGGGCGGGGGCCGCGGGGCGCGTCAGAGGGTGACGGTGCCCTTGGGGGTCTCGAAGGTGACCTCGAGGATGCCGGGCGTGCCGGAGGGGGACTCGTAGATGACGTTGAGGTCCTCGACCCTCTGCTCGGGGTCGTCCAGTCCCAGCCAGCCCCGCACCCGGTCCCGCGATCCGGCGATCGTGATGGAGGACAGCTCCGCCTGCGGCTCCGCGGCGCGGGAGGGGTGCAGCTCCTCCATGCCGTCATCCCAGCGCAGCAGGTAGGGCACCTGCGGGTCGGCGATGAGGCCCTTGATGCCGATCTGGCGCCAGGTCAGCTCGCGGCCGTCCGGGAACTTGCGGTTGCCCGGAACGGACTGGCGCTCGAGCCGTTCCTCGAACGGGGCCAGGTCGTCCACGGCCACGCACCAGCCCATCCAGCCGCCGCCCATCTCGGAGCGGGCGCGCACGGCCTGTCCGAACGGGGCCTTGCCGGAGGAGGGGTGGTCGAGTACCTCGACGACCTCCAGGTACTGGTGCTTGCGCAACGGGAAGATGGCGTTGCGGGTGCCGAAGCGGGGGTGGACCCCGCCCTTGACTCGCTCGATGCCCAGGGCATCGGCGATCCGGGCCACCGCGGCGGGGAGGCCCTCTTCGGGGCCGACGGCGTACGAGACGTGATCAAGGCGCATCATGCCCATATCGTCCCACTTCCCCGTGGCGGAGATCGCTTAGGTTACCCTCACTTGAAAAGTTGCGCAGATCACACTCCGGCGGGGCCGCGGTCACACTGTGACCGAACGGGATGACCCGCTCGCACCGATCTGGCAGACTGGGCGCAGGTCATGAGCGCCAGCATCGAGCCCCGGCTTGCTGGCCGGCAACCCTCCAGCTCGCGGTGGGGTGCCCCGGGTGAGGACCAGGCGGGTGTCGACCGGCACCTGCAAGCGCGGGCCACCACGGCGCGGCATGCTTCACGGCACCGTGATGCCACCGGGTGGCCCTGGACGGATACAGGAGCCATGTCGATGACTGACACCCCGAACCAGGCCACCCCGGACACCGACCCGGCCGGCGCCACGGACTCCGCCGCGAACTGGGGCTTCGAGACCCGGCAGGTGCACGCCGGCATCCCGGAGGTCAACCCCTTCGGCGCCACCGCGCTGCCGATCATCCAGTCCAACTCCTTCGACTTCCCCTCCCACGAGGTCGCCGCCGACCGGTTCGCCCTGAAGGACCTCGGGCCCATCTACACCCGCATCGGCAACCCGACCCAGGAGGCCGTGGAGGGCAAGATCGCCGCCCTCGAGGGCGGGGTGGGCGCCCTGCTGCTGGCCTCCGGGCAGGCGGCCACCACCTTCTCCGTGCTCAACCTCGCCGGTGCGGGGGACCACGTGGTGGTCTCGGCCTCCCTCTACGGCGGCACCCAGAACCTGTTCAAGCACACCCTGGCCAAGATCGGCATCACCACCACCTTCGTCCAGGACCCGGACGACCTGGAGGAGTGGGCGGGCGCCGTCCGGGACACCACGAAGCTGCTGTTCGCCGAGTCCCTCGGCAACCCGCGCGGGGACGTGCCGGACCTGCGGGGCATCGCCGACGTCGCCCACGCCGCCGGCGTGCCGTTCATCGTGGACAACACCCTGGCCACCCCCTACCTGCTGCGGCCCATCGAGCACGGCGCGGACGTGGTCGTGCACTCGGCCACCAAGTACCTCGGCGGCCACGCCGTGGCCATGGGCGGGGTCATCGTGGACGCCGGGACCTTTGACTACGCCTCCCAGCCGGAGCGCTTCCCGGGCTTCAACACCCCGGACGAGAGCTACAACGGACTGGTGTTCGCCCGGGACCTGGGCGTCGGGGGCATCCTCGGTGCCAACCTCGCCTACATCCTGAAGGCCCGCGTGCAGTTGCTGCGCGACCTCGGCAGCTCGATCAGCCCGTTCAACGCCTTCCTGCTCAACCTCGGCCTGGAGACCCTGTCCCTGCGGATGGAGCGTCACGTGGCCAACGCGCAGAGGGTCGCCGACTACCTGGACGGCCACGCCCAGGCCGAGGCCGTGATCTACCCGGGCCTGGCGTCCAGCCCCTGGTACGAGCGCGCGCAGCAGTACCTGCCCCAGGGCGCCGGCGGCTTCGTGTCCTTCGAGATCGCCGGTGGCCGCGAGGCCGGCGCGCGGTTCGTGGACGCCCTGCGCCTGCACCACCAGGTGGCCAACATCGGCGACATCCGTTCGCTCGTCATCCACCCGGCCTCCACCACGCACTCCCAGTTGACGGAGGCCGAGCAGCGCGCCGCCGGTGTCACCCCCGGCCTGGTCCGGCTCTCGGTGGGCGTGGAGAGCATCGATGACATCCTGGCGGACCTCGAGGAGGGGTTCGCCGCCGCCAACGTCAGCGCGTGAGGCACGGAGGGACCCCCATGACCATGACCAGCCCCCACCAGACCCGCACCGCCCTTCCCGACGGCGGCCTGCACTCCCGGCGGATCGGCGCCTTCGACTTCGAGGCCGGCGGTCACCTGCCCGCCGTGGAGATCGCCTACGAGACCTGGGGCACGCTGAACGCGGACAGGTCCAACGCCGTGCTGGTGCTGCACGCCCTGACCGGTTCCACCCACGTGGCCGCCTCCACCGGGGAACCGGAGGCCGGCTGGTGGGAGGGCATCATCGGACCGGGCGCGCCGGTGGACACCGATCAGTGGTTCGTGGTGGCCCCCAACATGCTGGGCGGCTGCTACGGGACGACCGGTCCGTCCTCGCTGGACGCGGACGGCACCCCGTGGGGTTCGCGGTTCCCGTTCACCACCATCCGGGACTCCGTCCATGCCGAGGCCCGCCTCGCGGACGCCCTGGGCATCGAGGCGTGGCAGGCCGTGATCGGCGGCTCGATGGGCGGGGCCCGCGCCCTGGAATGGGCCGCGACCTACCCGGGGCGGGTGCGCGGCATGGCCGTCATCGCCTGCGGCGCCCACTCCACGGCCGAGCAGATCGCGTTCGCCCAGGCCCAGGTCCAGGCGATCACGCTGGACCCGGACTTCCAGGGCGGCGACTACTACGGCCGCTCCCGGCCCGACGCCGGCCTGGGCATCGCCCGGCGGATCGCGCATATCACGTACCGCTCCGAGCCGGACATGGGGTCCCGGTTCGGGCGGAGTCCGCAGCAGGACGAGGACCCCTTCGGCCACCCGCTGCGCCGGAGCGGCCGGTACCAGGTGGAGTCCTACCTGGACCACCAGGCGGCCAAGCTCGCCGGACGCTTCGACGCCAACAGCTACCTGGTGCTCACCGAGGCGCTGATGAGCCATGACGTGGCGCGGGGCCGCGGGAGCGAGGAGGAGGTGCTGGCCGGGATCCCCGCCGCGGCGTTCATCGCCGCGGTCGACTCGGACCGGCTCTACTTCCCGGGCCAGTCCCAGGAACTGGCCCGCCAGCTGCCCGGTGAGGTGCCGGTGTTCATGATCGACTCGCCGATCGGCCACGACGGGTTCCTGACGGACATGGACCAGGTGGCCGGTGAGATGAAGCGGGTCCTGGGACTCTGACCGGCCGGATTGATCGGCTCTCACCGGGGGCCTCTACCCTGTGGGTATGACTGATGCCGCCGCTGCCGCCACCCCCGAGCCGTTCGTCCGCTGGTCCCGTCCCGAGGCCGAGCGCGCGGGCACCCCACTGCTGGTGGTGCTGCACGGCTACGGTGCGGACGAGAACGACCTGTTCGGGATCGTCCCCGAACTGCCGGGCAGGTTCACCATCGCCTCGGTCCGGGCCCCGCTGGCCATGGACCACGGCGGGTTCACCTGGTTCCCGCTGAGCACCTCGATGTCCTCCTCGCCGCTGGCGGTGCGCGCCGCCGTCGAGGACCTGCAGGCCTGGGTGGACACCCAGCGCGAGCACTTCTCCAGCGTCTCCCTGCTGGGGTTCTCCATGGGGATGGCCATGGCCACCTCGCTGCTGCGGCTGGACCCGGAGGCCTACGCCTGCGTGGTCGGGCTCTCCGGCTTCGCCGTGAACCCGGACCAGGACGGGGCGGCGGCGCGCGCGGGCACCGGGCCGCTGGCCGGGTTCTTCGACGACGAGGCCGTCAGGGCCGTGAGGCCGAAGGTGTTCTGGGGCCGGGACCAGGCCGATCCGGTCATCACCCAGGACAAGGTCGAGTACACCCACGCCTGGATGAACGAGCACGTGGAGCTGACCAAGGTGCTCTACGCCGGGATCGGCCACGGCATCGGCCCGCAGGAGCTGCGGCACGTGGGGGAGTACCTGGACTACGTGGTCCGGTAGCCCCTCAGTGGCCGGCCGGGACCACCTTCACGGCCTCGCCGGAGAACTCGATGATGTCCCCGTGGTGCAGCTGGCGGCCGCGACGGGTCTCGGGGTCCCCGTTGACCTGCACCAGTCCGGCCTCGATGACCACCCGCGCGTCCGCCCCGTCCTCCACCAGGTTGGCGAGCTTGAGCGCCTGCCCGAGCCGGATCACCTCGTCACGGATCTCGAGCCGCGTCGGATGGGACGCCGGGGACTGGGGTGCGTGGCGGGCGGTGTGATCGGACATGACTCCATTGTCGCCGATCACGCGGGGAATGGGTGAGGAAATATCCGCCTCCGTGCGGGAGCGCGCCGAGGGGCGCCGGGCGCGGCGCCCGTCCCGATCGTGCCCGGCCACGGCGAGCGAACCGCGGTGGTGGCGGTTCAGTGCCGGGGCGGCCGGGCACCTAGACTGTCTGACGTAGTCGCCGGTCTCGCACCGGCTGCCCCGCCCGACCCACCAGCACCAGCGCGGGCCGCCGCCAGCGGCCGATGCGCAGACACGGATGTGATGCCCCCATGGCCCCCAAATCCACCCTCGACCAGGTCATCTCCCTCGCGAAGCGACGCGGATTCGTCTTCCAGGCCGGAGAGATCTACGGCGGTTCCCGCTCGGCGTGGGACTACGGGCCGCTGGGCGTGGAGCTGAAGGACAACATCAAGACCCAGTGGTGGAACACCTTCGTGCGCGGCCGGGAGGACATGGTCGGGCTGGACTCGTCCATCATCCTGCCCCGCGCCGTCTGGCAGGCCTCGGGCCACGTGGACACCTTCACCGACCCGCTGGTCGAGTGCCTCTCCTGCCACAAGCGCCACCGCCAGGACCACCTCGTCGAGGCGTTCGAGGCGAAGAAGGGCCGCCGGCCCGAGGGCGGCACCGACGGCATGGACGAGATCGTGTGTCCGGACTGCGGGAACCGCGGGCAGTGGACCGAGCCGCAGACCTTCTCGGGGCTCATGAAGACCTTCCTGGGACCGGTGGACAACGAGGAGGGCCTGCACTACCTGCGCCCCGAGACCGCCCAGGGCATCTTCGTGAACTTCCTCAACGTGGTGGGCGCCGCCCGCAAGAAGCCGCCGTTCGGCATCGGCCAGATCGGCAAGGCCTTCCGCAACGAGATCACCCCCGGCAACTTCATCTTCCGCACCCGCGAGTTCGAGCAGATGGAGATCGAGTACTTCGTCCACCCGGACGAGGCCAAGGGCCACTTCGACACCTGGGTGGAGGCCTGCTGGAACTGGTTCATCGACCTGGGGATCAACCCGGACAACATGCGCCGCTTCGACGTCCCGGACGGCGAGCGCGCCCACTACTCCGACGCCACCATCGACCTCGAGTACCGGTTCGGCTTCCAGGGCTCGGAGTGGGGCGAGCTGATGGGCATCGCCAACCGCACCGACTTCGACCTGAACTCCCACACGGCGGCCTCGGGCACCAAGATGCAGTACTTCGACCAGGGCACGGGCGAGCGGTACACCCCGTACGTGATCGAGCCGAGCTTCGGGCTGACCCGCTCCATGATGGCGTTCCTGGTGGACGCCTACCGCGAGGAGGAGGCGCCCAACGCCAAGGGCGGCACGGACATCCGCACCGTGCTGGGCCTGGACCCGCGGATCGCCCCGGTCAAGGCCGCCGTGCTCCCGCTGTCCCGCAAGGAGGAGCTGGTGCCGACCGCGAAGAGGCTCGCCGACGAGCTGCGCGGGGTCTGGAACATCGACTACGACGACGCCGGCGCCATCGGCCGCCGCTACCGCCGCCAGGACGAGATCGGCACCCCGTACTGCATCACCGTGGACTTCGACTCGCTCGAGGACCAGGCCGTGACCATCCGGGAGCGGGACACCATGGCCCAGGAGCGCGTGGGCCTGGACCAGGTGCGCGGCTGGCTGTTCGAGCGGCTGGCCCAGTGACCGGGCCGGCGGCGGACCGGTCCGGGAACGTCACCCTGCGGCCGTGGGCCGAGGGGGACGACCTGCGGTTGCTGCAGACCTGGGGCGACCCCTCGGACCCGCAGCAGCACCAGGACCGCACCCTGTTGCGGCCCTCCCACGACGGCGGCCCGGCCGCGGGTGCCGCCGACGGCTGGGTGCGCTGCCTGGTCGCCGAGGACGACGGCGTCCCGGTGGCCGCCGGGGTGGTCTCCACCTCCCGGGTGCACCCGAGGCGGTTGTGGTTCTACGCCGAGACGGCCGCGCCCGTGCGCAACCGCGGCATCGGCACGATGCTGCTGAACGCGCTGCGCGCGGAGGCGGACGTGGCCGTGGAGACCATCGGGACCGTCGAGCTCAAGACGCGGGTCGCCGTCGGGCACGAGGGCACGGTGCCGGACGGCGCGGAGGCGACCCAGCGGTTCCTGGCCGGCCACGGGTTCCGTGAGGTCCAGCGCTCGCGGCGCATCGTCGTCGGGCCCGGGGTGCTGGCACCGCCGGAACTCTCCGAGGGCGGGATGACGCTGGAGGAGGCGGCCACCGGATCGGTGGAGCTGACCCAGGCGGTGTCCGTGTTCTACCAGGCGGTGCACGACTGGGACCCGGCCGAGATGACCGTGGGACGGGCCCAGCAGCTGCTGCTCGGCCCGCAGACGGGTGCCTCCGGGGCCGTGGTGCTGCGCAACCGGCCCAAGGCCGAGGGCGGCACGATCACGGCGTTCGCGATCTCCTACACCCCGGAGCGCACCGAGGACCCCACGGACGTGCTGATCGGCTGGGATCCCGAGCTGGCCCCCGCGGACGCGCAGTTCGCCGCGGGCGCCCTGCTGGCCATGCTCACCGCCCAGTACCCGGTCCAGGTGGAGGCCGACGACGCGATGACGGCGCTGACCCCCATGCTCGACCAGTTGCTGTCCACCGGGCACGCGCGGGTGTTGCTGGACACCCGGATCTGGGCGACCGACCGGTCCGAGGACCGCGAGCCCGCCCGGGACGCCGCGGTGGAGGGCGCCGCCGGGCCGGGGGCCGAACCGGGTCCCGACCCCGCCGACCTGCCGGACCCGCTGGCCGGGTCCGGGGCGGACTCGGCCGCGGATCCCGACGAGACCGAGGGCGAGCGAGAGGCGGCCCCGCTGTGACCGATCCGATGGACACCGCGGCGGACTCCGCCCTGCGCGCCGAGCGGGCCGCCGCCATCCTCGCGGTGGACACCCCCGTGACGGACCAGGGCATCACGTTCGTCGCCGGGGACGACGCCGGCTGCGCCATGGCCATGACGGTGCGGTCCCGGCAGTGCAACTCCCACGGGATCTGCCACGGCGGGATCACCATGCTGCTGGCGGACACCGCGGCGGCCTACGCGCTGAACACGGGGGAGCAGTCCCCGCGCTGGGTGACCTCCCACTCCAGCTCGTCGCTGCTGGCGCCCGGGCGTGCGGGGGAGGTGCTCACCGCCACCGCCGAGATCGGCACCGGCAGCGGGTCCTCGCGGATCGTGGACGTGCGGGTGACCGAGCCGGACGGGACCGTGGTGGTGGAGATGCGCAACGTCATGGTCCGGTTGCGGGGCTGACCGCCCGGTGCAGGACAGTCTCCCGGGCGGTCATGGCCACGGCCTGGACGCCGGACCCGGGGCCGACGCCGCGCTGACCGGTCCCGGCGGGTCGCGCCGCCGCGTCGTCACCGCCCTGGCGGCGATCCTCGTGCCCGTGACGCTGCTGCTGGTGGCCGCCATGATCGCCCTGTGGCCCTCGGGGTCCCACCGGGAGCTGTCCCTGGCCGATCCCTACGGCACCGCCTCGGGGGTGACCCTGTTCTCCGGGACGGTGACCGCCGTCGAGCCGAGGGACTGCGGGCCGCAGGCCGGGGCCCTCGAGACCCCCGGCGGTGCCGTGGTCGGTGAGGGCGCGGCGGCGCAGGTGCGGTGCGTGGACGCCATCGTGGACCCCGACGGCGGCGGCACCGACGCCGCCCGGGTGCCGGTCCCGCCGGAGGTCGGCGCCAGCAGGGACGTGGCCGTGGGGGACCGGATCAAGGCGCTGGACCTGTCGGCGCTGCCCGGCGGCACCGCCGGCACCGCCGGCGCCGGCGGGCCCGCGGACGGGGCCGGGGCCTCCGGGGCGGTCGACCACGTCTTCGTGGACTTCGAGCGGACGGTGCCCGTGGTGGCGCTGGCCGGGCTCTACGCCCTGGTCGTGGTTCTGGTGGCGCGCTGGCGCGGGGTGCGGGCCATCCTGGGCCTGGGCCTGGCCTTCACGGTGCTGTTCTGGTTCATGGTCCCCGCCCTGCTGGAGGGCGGGCCGCCGCTGTGGGTCGGCCTGGTGGGCTGCTCGCTGATCATGGTGGTGGTGCTGTACTTCGCCCACGGGTTCTCCCTGCGCACCACCACGGCCCTGCTGGGCACCCTGATCGGGCTGGGGCTGACCGCGGTCCTGGCTGCCTGGGGCACGGACGCGTCCGCATTGACCGGGATGGGCGACGAGTACTCCTACGTGCTGGCCGCCGTGGCCCCCGAGGTGCGGCTCAGCGGGATCGTGCTGTGCGGACTGCTGGTGGCCGGCCTCGGGGTGCTCAACGACGTCACCATCACCCAGTCCTCGGCCGTCTGGGAACTGCAGTCGGCCAACCCCCGGGCCTCCGCACGGGAGCTGTTCGCGGCCGGGATGCGCATCGGGCGGGACCACATCGCCTCCACCGTCTACACCATCGCCTTCGCCTACGCCGGCGCGGCCCTGCCGCTGCTGATCGTGGTCTCCCTGTACGACCGGTCCCTGGCCGACACCCTGCTCTCGGCCGACCTGGTGGAGGAGGTGGTGCGCATCCTGGTCGGCTCGATCGGCCTGGTCCTGGCCATCCCGGTGACCACCGCGATCGCGGTGGGCGTGGCCAGGTCGGTGCAGGCGCACCCGCACACGCAGCCGGACGTGCAGGCGCAGGCGGAGGCGGTCTCCACCGGTCCTGCGCGGGGGCAGCGGCGTGACGCCGGACGGTGACCGGCGGGAGCCGGCTCGGACCCGGTGGACCCCGCGCGAGCTGAAGGCCTCCGTGCTGGTCGTCGCGCTGCTGAACCTGGCCTACATGGTCGTGGAGATGTCCGTGGCCCTGGCCATCGGCTCGGTGTCCCTGGTCGCCGACTCGGTGGACTTCTTCGAGGACTTCGCCGTGAACATCCTGATCGTCGTCGCGCTGGGCTGGTCCGCCCGCAGTCAGGCCGTGGCGGGCAAGGCCCTGGCGCTGATCATCCTGCTGCCGGCCCTGGCCGCCGCGTGGACGGCGTTCCTCAAGGCCGGGGCCCCCGAGCCGCCGGACCCGGTCGCCCTGGTGGTCACGGCCGGTGGCGCGCTGGCCGTCAACCTGGTGTGCTCGCTCGTGCTGGCGAGGTTCCGGCACGGCGGCGGTTCGCTGACCCGGGGAGCCTTCCTGGCCGCCCGGAACGACGTGGTCGTGAACCTGGCGATCATCGTCATGGGCCTCGTGACGGCCTGGACGCTCTCCGGCTGGCCGGATGTCATCCTGGGCCTGCTGATCATCGTGCTCAACGTGTCGGCGGCCAGGGAGGTCTGGGAGACGGCCACGGAGGAGCACCTGGCGGCCAGGGCCCTGGCCGGGGACCTCGACGACGACTGAGCGGCCGACTGAGCGGCCGGCGGGACGCCCGGCTGGACGACCGGCTGAGCCGCCGGCGGACCGGTGGCCGGCCGGGGTGGCCGGCTTCGGCCGGCGCGGACATGAGTCCGGGAACGCTAGTGCCGCGGCCGGTACCGGAGCGCCACCGCGCCGGAGGTGAACTCCTTCCGGTCGAGCAGGCGCAGTTCCAGGTGCTCGGTGAGCCCGGCGAACGGCCTCGGGCCGTGGCCGGCCAGGACGGGGTGCACCACGAACTCGTACTCGTCGATGAGCCCGAGTTCCGCCAGTGCCAGTGGGAGCATCACACCGCCCACGTAGAGCCCCTCGCCCGGTTCGTCCTTGAGCCGCCGCACGGCCTGGCCCAGGTCCCCGCGCACGAGCTCGGCGTTCCAGTCGACCGTCTCCAGGGTGCTCGAGACCACGTACTTCCTCGCCGCGTCGATCGTGCGCCCGAAGGGCTGCGTCCAGTCCGGCATCGCCTCGGAGGCCGGCGGACGCCACGCCTGCTCCATCATCAGGTACGTGACGCGGCCGAGGATGAGCGCGTCGGCACGCGCCAGGATCCCGGCGTGGTGGGCGTGCAGTTCCTCGTCCGTGAGGACGACCCGGTGGTCGCAGCAGCCATCGAGGGTGACATTGATGGAGAACCGCAGCGGTCGCATGGCGCCACGCTAGTGAGGGGGCCGCGGCCGGGGAATGCATGGTCCCCGCCCGGTGCCGGTCAGTCGCGGTCAGCGCCGGTAGGTGCTCGGCCAGGCCGCGCGCAGGCGGCAGATCCGCCCGTCGGCGACGCGCTGCAGGCGCCCGGTGACGAGGCCCTCGAGCAGTCCCTCGTGCAGGCGCTGGTCCATCCGGGGCCTGGGGGAGGGGATGAAGGTGCCGTTCGGGACGACGTCCTGGATGACCTTCCGGACGTTCTCCGGCAGGCTCTGCACGCCGCGGACGATGCCCGCGTTGAGGCTCTCGGTGATCCCGGCCCCGAAACCGCCGGTGGCACCCAGCAGGGTGCGGGCCTCCTCGAACAATTCCTCCTCGGACAGGCACCTGCCGTCCGGGAGCAGGGACCACAGGGCGTTGGCGATCTCCACGGGCGGGGCGTCGTCCAGGGGCAGGTCCGCCGGGCGTCCGAAGGTGCGGTAGACACCCCAGTGCTCGACTTCCGTGGAACCGGGCCAGAGGAATCCGTGCCGGTCCACCGTGTACCGGTGGGTGGCCATGAGCCGGTCGAGGGCCTTCTGGGCGCGGTACGCGGCGCCGGGGCCGTCTGCGCGTTCCCGCAGTGCCTTGAGGGCCTTCTCCCGGCGCAGGGGGTAGGTCGCGTCCAGGAAGTCCTTGACGGCGCGTTCGGCGTCCCGGGCGGTGACGGCACCCATCCGGGGCAGCACGGCCGGCCGTCCCCAGCGGGGGTCGAGGAGGAACTGGGGGTGGGGGACCTGCAGGGTGCCCGGCGTGCTCCAGCCGGTGGTGCGGACGGCGCGGTCGGCGTCCCGGTAGGCGTCCTCGACCCGCTCCACCAGCAGCTCGAGGGACTCCAGGTCCTGGTCCGTGGGGGCGAGCCGGGAGGCCGTGTCCCCGGTGCCGGGGTCCCGACCGCGGGCGCCGGGGGCGGGGTCCACGGACCGTTCCAGGGCGTACTTGTCCCGGGCGGCGCGCTTGAGGGTTCCCGAGAAGCCCCGGACCACGGGGCTGGACCGGTCCAGCCACCCCGGGGCCGCGAGGGCGTCACCGGGGCTGCGGTCGTAGCGTTCGGCGTCCATCGTCACGCGGTGGAAGCGCCGTTCCAGTTCCCGCCAGCGCTCCTGCCGGCCGGTGAGCTGGCTGCGCCGGATGGCGGCCACGCCGGCCCATCCGCCGATGCCGGCCACCACGGCGAACACGATGAGCATGATGACCCAGAACTCCATGGGGTCAGGCTCCCGTCTGCCGGCGGTGGGGGGTGCGGGGCGATCGAGCCCAGCCCTCCAAGGTTACCAACGCGCCCGGGCAGACGCCGGGTGCCGCGGGAGGGACCGGTGTGCCGGTCACTGCCAGCCGAGCACCCTGGCCAGTCCGGCCCACTGCGCGAACAGGTGCGCGTTGTACTCCACGCCGAGCTGGTTCGGGTTGGCCAGCAGGACCCAGTCCGCGGCCTGGACGGCCTCGTCCCCGCGCAGCAGGTCGGCGACCTCGTCCGGGGTGCCCGAGTACGTCGGCCCGCTGCGTGCCCGGCCGCCCTCGAGGTGGCCGAAGGAGTCCCTGGCCTCCTTCCGGCCGCCGAAGTACCGGTCGTCCTCGGCCGAGACGATGGGGAACACCGATCGGGTCACGGCGGTCATCCCGCCAGTGGTGTGGCCGGACTCGGCGTAGGCGGCCCGGTACTGGGCGATCTGGTCGGCCTGCTGGACGTGGAAGGGCCGGCCGTCGTCCTGGAGGAGCAGGGTGGAGGAGAGCAGGTTGTACCCCTGCCTCGCGGCCCGCACGCCGGAGGCGATGGTGCCCGAACCCCACCAGATCCGGTTGACCAGGCCACGGGACTGCGGCTGGATGGACAGCATGTCCTGCCCCGGGGGCGCCCAGCCGGAGTTCGGGTCGGCCTCGGCGATCATCCCCCCGGAGATGGCCTGCCGGAACCGCCGGCCCCGTTCCTGCGCCAGGTCCGACCAGCTCTGCCCCTCCTCCACGTCGTAGCCGAACTGGTGCTGGCCGTCCCGCGCCGCCTCGGGCGAACCGCGGGAGATGCCCAGCTGCAGCCGGCCGCCGGAGATGAGGTCCGTCGTCGCGGCCTCCTCCGCCATGTAGAGGGGGTTCTCGTACCGCAGGTCGATCACGCCGGTGCCCAGGGCGATGGTCCGGGTGACCGCGCCCATCGCGGCCAGCAGGGGGAACGGGGAGGAGATCATGTGCTGGAAGTGATGTGACCTGACCCAGGCCCCGTCCATTCCGGCCTCCTCCGCGGCCACCGCCATCTCGATGGTCTGGGTCAGCGTCGCACCGGGATCCGGGGTGCGGGACCCGGGCGCGGAACTCCAGTGCCCGAAGTTCAGGAACCCGATCTTCTTCCGTTCACTCATGGTTGGCATAACACTCCATCCACCGGGGATCTTCCACCCCCCGTGGACGGCGCGGCGGCGCGCGGCCATCTCTGGGATAATGGGTGCAATGACTGCCGTGACTGACGCTTCCCCCGTTTCCCAGCACGCGGCCCCGGTTCCAGGACGACTCAACCTGCCCGCCCTGCAGCTGGGCCCGCTGACCATCGACGTGCCCGTGGTGCTGGCCCCCATGGCCGGGATCACCAACACCGCCTTCCGCCGGCTCTGCCGCGAGTACGGCGGCGGCCTCTACGTCTCCGAGATGGTGACCGCCCGCGCCCTCGTGGAGCGCCGGCCCGAGTCTCTGCGGATCATCCACCACGACCCGGACGAGACGCCCCGCTCGGTGCAGGTCTACTCCGTGGACCCGGTCACCACCGGCCAGGCCGTGCGGATGCTCGTCGAGGAGGACCGGGCCGACCACGTGGACCTGAACTTCGGCTGCCCGGTGCCCAAGGTCACCAAGCGCGGTGGCGGCTCGGCCCTGCCGTGGAAGTCCGAGCTGTTCGCCTCGATCGTCGGCGCCGCCGTGCGCGAGGCCTCCAAGAAGGACATCCCGGTCACGGTGAAGATGCGCCGCGGCATCGACGAGGACCACCTGACCTACCTCGACGCCGGCCGCACCGCCCGGGACCTGGGCGTGGCCGCCGTCGCCCTGCACGGGCGCACCATGGAACAGCACTACTCCGGCACCGCGGACTGGGACTCCATCGCCCGGTTGCGCGAGGCTCTGCCGGACATCCCGGTGCTGGGCAACGGGGACATCTGGAGCGCCGAGGACGCCATCGCCATGGTGCGGCGGACCGGTGTGGACGGCGTCGTCATCGGGCGCGGCTGCCAGGGCCGGCCCTGGCTCTTCGGGGACCTGCAGAACGCGTTCGAGGGCTCGGACGAGCGCTTCCGCCCCGGCCTGGCCACCGTCGCCGACACCTTCTACCGGCACGCCGAGCTGCTCGTGGACACCTTCGGCGGGGACGAGGACAAGGCCCTGCGGGACATCCGCAAGCACGTGGCCTGGTACTTCAAGGGCTATCAGGTGGGCGGGGAGCTGCGGGCGAAGCTCGCCCAGGTGCCGGACCTGGTCACCCTGCGGGCCCTGCTGGACGAGCTGGACCCCACCGCCCCGTACCCGGGTCCCGACGCCGAGGGGCCGCGCGGGCGCGCGGGTTCGCCCAAGCGCCCCCACCTGCCCGAGGGGTGGCTGGACTCCCGGGAGCTCAACGCCGAGCAGAAGACGATGATCGCCGCCGCCGAGCTGGACGTCTCGGGTGGCTGAGCCGGCGTCGTCCTCCGCGCCCGTGCCGCCGCGCGGACGGCCGCGCGCGCACCAGGCCGTGCTCTTCGGCCCCGAGGGCCGCCCGCCCTACGCGGGCAGGCCGGCCGCCCTGCCCGGTTACTCGGCCTGGGACCGCGAGCGCTGGCTGCCGGAACCGCCGAAGAGCTCGTACCGCTCGGACTTCGAACGGGACCGGGCCCGCATCCTGCACTCCTCCGCGCTGCGCCGGCTGGGGGCCAAGACCCAGGTGGTCGCCCCGGACGAGGACGACTTCGCCCGCACCCGGCTGACCCACTCCCTCGAGGTGGCCCAGGTGGGCCGGGAACTGGGACGGTCCCTGGGCTGTGACCCGGACGTGGTGGACGCCGCCTGCCTGTCCCACGACCTCGGCCACCCGCCCTTCGGGCACAACGGGGAGCGGGCCCTCAACGCGCTGAGCCAGGACATCGGCGGCTTCGAGGGCAACGCCCAGACCCTGCGGCTGCTGGCCCGGCTGGAGACCAAGAAGTTCTTCGACGACGGCACCTCGGCCGGGCTGAACCTGACCCGCGCCTCGCTCGACGCCTCCTGCAAGTACCCGTGGGCGAACGAGGACGCCCCGCTGGACCCGGACGGCAGGCGCAGCCGCAAGTTCGGCGTCTACGCGGACGACCTGCCGGTCTTCGCCTGGTTCCGCCGGGGCGTCACCGGCCTCCGGAAGTCCATGGAGGCCCAGGTCATGGACCTGGCCGACGACATCTCGTACTCGGTGCACGACGTCGAGGACGGGATCGTCAACGGCCAGTTCCAGCTGCACTGGCTCCAGGACGCCTCCCACCGGGAACTCGTGGTCGAGCGCACCCTGCAGTGGTACCTCCCGGAAACCGACCCGGCCGAGGTCGAGGCCGCGCTCCAGCGGCTGGAGGGTACCTCCGTGTGGGTGGCCGAGGCGGACGGCACCCGGCGCTCGCGGGCCGCGCTGAAGGACATGACCAGCCAGCTCATCGGCCGGTTCTCCAACGCCGCGTTCGACGCCACCCGCGAGGTGTTCGGCAACGACCCGCTCACCCGGCACGGGGCCGACGTGGTGGTCCCCGCCGAGACGGCCATCGAGATCGCCACCATGAAGGGCATCGCCGCCGCCTACGTGATGAGTTCCGAGGCCCGCCAGCCGCTCTACGCCCGTCAGCGGGAACTGCTCACCGAGCTGGTGGGCCTGCTCTGGTCCACCGGGGACCGCTACCTGGACCCGATGTTCGCCCAGGACTGGCGGGAGGCCGCGGACGACGCCGCCCGCCGCCGCGTGGTCATCGACCAGGTGGCCTCGCTGACCGACTCCACGGCCCTGGAGTGGCACGCCACCCTGGTCCGCGGGGAGCAGTTCTCCCGGACCTGGGTCTGATCCC
>ENA-UOUJ01000296-UOUJ01000296.1-activated-sludge-metagenome-genome-assembly--contig:-NODE-296-length-37914-cov-9.522729_pt1 | contig 37914 bp, 27 predicted proteins | sample MGYA00249839_ERZ747224 | MGnify/ENA primary metagenome ERZ747224 (study PRJEB28782, sample SAMN03220277) | activated sludge metagenome | biome: wastewater; feature: sewage sludge; material... | reverse complement strand
TTCAACCCTTTGAACTGCTTGAAACCCTTGTCCGTGGTGACCAGCCGGAAACCACCGGCCATGGCGTATGCTGCGAGGTAGGCATCCATCCAAAGCTTAGGAGATGCGGTGTTCACATCGGCGAAGGCCGACCATTGGCTAAAAAGGTGATCTGGTTCCTGGGCAAAGTGGATGCGGGGATCTTCGAGCCATGCATCCAGCCGGCGCAACGCTCCCCGGTTGGTCAATGGGGACTGGCCAAAGAGCGTTGTCACGGCGGAAGTGGTGGAAAGCCGCAGGAGCCCTTGCTGCGTGTAGCGGCAGAAATGCAGGGACGGCGATGGGTGGCGTTCCATCCACTGCACCACCGTGGCATGGTAGGTGTGGGCCGGCATGCTCAAGGCCACCCAAACATTGATGTCCGGCAGGTATTGCCCGGTCATTCGTTCGGCCCCCACAAGATCTCATCCACCTTTTCGGGCGTCAGCTCTTCGCTGGGCTTGGCCGGATGCCCGCCCTTGAAGAAGGGGGCCAATGGCTTATGGGCCTTAGCCTTCTTGTTCCTCTCCTTGGGCAATAAAAGCAGTAAACGGCAGGCCTCCGCCATCAGGTCCTTCAGCTTCACGCCTTCCTCGGCCGCACGCACCTTTAATTGCTTCGCCAAGTCCGCGGGCAGTTCAAACGTCATCTTCATGGCACGAAATTAACCAATAAAACAGGAAAACAGCAGACCATCTAAATGGTTCCATGCTTTTCCCCCATTTCTTGCCTCATCACTTTCCCCCCGATTTTTCATCGTCCCCGCTTCCTTCACACCCCTTCGTTGACACTTCCCGCCCGTTATCGGCGTTCTAACGGCAGATCCCTCACTTCCTTTGGCTCCCATGCGCGCCCCCATCCTGTTCGCGGGCCTTTGCTTCGCCAGCTCACTCCTTGCCCAAGGCATCTACGGCCGCAAGCGCCCGGAAATCTTCCCCACCGACGGCAAAATGCGGCGCGGCGGTTTCTACGTCGCGCCGGGCATCACCTACACGCTACCCCGGTTCAAGGATGAGGAGGAAACGGTGTTCCAAAACGCCGACACCACCTACACCGCCCTGTTCGATCCCAAGGGCAGGTTCGGCCTGTACCTGGAAGCGGGCTGGTTCCACGCCACGCGCGACCCCGTCATCCTGGACTATTGGGACTTCGGCCTGGCCTACAAGCAGCTCAAGGGCACCGAGGACCACACCAGCACCTTGGTGCGTGGCGACAGCATCGGGCACTTTGCCGGTGGAGGTGCCTTCAACGACCGGCACCTCACCTTGCACGCCAACGCCAACAAGCTCTTCCAGGTGCGTGACTACCAGTTCATCCAGTTCAGTCTCGGCGCCAATGTGGACTGGCGCTTCGGCACCGGGCGCGACTACGCCGCCGACCTCACCACGCTGAACCGCTGGGCCTTCCCGCCGGAGATCATCGGCCAGGTGCATGCCAAGCTGGGTTACGGCTTCAAGCTCACCCAGCAGTTGATGGTGATCCCCGCCATTGAAACGCCGTTCTTCAGCGTGCAACCGGGCGACAACGGCCACTTCGGAAAGCTGCAGTGGTTCAGCAGCACCTACCGCCCGCTGATCCTCAGTGTGCGCCTCCTCTTCCTGCGTTACCCAAAAGGTTGGGCCTGCCCGCCGGTGAAGCAGAACGCCTTTGAGAAGAGCAAGGTGGTGAACCCGAGCTACGAGCGGAAGTAGCCGATCCTATCCCCGCACAAACGGATTCCCTCTCCGTTCTTCTCCGATGGTGGTCTCCGGCCCGTGCCCGCTGTACACCAGTACATCGTCGCCCAAGGGATAGAACTGCTCGCGGATGGAACGTTGCAGCACGTCGAAGTCCCCACCGGGGAGGTCGGTGCGGCCGATGCTGCGGTGGAAGAGCACGTCGCCGCCCATGAGGAAACGCTGTTTCGGGTTGAAGAAGGCCACATGGCCGGGGGCGTGGCCGGGCACGAAGAGCACATCCAAATGCGCATCGCCCAAGGTGATCACTTCGCCCTCTTCGATGAACCGGGCCGGGGCCGGCGGTGGATCCAGCGGCACAGCGAACATGGCCGCCTGCATTTCGGCGGCCTCCAGGATGGGCAGGTCGTTGCGGTGCACTTCAGGCCGCAGGCCGTAGCGTTCCTCCACCCAGGCACAGCCCATCACATGGTCGATGTGGGCGTGGGTAAGCAATACCCGCAACAGGTTCACGCCGTTGGCCTCCAGCCAGCCCTCCAGTTCCCGTTGCTCGTTCTTGTCGCAGCAGCCCGGGTCGATCACGATACCTTCACCGGCGGCATGCAGCACATAGGTATTCTCCTGAAAAGGATTGAATGTGAATTTTTGAACGTGCATGGAGGCTGAAAAAGAGTGAACTTCGCAACTCCCGCAAAAATACCCCGTGCCCGCCGTGAACCGATCCCTTCGCCTGCCGCTCTTGTTGTTGCTCGTTGTGCTTGCGACCGGTGCCGGTGCGCAGTTCTACAACGGCAGCCAGCAGAAGTTCGGCAAGAACCGCGTGCAGTACAAGGAATTCTTATGGCAGAGCTACCGCTTCCCGGAGGTCGAGACGTTCTTCTACAAGGAGGGCCGCGACGTGGCCAAGTATGTTTCCATCAGCGCGGCACGCAACAAGCGGGAGCTGGAGAAATTCTTCGACCACACCCTGGACGAGCGCCTGCAGTTCGTGGTGTACAACACGCAAAGCGATTTCCGGCAGAGCAACATCGGTCTTACCGACGATGAGCTGTACAACATCGGCGGGGTGACGCGCATCGTGGGTACCAAGGTGTTCGTGTACAATGAGGGGGACCGCGCGCTGCTGGACCGGCAAGTGCGATCGGGCATTGCCCAGGTGCTGCTGGACCAGATGATGTTCGGCGGCAACTGGCGGGAGGTGCTTCGCAACAGCGCCACCATGAACCTGCCCGAATGGTACACCAAGGGGTTGGTGGGCTATGTGAGCGGCCCATGGGGGGCGGAGGCCGAAAGCCGCGTTCGCGACGGGGTGATCACCGGCCGCTACAGCAAGTTCAACCGGTTGGCAGGTGCCGATGCCGCACTGGCCGGCCAGGCGCTGTGGAGCTATGTGGCCGATGTGTACGGCCCGGCCGTGATCCCCAATATCCTGTACATGACCCGGGTGAGCCGCAACGCCGACAGCGGGTTCATGTACGTGCTCGGGGTGCCGATGAAGGCCATCATGGAGGAGTGCTTCAACCATTACCGGGCGCGCTATGCCGAGCAGGAGCGGCTGCGGGAAGCCATGGACTTGCCCGAGCTGGACGTGAAAACAAGGAAAACGAGGACGTATTCGCAATTCAAGCTCAGCCCTGATGGGAGGCATGCGGCGTGGGTGAGCAATGAGCTGGGGCAATACAAGGTGTGGCTGTACGACCTGGGCACCAAGAAGGTGAAGCGCATCGCCAAGGGCGAGAAGAAGATCGACCGCATCATCGACATCAGCTGGCCCGTGCTGGCCTGGCACCCCACCGGCGGAGCGCTGACCTGGACCACCGAGCGCAAGGGGGAGCTGCTGCTGAACACCCATACCCTGGACGACCGCAAAACCGTCCGAAAACCCGTGTTCCAGCTGGAGAAGGTGCTCAGCATGAGCTACAGCCCGGACGGCCGCAACATGATCTTCAGCGGGGTACGCGAAGGGCGGACCGACCTGTACATCTACTACGTGATCGGCAACAGGCAGGAACAACTGACCGACGACCAGTGGGACGACCTGGACCCGGCTTTTGCCGATGGCGGCCGCTCCATCATCTTCAGCAGCAACCGCACCGACGACACCCTCCGTGCAAACGCCGAACCCACGTGGGTGGCCAACAGCAAGGACATTTTCCTGTATGACCTCGCGAAGCGCGGCACGGTGCTCAAGCGCCTCACCCGTACACCAGCCGTCAACGAACGCCAACCGGCCATGTACGACAGCACGCGCTATACCTGGCTGAGCAACGCCAATGAGCTGCGCGACCGGTGGGTGGCGCACTACGACAGCGCGGTAGCCGCTGTGGACACCATCATCCACTACCGCTACTTCACAGTGGCGGAACGCATTTCCAACTATCGGCGCGGCATCCTGGAGCAGGATGTCCAGGCCGGGCATGGCCGACTGTCCGAACTGGTGTTCATGGACGGCCGGTACCATTTTTACACGGGGCCCACGGCCCAAGCCCGCCCGGGCGGGGAACCGGAACCGCCGCCCATGCGTGATACGCGCAAGGCCCAGGCACCGGGTTCGGTGACGGACGACATGAGCACGGTGGTAAAGGTGGACCTGCCCGCAGTGCCGGACACGGCGGCAAATGCGGTGGACATCCGCAATTACCGGTTCAGTGACGAAACCGCACCACCTCCGGCCAGACCGGAGGCCGGCGAGAAGGAAGAGGAGGTCCCCGTGATCGGCCTCACCGAGGTGCCCCGGGACAGTGCGCTGGCCACTACGCTCATCTTTCCGGAGCAGCGCATCTATCAGGTGAACTTCGCCACCGATGAGGTACTGACCCAATTGGACAACAGCTATTCATCCGACTTCTACCAGCCGTTCACCGGTCCGGATGCGCTCAATCCCGGCCTCAGCGGCTTGATGCGCATGGGCATCAGCGACCTCTTTGAGGACTACAAGATCACCGGCGGGTTCCGCCTGGCGCTGGACCTGAACAATAACACCTACCTGCTGCAGTTCAGCGACCTCAAGCGCAGGCTGGACAAGGACCTCACGTTCCAGCGCCAGGCCACCCAGGGCGTCAGCAACATCGGTGTCGTAAAGCTGCTCACCCACTCCGCCACCTACCGCTTGTCCTATCCGTTCGATGAGCTCACCTCCCTGCGCGCCTCCATCACGTACCGCAACGACCGCTACGTTACCCAAAGCATCGACCAGTTCTCCCTGGCACGCGCGAACGACAAGGACCACACCGTGAGCGCCAAATTGGAATATGTGTACGACAGCAGCCGCCCGCGCGGGCTCAACCTGTACAACGGTTGGAAGGCCAAGGTTTTCGGTGAATACTACCAGCAGCCCGACGGGGCTAAGACCGACATGCAGGTGGTGGGCTTCGACCTGCGCAATGGCCTGGCCCTGCACCGCGAGCTCACTTGGGTGAACCGCTTGGCCGGGTCCGCCTCCATGGGCAGCCGCAAGGTGGTCTTCTTCCTGGGCGGGGTGGACAACTGGCTCTTCGCGAAGACCGACAACAGCATCCCGATCGACTTCACGCAGAACTACTTCTACCAAAGCCTTGCCGCACCCATGCGCGGATTCTGGTACAACGCCCGCAACGGAAATGCCTTCGCCGTGGCCAACTCCGAGCTGCGCCTGCCCGTGTTCCGCTACCTGCTGGACCGCCCGCTGCAAAGCGATTTCCTGCAGACCTTCCAACTGGTCGCCTTCGCCGATGCGGGCACTGCATGGACGGGCGACAACCCCTATGCCGAGGACAATTTCTTCAACCGCCAAGTGATCAATCGAAACCCGCTCACCATCACCATCCGCAACCAGCGGGAGCCGATCATCTGGGGATACGGCTTCGGCGTGCGCGCCCGCCTGCTGGGCTATTTCATGCGTGGCGACTGGGCCTGGGGCGTGGACGACGGCGTGGTCCAGAAGGGCATCTTCCAGTTCTCGCTGAGCTTGGATATTTGAACCATGGCTGAAGCGTTGACGGTGGAGCGCGTGCAGCGCTTGGTGAAGATGGGGCACATGGACGCCGTGGAGGTGCGACGGCAATTGCACATGCAACCGGAGCTGAGCTTCCAGGAGCATGAAACTGGCCGCTACATCGCTGAGCGCCTGCGTGGGTACGGCATTGAAACGCGCACCGGCATTGCCGGCACCGGGGTGATCGGCGTGGTGCACAGCGCAAAGCCCGGCCCCACCGTGTGCCTGCGGGCGGACATGGATGCATTGCCCATCCAGGAAGCGGAAGGTTTGCCGTACCGGTCCATGAACCCCGGCGTGATGCACGCCTGCGGCCACGATGCGCACACGGCGATGGTGCTGGCGGCGGGGCGCATCCTGCACCAGCTGCGGGCGGATTGGCGCGGCACCGTGTTGCTGCTCTTTCAGCCGGGCGAGGAGAAGATCCCCGGCGGCGCCTCAATAGTGCTGGAGGAGGGTGCGTTGAAAGACCCCGTGCCGGGAGGCATTCTCGGGCAGCACGTCACCCCGGAGCTGGAGGTGGGCAAGGTGGGCTTCCATGCCGGGCCGTTCATGGCCAGCAGCGATGAGGTCTACATCACCGTAAAGGGCAAGGGGGGCCATGCGGCGCAGCCGGAAAAGCTGGTTGACCCCATCGTGATCTCCGCGCGGCTGCTTCTTGCCCTGAAGGAGGAATTTGATGCATGGCGGAAGGGTCATCCGCTGGTACTGGGCTTTGGCCGCGTGATCGCCGACGGGGCCACCAACGTGGTTCCGGATGAAGTGCGGGTCGCCGGCACGCTGCGCACCTTCGATGAAGGCCTGCGCACGGAGCTGCATGGGTGGCTGCCGCGCAGGGCTGCCGAGATCTGCGCACTGCACGGAGGCTCCTGCGATGTTGAAGTAAGGCGCGGTTATCCGGTGCTGGTGAACGACCCGCCGTTGACGGAGCGCATCCGGGGCGCGGCTGCGGAATTTCTGGGCGCGGAGCACGTGGTGGAGATGCCAGCCCGCATGGGCAGCGAGGACTTCGCCTTCTACACACAGGTGATGCCGGGCTGCTTCTTCCGCTTGGGCACGGGCAATCCGAAGAAAGGTCCTGCTCCGGGGTTGCACACGCCGACCTTCAACATCGCCGAAGAGGCCATGGCCATCGGGGCGGGCGTGATGGTGTGGGGGGCGCTGCGGGAGCTTGGGGTGTAGTTGGCTGTTGCCGTTTGTTTGGCAACCCCAGGCGTAAGCCGTTTACCACCAATCACCAATCACCAATCACCAGCCGCCGGCCACTGCCCAACTTCAATTGAAGGAGCTCCGGCATCACCCCCAGAGCCAATAGGCCAATAGCGCCCATGCTCCAATGAACAAGCCGACAACGGCAAGCGTGTCCTTGTGTTCCCGCAGGTCGCGCTTTACCAGAAGCCGGTAGAGCAACCAACCGATGAAGAGGGCCGTGAGCCCAATGACCATGGCGATCCGTGTACCCATGTGCAACGTCGTGTTCTGGCCGGATTGGATCAGTTGGCCACCTCGCTCATGAACTTCAGGCGCATCAGGCGGAGTTCTTCTTCACTGTAGTCCCCGTCGAATTCCTTCAAGGCATCCTCCAGGTCATCGGATTCCGCATCGCGGAAGTAGTCCATGATCTCCTCTTGTGCATCCTCGTCCAGCTTGTCCTCCAAGTAGTAGTTGATGTCCAAGCGGGTGCCGCTGCCCACGATGCTTTCCATCTCCTCCACCAGGGCGTCCATGGTGAGGTTCTTGGATTTGGCAATGGATTCCAGGGAGAGGCGCTTGTCGATGTTCTGGATGATGTGCACTTTGTTGCTGCTCTTCTTGGCCACGGTGCGCACCACGGTATCGTCGGGGCGTTCGATCTCGTGCTCTTCCACGTAATCGGCAATGAGCTTGACGAAGGGTTTGCCGAATTTCTGTGCCTTTCCGGAGCCCACGCCCGTGATCTGGGTCAGTTCATCGAGGGTGACCGGATAACGGAAGGTCATTTCCTCCAATGAATTTTCCTGGAAGACGACATAAGGCGCCAGTTTGTGTTTCTTGGCTTCGGCGTGCCGCAAGTCCACCAGCATGCTCATCAGGCGCTCATCCGCAGCACCGCCACCCTTGCCGTTCAACGTGATGTCATCGTCCGGGCTGTCGTCCTCCACGCGGTCGCGTTCCTTGGTGAAGGTGATGGATACCGGCTTCTTCAGGAAGGCCTTGCCCTTGTCGGTGAGGCTCAGGTTGCCGTAGCTCTCGATGTCCTTGTGCAGGTGGCCCTCCACGCTGGCGTGGCGGATCACGGCCATCCAGTGCTGGTCGTTGTGGTCGCTCCCCGCCCCGTACGACTTCAGCTTGTCCCCTTTGTAGTTCTTGATCTCGCTGGTCTCGGTACCGGTGAGCAGGTCGCAGATGAACCGTGCGCGATGGCGTTCCTTGCTCTCCTTCACGGCTTCCAGCACCTGCACCAGGTCATCCTTGGCCTCGAAGTATTCCTTGGGGTTGAGGCAATTGTCGCAGGCGCCGCAGTTGTCGCCCGGCAGTTCCTCGCCGAAGTAGTGCAACAGGTATTTGCGGCGGCACATGCCGGTTTCAGCATAGCTCACCGTGTCGGCCAGCAGTTGCCTGCCGATTTCCTGCTCGGCCACGGGTTTGCCCTGGAGGAACTTCTCCAGTTTTTCAATGTCCTTGTAGCTATAGAAGGTGACGCACTTGCCCTCACCGCCGTCGCGCCCGGCACGGCCGGTTTCCTGGTAGTAGCTCTCCAAGCTCTTGGGGATGTCGTGGTGGATCACGAAGCGCACGTCGGGCTTGTCGATGCCCATGCCGAAGGCGATGGTGGCCACGATCACGTCCACGTCCTCCATCAGGAAGCGGTCCTGGTGGCTGGCGCGCTGGGCGGCGTCCATGCCCGCATGGTAGGGCAGGGCCTTGATGCCGTTGACCTGCAGGGCCTCGGCCATTTCCTCCACCTTTTTGCGGCTGAGGCAATAGATGATGCCGCTTCGCCCGGCATGCTGCTTGACGAACCGGATGACCTCCCGGATCACGTCCTTCTTGGGCCGCACTTCGTAATAGAGGTTGGGCCGGTTGAAGGAGGCCTTGAACACATTGGCGTTGGGCGTGTCCAGGTTCTTCAGGATGTCCTCCTGCACCTTTTCGGTGGCCGTGGCCGTGAGGGCGATCATGGGCACGCGCTTGATCTCGTTGAAGATGGTGCGCAGGCGGCGGTACTCCGGCCGGAAGTCGTGCCCCCACTCACTGATGCAGTGGGCCTCGTCGATGGCGAAGAAGCTGATGGGGATCTCGCTGAGGAACTCCACGTTCTCCTTCTTGGTGAGCGATTCCGGTGCCACGTACAGCAGCTTGGTGGTGCCGACCAGGATGTCCTCCTTCACCTTTTGTGCCTGGCTGCGCGTGAGCGAACTGTTGAGGAAGTGGGCCACGCCGTCCTCGCCGCCGAAGCTGCGCAGCAGGTCCACTTGGTTCTTCATCAGGGCGATCAGGGGGCTTACCACGATGGCCGTGCCCTCGCTCATCAGCGCAGGCAGCTGGTAGCAGAGGCTTTTGCCCCCGCCGGTGGGCATGATCACGAAGGTGTCCTTACCATCCAGTACGCTTTGCACAATGGCTTCCTGGTCACCTTTGAACTTGTTGAAGCCGAAAAACTGCCCAAGGGCCTCCTTGGGCGAAATATCCACGTTCGTCATAATCGGGTTGTTCGGCATGGTTGCCGATAAAATGGATTTACCGCTGAAAGGTAGTGCGATCGGTGCAATGTCCGGTACATCCGAGCCATCATCTTGGAAACCTTTGGTGCTTTTGGGAGCGCAGCGGCCGGGCGTTGATAACCTGGCCGTATGGCAAGAGCTTGGCCTTCATGCGCTTCTATCTTTGGCGCGGCCTTCTTTGGCCGATGGGGCATGGCGGAACCAAGGAAGGAGCTCACGTTCCTGGAGCATTTGGAGGCGTTGCGGTGGACCTTGGTGCGTTCGGCGTTGGCGGTGGGCGTGGGCATGGTGGCCGCGTTCGTATTCAAGGACGTGGTGTTTGACCGCATCATTCTGGCGCCCCAACGGCCTGATTTCCTGACCTACCAAGTCTTTTGCCAATTGGCGCTGAAGCTGGGATTGGATCGTTCCTTCTGCATGGACCATTCGGGCTTCACCCTGATGAACACCACCATGGCCGGGCAGTTCATGGTGCACATCATGGTGTCGTTCGTGGCCGGGCTCATCCTTGCCTTCCCGTACATCCTGTGGGAGGCATGGCGCTTTGTGAAGCCGGGCCTTGCGGCCGGGGAGCGGAAGGCGGTGCGGGGCGTGGTCTTCTTCGCCAGCCTCCTCTTCCTTTGCGGGGTGGTCTTCGGCTACTATGTGCTGGCGCCCATGAGCATCCAGTTCCTGGGCACGTACACCGTGAGCGCCAGCGTACCCAACCTGGTGGACCTCAACAGCTACATCGGCACCATCACCTCACTGACGCTGTGGACGGGCGTGATGTTCGAGCTGCCGATGATCGTGTATTTCCTGGCCCGCACGGGCTTGGTAGGGCCTTCCTTCCTGCGCACCTACCGCCGCCATGCCTATGTGGCCATTTTGATCATCGCTGCCATCATCACCCCGCCCGATGTCACCAGCCAGATCATCGTGTCCATCCCGTTGATCGCCCTGTACGAGGGCAGCATTTTCCTGGCTGCGCGCACCCGGCGCATTCGTGAAAAGGCCTCACCGGAATCCGCCCAGGCATGATCTCCTGCCCGTGCCGATCCGTGTTGCGCATCCTGTTGGGGGGCGTGGCGGCCGCAAGCATGCTGATGGCCTCGGCACAAACCACCCGCATCACCGGCACGGTCACCGATGCCGCCACCGGCGAGCCATTGCCGTTCGTGAACGTGGGCTTCATGGACAGCCGCGTATCGGCCGTCACCGACTTCGACGGCCGGTACAGCATGGAGACCTACTATGCCACCGACAGCATCCGTGCGGTAAGCGTGGGCTACGAGCCGTTCATGGCCAAGGTGAGGCGCGACCAGGCCCAGCAGATCGACATCCGCCTGAAGCCCGCCACCCAACAACTGGCCGAGGTGGTGGTCACCTACAAGGGCAACCCCGCCTTCCCCATCCTGCGCCGCTTAGTGGCCAACAAGCCCGTGAACAACCGCGAAAAACTCGAGGCGTACCAGTACGAGGCCTACAACAAGGTGGAGTTTGATCTGAACAACATCACCGAGGACTTCGAGAAGAAGAAGATCTTCAAGGATTTCGCCTTCATCTTCGACAATGTGGACACCACGGGGGGGAAGCCGTTCCTCCCCATCTTCATGACGGAAACGCTCAGCGAAGTGTACTACCGGCAGAAGCCGCGGACGCGGCGCGAGGTGATCCACGGCACCAAGGTCAGCGGCTTGGAGAACCCCAGCATCGCCAGTTTCATGGGTGACATGTACCAGAACGTGAACATCTACGACAACTACCTGGTGATCTTCGGCAAGAACTTCATCAGCCCCATTGCCGACGGCGGCCGCACCTTCTATGACTACTACCTGCTGGACAGCAACTGGGTGGGCAACAACTGGTGCTACCGCATCTCCTTCAAGCCCAAACGCGTGCAGGAACTGGCCTTCACCGGTGAGATGTGGGTGAATGACACCAGCTATGCCGTGAAGAGCATTGAGGCCACCATCGCCCCGGGTGCCAACCTCAATTTCGTGCAAGCCTTCCAGGTGAAGCAGGAGTACGGCCAGGTGCAGCCCGAGGTGTGGATGCTCACCCGGGATGAACTGCTGGTGGACCTCAACGTCATCAAGGACCGCGGGAAGGACCCCAAGCATCCGGTGCAGGGTTTCTATGGCCGGCGGAAGGCCAGCTACCGCGATTTTACCATCAACAAGCCCATGCCCGATGCGTTCTACGCCGGGGCTGACGAGGTGGTGATGGACATCGACCCGTTGAGCTTGGGCGCGGCCTACTGGGACGAGAACCGGCACGAGAACCTCTCCAAGCAGGAGGTGACCATCTACCACATGGTGGACACCATGAAGACCATTCCGCGGTTCCGCACGTATGTGGACATCGTTACAGCCATCACCACGGGCTATTACACCAAAGGCAAGATCGACCTTGGCCCGTACTTCACCACGTACAGCTTCAATCCGGTGGAGGGCAACCGTTTCCGCATCGGCGGGCGCACCAGCTCCGCCTTCAGCACCCGGCACGAACTGAACGCCTACGGGGCCTACGGCACACGGGACGGCCGCTTCAAGTTCGGCGTGGGCGGAAAAATGTTTGTCAGCAAGCGCTCCCGCCAGATCCTCGAGGTGGGCTACAAGCAGGACCTGGAGCAGCTCGGCGAAAGCGTGAACGCCTTCCGGCAGGACAACATCCTCAGCAGTGTCTTTCGCCGCACGCCCAACACCAAGCTCACCCTGGTGGAGGAGAGCCGGGCCAGCTACCAGCGCGAGTGGTTCACCGGCTTCGACAACACGCTGTTGCTGCGCTACCGGACGTTGTTCCCCTTGGGCGACCTGGAGTACCTCCGGCCGGGGCCTGCCGGGGAACCGGCGGTGAAGATCAACGCGCTGCAAACCGCCGAAGTGGCCCTGAACACCCGCTTTGCCTACAAGGAGAAGTACGTCAGCGGGGACTTCACGCGCATGAGCCTGGGCACCAAATACCCTACGGTGGAGCTGCACTTGGCCACGGGCCTGCCCAAGATGGCCCGGAGCGAATACGGCTACAGCAAGGTAGTGGCCCACGTGTACCAGCGCCTGCAGCTCGGTGCATTCGGTTGGATGCGCATCAACGCCGAGGCCGGCCGCATCTGGGGCGACCTGCCGTATCCGTTGTTGATCCTGCACAGCGGCAACGAAACGTTCTATTACGACGACCTCGCGTTCAACACCATGAACTACTTCGAGTTCATCAGTGACCGCTACGCGCAGTTGTTTGTGGAACACCATTTCGAGGGTCTCTTCTTCAACCGGATCCCCCTGTTGCGCCGCCTGAAGTGGCGGGAGGTAGTGGTGGGAAAGGCCGTGGCTGGAGACCTGGACCTGGCGCGCACCCAGAAGGAAATGCTCCTGCTGCCCGGCATGTACCGCCTGGACAACGGGCCCTTTGTGGAGGTGAGCGCCGGGGTGGAAAACATCCTGAAGATCTTGCGCGTGGACGGTGTCTGGCGCCTGCGCTACAACGACCACGCCGGCACCAACCTCTTCGCCTTACGTTTGAAGCTCGCCGTCAACTTCTGATGATCCTGCGCGCCGACCACATCGTGAAACGCTACAAACGCCGTACGGTGGTGGGGGGCGTGAGCGTGGAGGTGCACCAGGGCGAGATCGTGGGCCTGCTGGGCCCCAACGGGGCCGGAAAGACCACCAGCTTTTACATGATCGTCGGCCTGGTAAAGCCCAACGAAGGCCGCGTGTTCCTGGACAAGACCGAGATCACCCAATTGCCCATGTACAAGCGGGCGCAGCTCGGCATCGGGTACCTGCCGCAGGAGGCCAGCGTGTTCCGCAAGCTCAGCGTGGAAGACAACATCCGCGCGATTTTGGAAATGACCAAACTTACCAAGGCGGAGCAGTCCAGGAAGCTGGAAAGCCTGCTCGACGAATTCAGTCTGGGCCACGTGCGCAAGAGCATGGGCGACGTGCTCAGCGGCGGTGAACGCAGGCGCACCGAGATCGCCCGCAGCTTAGCCACGGAGCCCAAGTTCATACTGCTCGATGAGCCTTTCGCCGGCGTGGACCCCATTGCCGTGGAAGATATCCAGGGCATCGTGTCCCACCTCAAGGAACGCGACATCGGCGTGCTGATCACCGATCACAACGTGCAGGAAACGCTCAGCATCACCGACCGCGCCTACTTGCTCTTCGAGGGGAAGATCCTCAAGCAGGGAACCGCGGAGGAACTGGCGGCGGATGAACAGGTGCGCAAGGTGTACCTCGGCCAGAATTTCGTGCTGCGCAGGGCCAATGTGCGGAAGTGATCCGGCAACGGGTGAACCGGGCGTTTTGACGAATTGCCGGGCAACGCATGCATCCCTTCTCCCCTGAAGCCCTCCTGATCCTTGAGCTGGGGGCCGTTCTGCTCAACGTGGCCTTCACCCTGTGCATCGCATGGGGTAAGCGCACCGGCTGGGTGCTGGGCTTTGTGGCGGGTGTGATCGGTGTGGGCCTGTACGCATTGGCGCACACGTGGGCCATGAGCGTGCTCAACGGATATTACGTGGTGATGGCCGTGTACGGTTGGTGGAGCTGGGGCCGGGGTGATGAAAGCCGCATCCGCGCCCAGCGGTGGGCCTTCCATGCTGCTGTAATCCCGACGGGCCTGGTGCTGGCCTACCTCACCGCAGTGCTGCTCGGGCAATACCTCAACGGCAACTTCCCGCACTTGGACGCTTTCGTCACCGTGTTCAGCTTCATCGCCACCTGGATGATGGCGCGCAAGTACATCGGCAACTGGGCCTACTTCATCGTGGCCGACAGCGTGGGCATCTACCTCAATTGGCGCGTGGGCTACATGGGCTACGCGGCCTTGAACGTGATGTACTTGGTGCTGTCCGTGGTCGGCTTGGTGAAGTGGGGAAAACTATTGGCGCGTCAGCGGCCCGGACTCAATGCTTGATGAAGGCCACCGGCGCCGCGCCGCTCCCGTTGTGCAGCACCACGGAGTACCGCCCTGCTGCCAAAGACTGAATGTCCAGGGTGGCACTTCGATCGGCCACGGGATTGCGCAGTACCGTGCGGCCTTGGGCGTCCAGCACCTCTAAATGGGCACCGGCCCCCGGGGCTTGTTCCAACAGGATGCGCAACTCGTTCTGTGCCGGATTGGGCGATAAGACAAAACCGGCTGCGGGCGCGGATGAATGCACGCCGGTGCCGATGGTGGCTACCGCCAAGTAGGGTGCCGGGCCGGAACTACCATTGGTGAAGTCGCCGCCGGCGACCAGGTCCTGTACGCCCGTACCCCCAAAGGCAGGGACCAGCGCATTCACCGGTTCGTTGAAGAAGGCCCCTGGTTCAAACGCGTCCGGTACCCCGTTGCAGTAGGCCAGATGGTTGCCGATCAAGGTTCCTTGGCTCACGGTGAATGAGCCGCCCGCCCACACGCCTGCGCCATCGGCTGCCAAGGTCCTCACCTCCGCAAGGTCGGGGGATGAAGGCGTGCCGATGTAGTTGGCCAAGTTGGGCAGGAGAAGTTCCCACGTGGGCCCCATGCCGATCCGCGCCAGCCCGAAGAGCGGCGTGGTGCCGTTGTACATGGCGCCTCCGGCAAACAGTGTCCCGTCCGCTGTGTTGGCCAATGCGTTCACCGGGCCTTCCAGCCCGTTGCCCAATTGCTCCCAGCCGCTGGTGCCGAAAAAGGCCACATGCTGAACGATCAGTCCGCCGCCCACCATGGCCGTGAACCCACCGCCGGCCACCAATTGCCCGTTCCGTTCGCCCAAGCAGCGCACCGGCGCATTGAAGTGTCCGGGTAACGGCGTCCATGTATCACCGGAAAGGCCCATCACGTATTCGTCGGGCCCCGCGAAGCCTTGCGTTTCACCGGCTGCGTACAGCACATCATCCAGCACATGAAGTGCAAAAACCTGCGGGAATTTGCCATCGAACACGGTGCTGAAGCTCCATTGCGTACCGTCCCACCGGGCCAGGTCGTTGATGCCGTTCAGGTTGTAGCCGCCCAAGTAGATGTCGTTGCCCTTCACCGCGCCGCACACAATGGTACCGGACACCCCGCTGCCCAAGGGTTGGAAGCCGGTGCCGTTCCACAGGGCCACGTTCTGTACAGCCACTCCCCCTGCGGAAGTGAAGGCGCCGGCCACCACGATCGAGCTGCCGGGCAAGTTCAGCAGCACCTTCACCGGCCCGTCGGTGCCGCCGCCCAAGGCATTCCATTCCGTGGCCGGCGGGTAACCGGGTTGGATCCATGCCAACTCATCACCGGTGAAACCGTGTTCCTCGGCCCAAGCCGCGATCGGCGGACCAAGTGTTGGGGAATCCAGCAGTTCGGCCACGTACGCCAGCTCCTGCTCGTGGTCGATGCTTTCAGCCAGGTCGCGGTGCCCGCTTTCGATCATCAATTGGCCCACGGCGCATGCCGTGCCACCTGGGTCGATGAAGACCGGGTTGCGGTAGGGGAGCACGTAATTCTTGGGGAATATGCCCCGGTCAGCATATGCATCCAGGTCGTTCAACAGGGTGTTGCGTTGGGCCAAGGCGGAAGGAGCGGAGTTCGGCGCAGGATGCGTGCGCAGAAAGGCGGCTACCAGATGAAGATGCTTGGCGATGCGCGCCGCTTCGTTGCTGAAATGGACAGGTTCCGTGGCTTGCGCCAAGGCCGGGTCCATGTGTTGCCATTGCGCGTTCACCTCCAGCATGTGCCGGTATAGCGGGGCTTCCGCCTGGGGTGCAAGCTGGGCTTGTGCCGCAAGGGAGAGGAGCACGGCGAACGCGAGGGTAGATGCTGTTTTCATCTTAGGCTGGGTTGCTTTCATGGACAAGACGCAGGCCGACGGAAAATCGCTGCCCCGATACGAAGTTACTTTGCTGCCATGCGCAAGGTAGTGGTCACGGGTCCCGAATGCAGCGGCAAATCCGTGCTCTCCGCGCAATTGGCGGAACACTTAGGCGTGCCATGGGTGCCGGAGATGGCGCGGCCCTACTTGGAGCAACTGGAAAGGCCGTATGGCGAAGCTGACCTGCGGAAGATCGCGGAACTGCAACTGCGCACGGAAGAGGAACGCCATGCCGCACAACGGGATGCTTCGCTGCTGATCTGCGACACCGACTTGATCACCATCCGGATCTGGGGCGAGGAGAAGTACGGGCGGAGCGATCCGTGGATCGTGAAGCAAACGGAAGAACGCGCGTATGACCTGTGGCTGTTGTGTACGCCGGACATCCCATGGGTGTATGATCCACAACGCGAGAACCCGTACGACCGTGACCGCTTGTTCGGGGTGTACCGGCAAACACTGGAGCGATTGAAAAAGCCGTACGCGGTGATCAGCGGTGAAGAGGAAGAGCGGTTGAAGCAAGCCGTGAACGCGATCATGGAATCCTCAGGGTCCCCTTCGGGAGACCGCTGAGGGAGCTGGGGGATTTTCGGACGGGATGGACGCGAAACCGCGTCCATCCCGTCCATTCAAGTCCATGTGAGCAACACCAGGAAGCGACGGAGGCAACAGTTGAAGACGATCTTCCGATCGGCCCTACCTTCGCCCCGTCTTCCACTGGGGTGCCCGCCTAGTTGCGGTGCTGAGATCATACCCGATGAACCTGCGCAGGTAATGCTGCGAAGGGAACCTGCACCGGCCTTCCGATGCACCTCCGTGCCAGACGCAACACACGGAGGAACATGTACCGATCATTATTGCCCCATCACGGTCTCTTGAACATGCTCCATCAAGGTCTCGCGCAGCGGACCTTGATGCTGCAGAATGCCCGGAACCTCAGGGTCCCCTTCGGGAGACCGCTGAGGGAGCAATTTCCGGAACTCCCGCAGGGTCTTCGCCCCGGGACCCTGCGGTTCTTGGATTTCCGCAGGGGCCTCTTCGAGAGACCCTGCGGGAGCTTGTATTTGCTCCATCAAGGTCTCGCGCAGCGGACCTTGATGCTGCAGAATGCCCGGAACCTCAGGGTCCCCTTCGGGAGACCGCTGAGGGAGCAATTTCCGGAACTCCCGCAGGGTCTTCGCCCCGGGACCCTGCGGTTCTTGGATTTCCGCAGGGGCCTCTTCGAGAGACCCTGCGGGAGCTTGTATTTGCTCCATCAAGGTCTCGCGCAGCGGACCTTGATGCTGCAGAATGCCCGGAACCTCAGGGTCCCCTGCGGGAGACCGCTGAGGGAGCAATTACAGATGCTCCCGCAGGGTCTCATCAAACTGGCGCGAGCGTCCACGCTCGTGCCTGCATTGGCAGCTTTCTTCCTCACCACCACCCTCTCCGCCCAATCCAAGCTCAACGGAACGGTACAGGATGCCCAAGGCACGCCCGTGGCCTTCGCCAGCGTGCTGCTCGGTGAACAAGGGCGCCTTGAACCGACGGATGTTCAAGGTGCCTTCCAGGCCAAAGGACTATTTGCCGGAAATCTGCGCATCCGCATCGGTGCAGTCGGTTTTCAGCCCAAGGACACGGTTATCAACTTGGCCGAAGGAGCGAATACCGTGCGGCTAACGCTGGCACGCAGCATCACCGAGCTTGCCGCGGCAGAAGTCACCGCGCTGCGCGCCGGCGACCGCGCACCCTTCGCCAAAAGCACCTTGACCGCCGACCAGATCGCCGAACGGAACACCGGCGTGGACCTGCCCTATCTGCTGGACCTGATGCCCAGTGTGATCGCGGGCAGCGATGCGGGCACCGGCATCGGTTACACCAACATGCGCATTCGCGGCAGCGACGCCACCCGCACCAACATCACGCTGAACGGCGTGCCCTTCAACGATGCCGAAAGCCAAGGCGCCTTCCTGGTGAACCTGCCCGACCTGGCCACCAGCGCGGAGGACATCGAGGTGCAGCGCGGCGTGGGCACCAGCACCAACGGGCCGGGCGCGTTCGGCGCCAGCGTGAACCTGCGCACCACGGCGGTGAAGCGCGAAGCCTGGGGCCTGATCGAAGCCGGCGGCGGATCCTTCAACACGCAACGCTATTCCGTCAGTGCGGGCACCGGCTTGATCAACGAGCGCTTCAGCCTCGACATGCGCCTCTCGTCCATCACCAGCGACGGCTACATCGACCGGGCCACCGCCGACCTGAAGAGCTATTTCCTGCAAGGCGCATGGATTGGCAAGACGCGCTCGCTCCGCTTCATCACCTTCCGCGGGAAGGAGATCACCTACCAGGCCTGGGACGGCGTGCCGCGCGAGGTGATCGACACCAACCGCACCTACAACGGCTTCACCTATGACAACCAAGTGGACAATTACGACCAAACGCACTACCAACTGCTCTTTGACCAGAAGCTAGGGAAGGATGCGGTGCTCAATCTCACGCTGTTCCGCGTGAGCGGCGCCGGCTATTATGAGCAGTGGAAGCCGGATGAGGACATGGCCGACTATGGCATCAGCCCGGCGGTGATCAACGGCGATACCGTTACCACCACGGACATCATCCGCCGCAAATGGTTGGACAACCACCTCACCGGCGTGAACGCCAGCGCGGACCTCAAGCTGGGCGCGCACAAGCTGGTGCTCGGCGGCAGCTACAGCGACTATCGCGGAGCGCATTACGGAGAAGTGACCTGGGCGCGCTATGCCGGCAACACGGACATCCGCCAACGCTACTACGACAACGATGCGCGCAAGACCGACGCCAACGCCTTCGCCAAGCTCACCTACGCGATCAACCCTAAGATCGACCTCTACGGCGATCTGCAAGTACGCAACGTCACCTACAGCTTCCTCGGCTTCAACAACCACCTGGACAATGTGACGCAGGACCTCGCGTGGAACTTCTTCAACCCCAAGGCGGGCCTGCTTTGGCGTGTGCAGCAAGGCGGCAAGGCCTACGCCTCCTTCGCTGTGGCCAACCGCGAACCCAACCGGGACGACCTGGAGGAGACCACGCCCGCCAGCCGCCCCACCGCGGAACGCCTGTTCGACTACGAACTGGGCTACGAATACCGCACAGGTCGCTGGAACGCGGGCATCAACGGCTACTACATGAACTATGAAGACCAACTGGTGCTCACCGGTGAACTGAACGACGTGGGTGCCGCATTGCGCACCAACGTGCCGCGCAGCTACCGCGCCGGCGTGGAACTGATGTTCGCCGCGCAGCTCACCAAACGCCTGCAGTGGAAGGCCAACGCCACCTTCAGCAACAACAAGGTTATCGACTTCACCGAGTACGTGGACGATTGGGACAATGGCGGCCAGGTGGCGGTCCACCACGGCACCAGCGATCTTGCTTTTTCACCGAACATCATCGCGGCCAGCCAGCTCAGCCTACGCGTGTGGAGCAAGCCGAAGAAAGGCCAGGCCGACCTCAGCTTCATCACCAAGTACGTGGGCCAACAATACTTGGACAACAGCAGCAGCACCGACCGCATGCTGGATGCCTACGTAGTGAACGACCTGCGCGCCAACGTTTCCCTGTTCAGCCTGAAAGGCACGAAGAGCGTGGACTTCAACCTCGCCGTGCGCAACCTCTTCAGCGAACTGTACGAGAGCAATGGCTGGAGCTACAGCTACATCAGCGAGGGGCGGAGGCAGGAACAAGTGGGACTCTTTCCGCAGGCACCGATCAATGTGCTGGGCGGGGTGAGCGTGCGGTTTTGAGGCGGCAAAGGGTTACCTTTGGTCATATGCACGCAATGAAAGGTATAACCATCCTGCAGGATGAAACGAGCAAGAAACGTTTTGTCCAGATCGACCTTGACCTGATCAAAAAGGACAGGGAAGCCGTGGAAGATTTCTTGGACGCCATCCTGGTCGACTCCAGAAGGGATGAACCTTCGGTGCCCTTGGAGGACTTTGAAAAGAGGTTGATCAAAGCGAAGGCCAAGTGAGCTACCGCGTTGAGTTGGCACGGAGTGCGGACCGCGAACTTTGGCGGCTCCCCGAACCGTACAGGACCAAAGTTTTCAGGGTGATCAAACTGTTGGGCGAAGATCCCCGGTCAAGCGGTTCCAAGAAGTTGAAGGGTAGTAAGGATGCATGGCGCATCCGGCTCGGGCCTTACCGCATTCTGTACACGGTGCAGGATGTACTGCGGATCGTTCGCGTGGAGAGCGTTGGTGACCGGAAAGACGTGTACAGGTAGTTGAGCACAAGTTGGATTCTGTCAGAGAAGAATGGAAGCGATCCCGTTTCACAACTTCACCGCCGCCGCCAGGTACTTGTGCACCTTGCCCACGCGCTCCACCTGTCCCTTGGCGGCGAAGCGTTCGTAGAAGCCCTCGTCGCGGAACTCACGCACCAGTTGGCCCCACGGTGCTAAGCGCTGTGTCCAGCGGCGTTCGCGGCCATCGGGATCGGGGTCCTTTGCGTTGAGGTCGGCGCACACGCGGATCATCGCCTTCAGCGTCACCGGCTTGGTCACGTTGTACTTTGGATCGCCCCAGGCATCGCCCCAGGCGCTGCGGGCGGCCCGTAGAAATTCCTGCAGCACGCGGTAGCGGCGTTCCACGGCGGCATCGGTGATGCGCTCAGGGTCCTTGGTGTTCCAGCTTTTCAGGATCCAGCGATGCACCTCGTTGAACAGCTCCGCCTGCATGATCCACTTGTCCTGCTTGCTGCGGTTGCCTAGGCGGTTGATGCGGTAGCGCAGCGGGCTGTCGCTCTCGTTGTACAAGCGTTCCAGCACCTTCGCCGCGAGGCGCTTGTCCGGCTTCTCCCAGCTCACCCGTTCATACAGGTCGATCAGGTGGCTCTTGTTGATGCGCGTGGGCGTGCTGTTGATGATCACGAACATTTCCGCCGCGAAGTCCTCGCTCTGCCCGTCGAAGATGATGCACGGCACGTGGATGCTCTTGGCTTCCTCCGGGTGCGAGCGCAGGTAGAACTCCAGCGCGGCCAAGCGGTGCTGCCCGTCGATGATCAGGTATTTCTCGCGCGGCTCCCGCAGGTCGCCCACGTTCTGGAACTGGCCCATGGGGGAGAAGTCCAGCGTTTCCGACGTGAACAGCAGCACCGTGCCGGGGATGGGCGGCTGCGTGACGGCCGTCTCGTAGAAGTTGCGGATGGCCTTGATCTTCGCTTGCGACATGGACCGCTGGAAGGCATCGTCCTTGCGCTCGATCTGCTGGATGAAGCCCGCCACCTCATCCTGCTTGTTGATCTCAGCGGCGGCGATGGGCGCTTCGCCCTCGGCGTAGAAGCGGCTGATGAAGCGGACGCGGCGCAGCACATCTTCACACGGGTAGCTCACGAAGTAGAACCGGGCGTCCTTTTGGGGAATGCGGGTGGCGATCATGGAACGAAGGTATATGGAGGAATGCACGGACGTACAGGATCCCCCGAAGCCGAAGAAAAACGGCCTGTAAGAGGGCCATGCCACTTCGTCCGGTCTGTTCACACTGCATGCTTCTTGATGGCTGCAAGCCATGATCCCCTTTTCCATCCTGGACCTCGCGCCGATCGCTGAGGGCAGCACCGCCACGGATTCCTTCCGCAATTCCGTTGAACTGGCGCAGGAGGCGGAGCGCCTGGGCTACAACCGGATCTGGTTCGCGGAGCACCATGGCATGGCGGGCATCGCCAGTGCGGCCACGGCGGTGGTGATCGGCCATGTGGCCAGCGCCACCAAGCACATCCGCGTGGGCGCGGGCGGCGTGATGCTGCCCAACCACGCGCCGTTGGTGATCGCCGAGCAGTTCGGAACGCTCAATGCCATGCACCCCGGCCGCATCGACCTGGGCTTGGGCCGCGCACCGGGCACCGACCAGCTCACTGCGCGGGCCTTGCGCCGTGACCTCAATGCGAGCGCGGAGCAATTTCCGCAGGATGTTCGGGAACTGCAGTACTTCTTCCAACCGGCGGAACCGGGCCAGCAACTGAAGGCGGTGCCCGGCGAAGGCCAGGACGTGCCGATCTGGCTGTTGGGTTCCAGCCTCTTCAGCGCGCAGCTCGCCGCCATGCTCGGCCTGCCGTTCGCCTTTGCTTCGCACTTCGCGCCGGAACTGATGGAACAGGCCATCGCCCTGTACCACGAACGCTTCACGCCCAGCAGGCAGTTGGACAAACCGTACGTGATGCTCACCGTGAACGTGTTCGCCGCGGACAGCAATGCCGAGGCCCGGCGCTTGTTCACCTCCATGCAGATCGCCTTTGTGAACATGCTGCGCGACCAGCGCGGGCTGGTGCAACCGCCCATCGACAACATCGACGACTATTGGACGCCGCAGGAGAAGCGGTGGGTGGGGGAGAAGCTGTCCCGCTCCTTCGTGGGCAATGCAGGCACGGTGGAAGCCGGGTTGCGGGCATTCGTGCAACAACACCAGCCGGACGAGCTGATGATCAGCGGGCACTTCTTCAATCCCGCAGCGCGGTTGCGGTCCATGCGGATAGCTGCGGAAGTGCGAGAACGGCTCCAAGGACAACTGGTATAAGGCTCAGCGTCCTTCACCCTTGCACAGCCCCACTCATGGCGAAGATCAGTTCGGGATCTACGGCACCCACAGCGACTCCGAATTCGATCCGGGACAATTGCATCATGGCATGCGATAGCTTGCTTGTTGTTAAATTTTGAAACGGACGTTAAAAACTCTATACTTGCGATGCCACTACACACTTAAACCCTCCTTTACAATGCGGTATCCACTCTCCCTGGTTGCGCTTACAGCCACTGCCTTTGCAGCCTTCGCACAACCCCCCCCCCCGATCCCTTCAATGAACCCATTCCAATGGACATGGGCTATTGGGAGAACCTGGGGCAGTTGACCGATCCAGAAGGAAATCAGACTTTCGAGGCGGCATTCTACTCTGAAGGATGCTATCCTGTGGGCTTCCCGGCCAACGGTAGCCGCGTTTCTTATACAGCCTCCCAAAGCAGTAACGATAGCTTGGTTCCGGACACTTTGTTGCGTTGGGATGTGCAGTTCGTTGGAGATGGGGTGCAGCAGGTGAACCCGGTGGGTTCAGCACCGCACTCAGATTACCGTAATTTTTACTTTCCACATTGTGGGGAACAGGGCATCACGAATGTTCGCCGCTTTGAACGCGTGGTGTATTCGGGCATCTATCCGGGCATCGACCTGCACCTCTATCAAGGAGCTGCTGGGCAGAAGCTGGCCCTTGTATGCCAGCCCGGAAGTGACCCGACCAGCATCCGTATGCTATTTGCAGGGGCTTCAGGACTCAGCATCGCCGCTGACGGTGGTTTGCAGTTTCCGGTACTGTCGCAGGTGATCACACTGCCGCATCCTGTGGCCTACCAGTATGAAGGAACAAATGTACTGAACTTGCCTCAGGAAAACTTCGGGTTTGTTTTGGAGGGGAATGAGGTACACTTCAACCTCGGCGGTTATGATCCGTCCCTGCCCTTAGTGTTGTTCATAGGTTATGAGGCAAGGGAAGCCAGTGCGCAAAGCGGAAACAATGGGCTTTGCTGGAGTACCTATTTCGGAGGCAATTTTGGGGAGCGCATAGAAGGAAGCAGCTTGGACCGAAAGGACCACCACTATGCAGCTGGTTATATGAACTCGAGTTGGGCTTCATTTCCTCATACCGTGTTGTCGCCTTCCCCATATAATCAAGCCAATCTGAATGGTTTTGTAAGCAGGTTCACGGATCTTGACGAACTGCGTTGGACTACAGTGTTTGGTGGGCTATACCCTAGCAGTACCATGGCATACGACGTGGCGGTGAAGGACTTGGGTGATGGTAACCCGATGTCCTACGTGGTTGGCTATACCAATAGTGCCAATTTTCCTGTTTGGTCAGCACCACCAGCATACTTTGACGGTATTGGTGTTGCAGGCATGGAACAAGGATTCATTTTCAAGGTTGATGGTGATGGATTCAGGGTTTGGGCGACGTATTTCGGTGAGCAAAAAACCCAAGTATATGGAGCTGCGGTTGGCGGCTCCAAGGAGGTGATGCTTACCGGTTATTCAAGTAATTTGCCCAATGAGCAGGTTAGTCCGCCGTCAGGTTCTTCCCATTATGCTCATAGCGGAGGCAAGGATTTATTTGCGGCCATGCTGAATGCATCTGATCAATTGGCATGGAGAACATATTACGGTGGGTCGAATGTAGATGTCGGTATGGACATTGTCTGCTCCCCGATTGAGAAGGGAGTGTTCTACATTACTGGATACACCATGAGCGGCAATTTTCCGCAATTGGTCAAGTTTGGGGCGTACAACCATGGGTACTTTGGGGGCATGGATCGTATCCTGTTGCGATTTGAACCATTTTGCACACTGAAATGGGCCACCTGTTTCGGTGGACCGCAGCATGAGTATGTAACCGAGGAGAGCTTGGAAGTGGACTGGACGGGAGATGTGTACATGGTGGGGGCAACCGATTCACCCACATTTCCGTTGCTTTCAACATCTTATCCTGGTGCGTTTTTCGATGGGACGCACAATGGTGACACGCAAGGCTTTATTAGCAGGTTCAACCGTACAACGCAAGCACTTGAATGGTCCACTTTCATTGGAGATGGAGAGTATTCATTCACCACGTCCATTTCCTCATCAAAAGGTATGGCGGGCTTGTTTGTCGGGGGGGGAGTGCAGAATGGGTCTATCCCACTTGTTTCTGGATATGGGAGTTGGTACTATCAGCCGTTCATATATCCCAACCAGAACGGTCCGATCACATACTATCAAGATCCCTTCATTTGCAGGCTTGACAAGAACAACGTGCTCCAATGGTCCACTTACTTTGGTGGGGAAGCTCATCAGAACGAGTATTTTTCATCCTTGTCCTGCCCGAAGTATAGCCAGTCGGTATTGGCGTACGGGGAGACGAACAAGGATTTGAACATCAGCTCGTTCTTCCCGCTGCAACCATCGGCTTGGCCCTTGGCCTATTACGATCCCACGTTCAATTCCGGGCCGGGCGGGATTAATGATTGCTTCATTACGCGCTTTTGCTCCGGGGCACAATCCATGCAAAAGGAAGTGGAGAGCACGGAGCTACTTGGTGAGGGAACCCTGTTGCGGTTGGGTGATCGGCTGTATCAGATCAGTGGGGTTGAAGGGCAGGGTAGGCTGGACGTATTGAACCTGGTTGGGCAAGTAGTGCATTCCTCCCAGTTGTACGGGAGTGATGGGCTTACCGCTCCGTTCAACCTGGGCGGATTGCCTGCGGGCGTGTATGTCCTGCGTTTCCCCGGAATGCCTGCACAACGGATCTTCATTCCCCAATGAGGCGCAAATTGGCATTGGGGTTAGCGGCAAGCATGCTTGCCGCCAAAGCACCCGCCCAATGGTGGGAAGGGGTAGGTTTGCCCGGCCTCGTTGACGGAGTAGAGGAAATATACGAGGACACAGCCACGAATACGATGTACTGCTTGGGGGCACTTCAACTGGGTCTGGGCCAGCCGTATGTTTTCCAGAAATACCAGAATGGAAGTTGGACAGCGTCCGAGCCATTCAATAGCAATGTGCACACAGCGCGTAAATACAATGATACCTTGGTTGTGGGGGGAGGCTTTTCCTATATCGGAGGGGACCCAATTTACCAAACCGGAGGGCAACCAATCCGGTACATTGCAGCGTATGCAAACGGCCAGTGGATTCCATACGGGACTTTCAATGGCAGGGTCCGTGCTCTCCGTGTATTGGGCGGGTCACTCTATGCCGTAGGCGTTTTTACGGAAGTGGATGGCGCTCTGTGCGGAGGCGTGGCAAAGCGTGAAGGCGGCCATTGGGTGCCTGTGGGGAATATGCCGGCCACTCACGATCCTCCTTTATGGACAGACCTCACGCTCTATCAAGGGAATTTGGTTGTAACAGGCACCGCCACCTTTGAGAACTTGCCCTTCAAGCACATCATCCAATATGATGGGCAGAATTGGGTGCCGCTTGGGCAAGGCATTCTCACCAGCATGGGTGGTGGTGGCTGCTTGGCGGTGTACCACAATGAACTCTATGTGGGCGGGATCTTTAAGCTCAGCGAAGGCAATGCGGGCCACTGCATCATGCGCTGGAACGGGCAAGCATGGCATCCGGTGGGCACAAGCGTTCAGGACGAAACCGGCGGATATCAGTACGCCATTGGGGTTACGGAGTTATTGGTCAAGGATGATCTTCTTTTTGCGTGTGGCGGGTTCAACTATGCAGGTAATGTGCCTGCGGCCTACACGGCAACCTGGGATGGTGACCGGTGGTGTGGTTTCGGCGGCTCCTTAAATCCCATGCTTGGTGCAGTTGGCATGGGCTTTTTTGGGGATACCCTGTTCGTAGGCTGCGGTATTTCCGCGGATGGACAGCCGGTGAACCATTTGGTGCGCTACATCGGTGAAGAATGGGGGGATTCATGCAGTGTTCCCATGGGGGATATTGGGATGGGCATGGCTCCGCCGCCCAGCAGGGAGAAACTCGCTCATTTGGCCAACCTTGGCAATGGACAGTACCGTGTGGTCGGTGAAGTGACCGGGCGCGAGCTGCGTGTGTTCGATGCCTCGGGCCGGTTGCAACGCGTGCTGTTGCTGCACGCGGGGCCAAGTGGTACGGAACCTTTCAGTTTGGCCGGTTTGGCCGCAGGAAGCTATGTGCTGGACCTTGGTGGCCAATGGCGGGGCCGCTTGGTGTTGGCACCATGAGACCGTGAAGCCGATCGTGTGTTTACGAAGAACACCGGCCTGTTACCCGTGTACCGCCCCGCTCATCGCAAAGATCCGTTCGGGGTCTTCCTCGAAGGCGGTGCCCACCACCAGCACATCGGCACCGGCTTGGCATAACGCGCGTGCCGTGGCCGCATCGCGGATGCCGCCGCCCACGATGATCGGCAGGGACACGTTGGCGCGCACGGCGGCGATCATCTCTGGTGAAACCGTGTGCTGCGCGCCGCTACCGGTGTCCATATAGATGGTACGCAGGCCCAACAGTTCACCGGCCAAGGCCGTGGCGGCGGCAATGCCGGGCTTGTCGTGCGGAATGGGCACGGTTTGGCTCACATAGCTCACCGTGGTGGGCTTGCCGCCATCCACCAACAGGTAGCCGGTGGGGATGGCTTCAAGTCCCAATGCCTTGATGGTGGGCGCCGCCGCGACATGGTGGCCGATGAGCAACTCTGGATTGCGGCCGCTGATCAGCGAAAGGAAGAGCACGGCATCGGCATGGCCGCTTAGTTGCGCCGGGCTGCCGGGGAAAAGCACCACGGGCCGGTCGCTGAGTTCCTGCACGCGCTTCACGCAGTGGTTGAAGGACGTGGAGGTGAGCAGGCTGCCGCCCACGAAGATCAGGTCGGCCTTGGCCATGCAGGCGTTCTGCACCGTGCGCTCCAGCAAGGCTTCGTCCTGCCCAAAATCCGGGTCGATGAGCACGGCCAGCAACTTGCGTTGTTCCGCTTTAGCCGCTTCGATCAATGCCAGCACGCTCATGGGGGCGAACTTACTCCGTAGCGATGAAGCAGTGGACCTACGACTCGTTCAAGCTATATTGGAAGTGAAAGTTTCAGCTTTTGCCATGAAGATCACAACATGGTCAACAATGCGGCAGGGGTCACTACGGTTATCGATGATCCCGGAGGGACCTCAAAATCTCCTCCATTGTTGGTACAGATGTGGGAGATTTCACTTGTCCTCTTGGCCGCCATGTATTGGGCCGCATCCTCTACGTCATTCCAACCACTTTGCAAGGCCGCAGTGAAGGTGCTTTTCAACTGTGGAAGAATGCGGACCACTTTCAGGACATCAGCGGCAAGGGCATTTGCGCGGGTTAGCGGCAGGTTCTTTTGCAGGAAGTAGTACGTGTTTCCGAATGCCGTTGGAGTCATGTATGCGATCATCTTCCCCAAGAGCGGAGCCACCATGACCTGTGCACTTTCCGAGGACATGGGTCTTTTCTGGATGCCATTCAAATAAACGTTCAACGGCACGGTGGTGTCTATCAGCACGTGCATCATCGCTTGGCATACTTTCGGAGTATGTCACCCACCCTGTCCTTGCGGTTCCAATCTTCCGGTTTCACTTTGTCAGCCAACAACCCAAGGTTGCGCTTTATCCACGCCTGTGCTTCGGCTTCCCGTTTTTGGGCGCTGCTGGCTAACACAGGGGTTTTATCCACTTCTTCCGGAACGGGGTCATTTTCCAGTTCCATTAGCAACTCATTCAGTACGGCGTTCATGCTTTGCTTGTTCCGCACGCTTCGCCGCTTCAAGTTGCGCTTGGCCTTGGCCGTTAATCGGACGGTGAACTTGGTAGGTTCCATGTCCCCAAAGTTAGCTATCGCCATCAGGCTGGAGCGCATTGTTCAAGGGATTCCTTCCGTGCTGGTGAACTCGATGCTGGCCCCAAGTGGGGGAAAAGGAGAATTGGGCGCCGTCTGATGCACTTTAGAGGTTCCCTTAATTCCCCTTGAGTCGAAACCTGTACCTTTGCCACCCTTTTCAGAACACCAGGACCATGCCACAGACGCAGGAACAGATCAAGTACAAAGTGAAGGACATCGCCCTCGCTGAGTGGGGCCGCAAGGAAATTGAACTGGCCGAGGCCGAGATGCCGGGTCTGATGGCCCTGCGCGCACAGTATGGGAAGGAGCAGCCGCTGAAAGGCGCACGCATCGCCGGTTGCCTGCACATGACCATCCAAACGGCGGTGCTGATCGAAACCTTGAAGGAGCTGGGCGCCGAAGTAAGCTGGAGCAGCTGCAACATCTTCAGCACGCAGGACCATGCGGCCGCGGCCATTGCCAAGGCCGGCATCCCCGTGTTCGCCTGGAAGGGCATGAACGAAAAGGAATTCGACTGGTGCATCGAGCAAACGCTCTTCGCCTTCCCCGGCGGCGAGCCGCTGAACATGATCCTGGACGACGGCGGAGACCTCACCAACATGGTCTTCGACCGCTTCCCCGAACTGGCCAAGAACATCAAGGGCCTCAGTGAGGAAACCACCACCGGCGTACACCGCCTGAAGGACCGCGAGAAGAACGGCACCTTGGTGATGCCCGCGATCAACGTGAACGACAGCGTGACCAAGAGCAAGTTCGACAACAAGTACGGCTGTAAGGAAAGCGCCGTGGACGCCATCCGCCGCGCAACCGACGTGATGATGGCCGGCAAAGTGGCCGTGGTGGCCGGCTACGGCGACGTGGGCAAAGGCACCGCCGCTTCGCTGAAAGGTGCAGGCGCTCGCGTGATTGTTACTGAAATTGATCCCATCTGTGCGCTCCAGGCCGCCATGGACGGTTTCGAGGTGAAGCCGATGGCCAAGGCCGCGCCACGCGCCGACATCATCATCACCACCACGGGCAACTGCGACATCGTGCGCGGCGAGCACTTCGAGGTGCTGAAGGACAAAACCATCGTGTGCAACATCGGCCACTTCGACAACGAGATCGACATGGCCTGGCTGAACAAGAACCACGGCAACACCAAGGTGGAGATCAAGCCGCAGGTGGACAAGTACACCATCAACGGCAAGGACATCCTGATCCTGGCCGAAGGCCGCCTGGTGAACCTGGGCTGCGCCACCGGCCACCCCAGCTTCGTGATGAGCAACAGCTTCACCAACCAAACCTTGGCCCAACTGGAACTGTGGAAGCACAGCGACAAGTACGAAAACAAGGTGTACGTGCTGCCCAAGCACCTGGATGAAATGGTGGCCAAGCTGCACCTGGCCAAGATCGGCGTGGAGCTCGAGCAGCTCAACGACAAGCAGGCCAAGTACATCGGCGTGCCCAAGAACGGGCCTTACAAGAGCGACGAGTACCGGTACTGAGGGCAGTTGTCAGTTGTCGGTTGTCAGGGTGCGGCCCGGCGTTTCAGCGCTGTGGCCGCATCTTTTTTGTGGTGAGGGCATGGTTCGTGGTTCGTAGGGAAGAGCGGGCATGAACTCTTCCCCACAACCTACGCACTCACGCGCGCATCCGTGATAGCCGCAGAGCCTACTGCGGAAGACCGCTGCGGGAGGTTGGGTGAGTGAAAAAGACGATCACCGCGTCGGCAGCCTGACAACCAACAACCAACAACCAACAACCAACAACTGACAACTAACAACTGACAACTGACAACTAACAACTGACAACTGACAACTGACAACTACACTCCACGCCCACCTCTCAATTAAAAATCCTCAACACCGCTCCGTTGAACGTGGTATGGTACTGCTTGAGCCCGATGGAGGCCGGCCCTTGCACCACACTGCCGTCCATGAGCAGGAATGCACTTTGGCAGCACATGGTGTCGCGGGCCATCACATGGCTGTCGTCCACGGTCACCTTGCACTGTTCGGCGGATTGGTAGGTGCAATGGCGGTCCAAGGCGGAAAATTCGTCCATGCTCTTGCGGTACACCACGATCCCCTCCGACCCGCCGATGAGGTAGGCCCATCCGCCCACCACCTGCAGTGCGTTGTACTCGGGGAGGTTCAGGTTGACGGTGATGTCCACGTTCACCAATGGAACGGTCACTTCCCGCTCCTTCTTGCAGGCTGTGAACACGGCCGCCAGGCACAGGGCCAGGAAGGTGGTGCGCCGGGTGTTCATCAACAGGTGATCGTGCGTGGTTGCTGTGCGGGGCAAAGGTATGAACCCGGCGATGGCATGAAATTGGCGGCCGTTATGGCGATGGTGTTCCGCCGGTTGCGCTTCCTGCTGATGGTCCTCCTCCTGGGAGGGGCAGTTCCGCATGTCATGGGCCAGGCGGGCATCGGCAAGCGGGACCAGGAGCGGATCCAGCGCAGCAAGAAGAAGAACGATGCCAAGGAGGTGAAGAAGGAGGAGAAGCGCCTCTATAAACGGCATCTTGAACACCAGGACAAGGCCACGCGCAAGCGTCTGAAACGCCACAAGCGGCGGGCGGACAAGCAGGGCAACACCGGTCATCGCGACCCGTTCCTGCAGCGCCTGTTCGGGCCCAAGCATTAAGTCGGACCTGTATACAACCGTGCGGAACGTGCCGGGGCAATAGGCCCTCGGCGCCAATGGAAGGGATATCTTGGCCCTGCATCAACGTCCAGCGCCCCGATGAACGCCCTCGGCAAATCAGCAGCTTTTGGCCACTTGGCGGCTTTCCCGCGTCCATCAAGGGATTGCGATGATTTGCGCAAGTCGGGACTTTTCTATCTTTACGCCCCCTCGTTGCCTATCATCCAAGAACGTAACATCTCCCTGTTGATGCTGAGAAAACTATGCTCGGCCGCTGTTGTACTGATCAGCAGCGCGCTCAGCCTGAGCGCCCAAGTGGGCACAGGCACCTTGCAAGGCGTGATCAAGGACAAATCCTCCTCCGAGCCACTGCCCTTTGTTTCCGTGGTAGTGGAGAGCAGAGGCACCCGTGTAGCCGCGGGCCAGTCTGATTTCGACGGCAACTACAAGATCAGCCCCATTGAACCGGGCACCTACGACGTAACGGCCAGCTTCGTAGGCTACCAGCCCTTGAAGATCACCGGCGTGGTGGTCAACAGCAACAAGATCACCTTCCAGGACTTCAACCTCTCGGGCGGAGTGGAGCTGGGCGAGGTGGAAGTGATCCGCTACAAGGTGCCCTTGATCGACAAGGACGGCGGGGCCTCCGGCCAGACCGTTACGCGCGACCAGATCGCCAAGATGCCCACCCGCTCGGCCACGGGCATTGCCACCACCGTGGCCGGCGCCAGTACCGCCGGCACCGACGGAGGCGTGAGCATCCGGGGGTCGCGTTCGGAGAACACCTATTACTATATCGACGGGGTGAAGGTGCCCGCCGGGGCCGGCATTGGCCTGCCCAAGAGCGCCATTGAAGAAGTGCAGGTGATCACCGGCGGTGTGCCGGCCAGTTATGGCGACGTCACCGGCGGCTTGATCAACATCACCACCCGGGGACCCAGCCGCCAGTTGTTCGGCGGTGTTGAATACCTGACCTCCGGATACAAGGTGGGACCGGACATCACGGACATGGTCGGCCTGGACAAATACGGATTCAACCAGTTGGAACTGAGCCTCTCCGGCCCCTTGTTCTTCCGCAAGGACAGCTTGGGCAACAAGGACCGCCCGCTGTTGGGCTTCTTCGTCAGCGGCCAATTGAGCGATATCGTGGATAATTCACCCCTGTGGGGGGGCGACCTGCGGGTGAAGCCCGAGGTAAGGGACCGCCTGCTGAAGGAGCCTTACCGCCCGGTGGTCGTGGCCGGTGAGGAACTGGTGCGCTACAACTCGGATTACCTCCATGCGGATGATGTGGAACACCTAAAGACCCGCCAAAATGCGCGGCGTCGCAGTGCCGTGGCCTCGGGCAAGATCGACATCGCCACCACCCCGACGATCAACCTGTCGGTGGGCGGCTCGATGGACCTGAGCAACTTGCGCGATTTCAGCAGGAGCAACTCGCTGCTGAACGCCGAGAACAATACCGAGTTCAAGAACTCCACCTGGCGCACCTTCCTGCGCTTTACCCAGCGCTTCAACCAGCGCGAAGAGGAGGGCAAGGAGAACGTGGTGAAGAACGCCTACTACAGCGTGCAGCTCGATTATTCGCGCTACACCCAGAAAAGCGCGGCCGAGCGCCACGGCGACAACTTGTTCGATTACGGCTATCTGGGCAAATACACCATCGATCGCCGCAACCACTATGACGCGTTCAACAAGCAGGACGGTTGGGAGGATTACCAGGTGCACTTTACCCCCAGCGACCTCAATCCCGATGCTGCCGCCTTCCCCACGCAGTACTTCTCCCTGTTCGGCGAAGGCTCCATGGCCTACAGCAACCTGCGCACGGTGCAGCAAAGGGGTGGATTGTTGAACGGGCAATCACCCGCCAGCATCTATGGCCTGTGGAGCAATGTGGGCGGGCTGAGCAACCGCTGGTCTACCTACCAAAGCGACCAGGCGCGCATCTCCGCAACGGGTTCCGCCGACATTGGCAAGCACAGCGTGAGCATCGGTGTGGAGTACGAGCAGCTCACCCAGCGCTCATACTTGCTCAGGCCCATGGGCCTGTGGGGGCGCGCGCGCTTGCTCACCAACTTCCACATCGAACAGGTGAACCGCGCTGATTCTTCCATTTTCCAAGGCCCCGACGGGGTGATCTACACCAACTACGGCCGGCTCGTGGGTGACGACCAGACCGCTTTCGACTACAACCTGCGCCAAGCCTTGGGCCTGGACCCGCATGGCACGGACTACATTGATGTGGATGCCCTCGATCCCTCGGTGTTCTCCCTGGACATGTTCTCGCCGGACGAGCTCATCCAGAGCGGTCAAGGCATCATCAGCGAGGGGCGCGGCATCATCAACAGTTTCTATGGCTACGATTACACCGGCAAGAAGCTCACCAAGCGGCCCACCTTCGCCGACTTCTTCAACGACTTCCAAATGATCGGCAACGACACGGCCTACACCCGCAACCAGGCGGCGTTCCAGCCGATCTACGTGGCCGGCTACGTCATGGACAAGTTCGCGTTCAACGACATCATCTTCAACGTGGGGGTGCGCGTGGACCGCTACGATGCCAACCAGTACGTGCTGAAGGACCCCTACCTGTGGCGCCCTGCGCACAAGGCGGGGGATGCGCAGGTGCAGCACTTGTACAGCGCGCAAAACCCGCGCCCGGGCAACATCGGGGATGATTACGTGGTGTATGTGGACAATAGCGCCGCCCCCAACAATGTGGTGGGCTACCGCGATGGCGACACCTGGTACAACGCCCTTGGCGAGGTGCTGGCCGACCCATCGCCTCTGCGCCAGTCGGCCGGCATCCAACCTTACTTGGTGGATTATGAAAACGACCCCAGGGGCAGTTTGGTGGCCTCCAAACTCCGCAAGGAGGCATTCGAGGTGTACAAGCCACAGGTGAACGTCATGCCCCGCGTGGCCTTCTCGTTCCCCATCAGCGACGAAGCCGTCTTCTTCGCCCACTACGACATTCTCACCCAACGCCCCACGGGATACAGCCGGTTGGACCTGCTGGGCTACGCCTACATCGAGAACACCGGGGACATCCTCAACAACCCCAACCTGAAGCCCACCAAGACCATCGACTACGAACTGGGCTTCCAGCAAGTGCTGAGCAAATCCTCCTCGTTGAAGCTCAGCGCCTACTACCGCGAGTTGCGCGACCAGATCCAGGTGCGCAACGTCACCATGGCCTGGCCGGTGACCTACAAGACCTACGACAACATCGACTTCGGCAACGTCATCGGCTTCACCACCACCTACGACCTGCGCCGAACCAAGAACGTGTGGCTGCGCGGCAGCTACACCCTGCAGTTTGCCAAGGGCACCGGCAGCGACCCCAACACCACCCTGAACCTGATCCGTGCCAACCAGCCCAACCTGCGCACCATCTTCCCCCTGAACTTCGACCAGCGCCACCGCTTCCAAGGCACGATCGACTTCCGCTACGGAGGAGGAACCGATTACAACGGCCCCATGCTCTTTGGCAAGCGCATCCTCGAAAACACCGGCCTCAACATCGTGGCCGACCTCGGCAGTGGCACCCCCTACAGCCGCTCCTCGCGCATCATCAACGAAGGTGAAGGTGTGGGCAGCTATGAACTGGACGGTACCCTCAACGGCGCCAACCTGCCTTGGCAGTTCTCCACCGACCTGGTGCTGGACCGCGATATCCCGCTCACCTTTGGCAAAGACAAGGGCGACAAGGCCAAGCAGGCCAACCTCAATGTGTTCCTGTTGGTGAACAACGTGCTCAACTCCGAGGTGATCACCAGCGTGTACCGCGCCACGGGATCGCCCACGGACGACGGCTTCCTGGCCGCCCCCTCATCACAAAAGGACATCGACGTGAAGAACGACCCGCAAGCCTATCGCGACATGTACGCCTTGCTGGTGAACACTCCCTACAATTTCGGCGCTCCCCGTACCATCCGGATCGGTGCACGCTTAGACTTCTGACCCTGCTGAAAAGGATTGAACCATGAAGACCATTCGCCTGACATCCCTCCTGCTCGCCATGGCATCGGTACCGGTGCTGTCGGCACGCGAAGTGCCCGGGGCAGGGCCCCGCAACGGAGATGGTGGCGGCAGCGGCCGCGCATCGGCCTGCGCACCGGCCACCGCCCACAACGAGCTCGACTTGAACAACGTCCGTGCACGCATCAATTCCGGTGGTTCCATGTGGATGGACCGCGAGAACGGCAAGCCGGCATACGAAGTGCCCAAAACGGACAACAACAGCGGCCCGAACGCGCTCTTCGCCGGGGCCTTGTGGATGGGGGGCCTTTCGCCGGACAATACGCTGAAGCTGGCTGCTGTGCGCTTTCACCAAGTGGGCAATGACTATTGGCCCGGGCCCTTGACCGCCTATGACACGGTGACCCACACCGGAACGGCCTCCGTGGACGGCGACGTGTGCTTGCAGTATGACCGCACCTGGAAGACCATGCGCGTGGACGCCCAACGCCATGATGCCTACTTCCGTTGCCTGGCAGACCCGGATTGCGATGTCAACGTGGAGTTCGCGGGGTACACCACACCGGGTTACTTCTTCGAATGGCCCGCCCACGGCGACGTGACCAAGGGCCAGGACTGGAACTTGGCACCGTACCACGACTCACCCTTCGGCGAGCAGGGAACCTATGATCCCGAAAACGGGGATTACCCCGGGTACGACCTCCAAGGCGTGATCGACTGCAAGGCCAAACGGCGCGAAGACCTTGTACCCCTGTTCGGCGACCAGAACATCTGGTGGGTGTTCAACGACAAGGGCAATACCCATACTGAATCAGGCGGCCAGCCCATCGGGATGGAGATCCGGGCGCAGGCCTTTGCCTTCGCCACCAACGACGAGATCAACAACATGACGTTTTACAACTACGTGTTGATCAATCAAGGTACCCAACGCCTGGGCCAAACGTATTTCGGGCAGTGGGTGGACGTGGAAGTAGGCGGCGCATGGGATGATTACGTGGGCTGCGACGTGCAGCGTGGATTGGGCTATGGATACAACGGTGATGCCGTGGACGAGGATTCCGATGGTTCGCCGGGCTACGGTGGCCCCACACCTCCACCACCAGCCGTGGGCGTGGATTTCTTTGAAGGGCCCTATCAGGATTACGACCACCAGGACAACCCCTTGACCACCAACTGCCAAGAGGCACGTGATATGGGGGGCATCCCCTATGCCGGCATTGGTATCGGCTACGGTGACGGTGTGGTGGACAACGAGCGCTACGGCATGCGCGCCTTCGTGTACCACATCAATGCAGGCGGTGCAACGGGCGACCCCAACAGCGCATCGCAATACTACAACTACCTACGGGCGATCTGGGGCGATGGCACCCCGATGACTTACGGTGGCACGGGATACAGCCCCGGTGGAGGTGGCACAAGGGCGTACTACATGTTCCCCGGGTACTCCGACCCCCTGGGCTGGAGCACCGATTGCGTCCCCCAGTCCGCGCTATGGGATGAGGTGACCGCGGGCAACAATCCCTACGACAGGCGCTTCATCCAAAGCGCCGGCCCCTTCACCTTGGAGCCGGGCGCCTACAACAACATCACCGTGGGCGTAGTGTGGGCAAGGGCCACCGGCGGGGGCGTGGAGGCCAGCATCGCGCTGATGCGCCAAGCTGATGATAAGGCCCAGTCGCTGTTCGACAACTGCTTCAAGATCCTCAACGGCCCCGATGCGCCCATCGTGAACATCCAGGAGCTGGACCGCGAACTGATCCTGTACATCACCAACCCGATCGGCAGCAACAACTACAACGAGGCATACACCGAAATGGATGCCAGCATACCGGCCACGCGGGACAGCCTCATGTACCAGACCCAAGCCCTGTACGACAGCTTGGGCAACTACGTGGGCGATATTTCCGTGCCGCTGGGGTCGGTCACGGTGAACAACGACCGGTGGTACAAGTTCCAAGGCTACAAAGTGTACCAGGTGAAGGATGAAACCGTATCGCCCGACCAGGTGAACGACGCGGACAAGGCCCGGTTGGTGAGAACCGTTGACATCCAGGATGGTGTCAGCCAGTTGATCAACTGGGAATCTTCGCCCGAGCATAACCTGCCGGTGCCGGTGGAAAAGGTGTTTGCCCCGGACACGGGCGTGGTGCACTCGTTCCGCATTACCGGTGATGCATTCGCGGCCGGTGACAGCCTGGTCAACTTCAAAACCTACCACTTCATGGTGGTGGCCTATGGCTACAACAACTACTTGGAATACAACCCGGTGACCCGGGTGGGGCAGAACAAGCCCTACCTGCAAGGCCGCAAGGCCACTACGGGATCGATCCGTTCCTATGCCGGCATCCCGCACAAACCCAGCGTGGAGAACGGGGGCACGGTGGTGAACGCCGAGTACGGTGACATCTTCGAGATCACCCGCTTGGAAGGCCAGGGCAACGGCGGAAACCAGATCCGCATTTCGCGGGCCGACATGGATGCCATCGTGGCCTCCGGGTCCGGCCGCATCGACCAGATCAAGTACGAAAAGAACCTCGGCCCCGTGACCATCAAGGTGGTGGACCCGCTCAGGGTGCCGGCCGGGGATTTCGAGCTCTGGATCAAGGACACCACCGCAGTGCCATCGATGACCAACGCAGAGGGGTATAAAGAGCTGTTGGATGCCGGATGGGTGTTGGTGCGCCTGTCGGACAACCCCACCAGCGCGGACACGGTCAAGTCCACCCAAAGCATTCGGATAAAGAACGAGCAATTGGTGCTCGAGTGGGGCCTCTCGGTCACCATAGGGCAGCCGTTGTACAGCGGCA